>Ga0164308_10000588_pt1 | contig 19799 bp, 17 predicted proteins | sample Whisoiple_246_MG_FD_109983 | JGI IMG/M metagenome (GOLD analysis project Ga0164308, IMG submission 109983) | Soil microbial communities amended with fresh organic matter from upstate New York, USA - Whitman soil sample_246_MG | ecosystem: Environmental > Terrestrial > Soil > Unclassified >...
CCGGTGAACATCATGGCGATGGCACCTGCCCTCTTCTCCGGAGCGACCAGATCCGCGGCCACGACCGATCCGATACCGAAGAAGGCGCCGTGGGCGAGTGAGGCGATCACTCGCCCGGCAAGCATCACGCCGAAGACGGGGGCAAGGGCGGAGACCACGTTCCCCACGATGAAGAGCCCCATCAGGAGCATCAGCATGCGCTTCCTGGTCACGCGGGTGCCAAGCACGGTCATCAGGGGAGCACCGAGGACCACGCCCAGGGCGTAGCCGGTGACGAGGAAGCCGGCAGTCGGAATCGAGACCTGGAAGTCAGCCGCGACATCGGGAAGCAACCCCATGATCACGAACTCGGTGGTGCCGATACCGAAAGCCCCTATGGCGAGGGCGAGGAGCGCGAGCGGCATGGATGTCACTTCCTTAAGGATTGCATGTGCCCGTTACGAGCGTTCACAATAATTGCAGACGCCTGTTAATTGCAAGCGCGGGCTATTGCGTCCGTGCCCTATCCTGGAGGCAAGCAGCTCCCGTACGGAGGAGAGACCCGTGACCGCGACAGATCCCGCCCTGACGTCCCTCGCGCAGAGCTGGTGCGCCCTCTCCCTGCTCCACGGGAAGATCGAAAGTCGTATCGAGCGGGCCCTCCAGTCCCGCCACAACCTCAGCGCGCGGGAGTTCTCCCTGCTCGACGTCCTGAGCCGCCAGCACAGCGGAACGGGTGGGCACCTGCAGATGAAGCAGGTGGCGGACGCTGTGGTGCTGAGCCAGAGCGCCACCACCCGACTGGTCACCCGGCTCGAGGACCGTGGGCTGCTCACCAGGTACCTGTGCGACACGGATCGCCGGGGTATCTACACGGACGTCACAGAAGCGGGTCTCACGCTGCTGAACGAAGCCAGGCCCACCAATGACATCGCGCTCCGCGCCGCTCTCGACGAAGCTGCCGAGAACCCGGAGCTCGCTCCCCTGGTCCGGACCGTCGAGGCGCTGAAGATCCCCGCCTGAGCCAACGGGGTTGCGTAGTCTGCCGATCATGAGCGATCTCGACATACGTCCCGCCGCACTCGCCGACATACCCGCCGTCGTGGCCATGCTGGCCGACGACCCGCTGGGCGCGCAGCGCGAGTCCCCGGACGACCTCGCGCCTTACCGGTCCGCGTTCCGGCGGATGTGCGACGACCCGAATCAGCATCTGGTGGTGGCCGTGCGCGAAGGCCGCGTCGTGGGGAACCTTCAGCTCACCGTCATTCCCGGGCTGTCCCGGCGCGGCGCGACGCGCTCGGTCATCGAAGGCGTCCGCGTCCATGCCGACGAGCGGGGCAGCGGGCTCGGCACACAGCTGATCCAGTGGGCGGTCGACGAATCCCGGCGCCAGGGATGCCAGTTGGTGCAGCTGACGTCGGACAACACACGTACCGACGCCCACCGTTTCTATGAGCGGCTCGGCTTCACCGCAAGCCACGTGGGGTTCAAGCTTGCCCTCTGAGCGGGGCATCACCACCCAGTTCCGCACCTCGGGAGGTTTCGCGTGTACCGCATCGATGACGAGCAGCGCAGGCTCAGGCTCGGCCGGCGGCATCTGCTCGCTCCCGCTGCCCGGGCCTCCTCCGTCGTCGCGGTGGCGGACGCCGTCGTCGCGCTGCACGCGACGGACGCCGCCACCGTCTTCCTCTCCGCCTGTGCACGGCTCACCACCCCCGACATCGGTGCGGTGGAGCGAGCGCTCTACGAGGACGTCTCCTTGGTGCGTCTCCTCGCCATGCGGAACACCCTGTTCACCATGTCCCGGGCCGTCGCGGCTTCCGTCGACGCGTCACATGCACGGCGCGTGGCAGCCAAAGAACGGCAGAGGCTCCTCAAGCATCTGAGGGAAGACGGGAACGGGCTGGACGAGCGGTGGCTCGCGGCGGTCGAGCAGCAGACAATCGCGGTTCTGTCCCTGCGGGGCCGTGCGACGGGGAGCGAGCTTTCAGCAGCCGTACCGGCATTGCGCACCAAGATCACTGTCTTCCCCGGGACGAGACAGGAGACGGTGCAAGGCGTAGCGTCCCGGGTGATCCGTGTGCTGGCCGCCGAGGGCCGCATCCGGAGGGACCGGCCACGCGGAACCTGGACCTCCAGCCAGTTCCGCTGGACGGCCTCGGAGCCTTTGCCCCCATCGGATCCCGCACGGGCTCGGGTGGAAGTGGCCCGGCGCTGGCTCCAGTCCTACGGTCCCGCGACCGAAAAAGATCTCGCGTGGTGGACCGGCTGGGGCGTACGCGAGACACGCGAGGCCCTGGCCGCGATCGCCCCCGAGGAAGTACTGCTCGACAGCGGGGCAGCCGGCTGGGTCATCCCGGGAGATCTCGCCGCAGAGCCTCCCTCCGAGCCGTGGGCTGCTCTGCTCCCGGGCCTCGACCCCAGTGCGATGGGGTGGGCCGACCGCACGTTCCAGTTGCCCTCGAACCACCGCGCCGCCCTGTTCGACCGCGCGGGCAACATCGGGCCCACGGTGTGGTTCAACGGCGGGATCGTGGGTGGCTGGGCCCAGCGCGCCGACGGTGAGCTGGTGTGGCGCCTGCTGTCCGACGTAGGCGGGGAAGCCTCAGAGCTCGTCGCCTCCGAGGCGTCGCGGATGTCGGCATGGATGGGCGACGCCCGGATCACTCCGCGCTTCCGTACGCCTCTGGAACGGGAGCTGACTGCCTGAGCCTGCGCCGACGCGCAAGCCGATGGCCTGTTGCTCGGCAGAGTAGGGCGAAGTCGGCCCGGCGTTGGTGTTTCACGTGAAACGCCGGACCGGCCTCTCCCTCATGCTCCCCATCGTGCGCTCATCGCGAGCTTCGGGCCGCTCCTCGGCTGCTCAGAGGTCGAGACCTCGCCAACCCTCCGCGTCCACACCGCCGGGGATGGCCGCACTCCTGTCGTACGGCTCCCGGGTGAAGACGAACGACCCCAGGTCGAGATGGTCGACCGTGCCGTCATCCGCACGCACCACTCGGAGCGTCTCCCCCGCGTAGTAGCCGTTGAGTCCCACCCACGTGCCGTCGGGGCGTGCCCGGAACCGTGCAGCACGGCCAACGCCTCGCAGCGGCTGGAACTCGAGACCCCCGTCGGCGAGCAGCTTCAGGGCGTGTACCTGGGTGCCCCAGTACCAGGGGCCGGTCAATGCCAGCAGCCCTGCGTCGACCCCGGGCAGCGGCCGCCACGGTTCCGGCATCCTCGGTTCCGCGTCGGCGACGATCTGGATGAGGTCCGCGGCGACCGTGCCGGTCAAAGGGCCGGAGGTGGCGTTCGAGAGCACGACGGCCGCCACATCGTCCTCGACGCTGAACAGCAGAGTGGCCAGGAACCCGGGCAGTGATCCGGAGTGCCCGAAGAGCGTGCGGTTTCCGCGGCGCAGGGCCTGCAGACCGAGGCCGTACGCTCCGGCCCAGTCACCCGTCTCGGGCGGGGCAGCGGGGGCGCGCATCTCCGCGACCGAGGCCGCACACAGCACCCGCTCATCGCCCTGCGCCAGGAAGCCCGCGAAACGCAGAAGATCGCTGGTGGTCGACCAGAGCTGACCGGCCGGTGCCATCAGTCCGAGGTCCTCCGCCGGCTCCGGCAGCATGACGTCGGCCCAGGGATGAACGGCCCAGCCTCCGGCATGCGGAGCACTGGCCTGCGGAGTCGTACGGTCCATCCCCAGAGGTTCCAAGATCTCGCGGCGCAGCACGCCGGCCCAGGAGTCGCCGCGCAGTGCCTCGACCAGGGAGCCGAGCAGCGTGTAACCCGGGTTCGAGTAGTGGTGGAGATGACCGGACGGGTGGATCAGGGGCTCGTCCCCGACCACATCCGCCAGTTCCGCACGCGTGGTGCCCGGTGTCCTCTCCCACCAGGGGGCAGGTGTCTCGGCCCGCAGGCCACCGCCGTGACCGAGCAGCTGGAAGACGGTCAGCCGTCCGACGTCCTTGCCCGTGCCCGGCAGGTGCTTCTCGAGGGCGTCGTCCAGATCCAGCAGGCCTTCGTCGCGCAGGCGCATCACCAGCACGGCGGTGAACGTCTTGGTGATGGAACCGATCCTGAACTGCGTGTCCCCATCGGGTGCATGCCCGTCCACACACGTGCGCGCGCCACTCCACGCGGTCTGTCCGTCCCGTCGCACCGCGGCGACGAGAGACGGGGCCCGGCCTTCGGCTTGCGCTGTCGCGACGCGATGGAGCAGGGCACGCCGGGTGCCGGGGAGCAGGTTTTCGGAAGAGGTCATGCTCAAGGATGACCTGCCCGGCCACCGCCTGACGAACGGTTTCGCCGCGGTTCCGTCCTCGGCGCGACCGGTACGTTTCAGGCGCCGAGGCGACGTTCCTCAGTCCCTCAGGTCTGGGCCATGTCGACGAAGCGCGAGTAGTGGCCCTGGAAGGCCACGGTGATCGTCGCCGTCGGACCGTTACGGTGCTTGGCCACGATCAGGTCCGCCTCGCCCGCGCGCGGTGACTCCTTCTCGTAGGCGTCCTCTCGGTGCAACAGGATCACCATGTCGGCGTCCTGCTCGATGGAGCCGGATTCACGAAGGTCGGAGACCATCGGCTTCTTGTCCGTGCGCTGTTCGGGTCCACGGTTCAGCTGGGAGAGGGCGATGACCGGCAGCTCCAGCTCCTTGGCGAGGAGCTTGAGGTTTCGGGACATGTCCGATACCTCCTGCTGGCGGCTCTCGGCCCGCTTGGCTCCGCCGGACTGCATCAGCTGCAGGTAGTCGATGACCACGAGCTTGAGCTCGTTGCGTTGCTTGAGGCGACGGCACTTCGCCCGGATCTCCATCATGGACAGGTTCGGCGAGTCGTCGATGTAGAGCGGAGCAGCCGACACATCAGGCATCCGCCGGGCGAGGCGCGTCCAGTCCTCGTCGGTCATGGTGCCGGAGCGCATGTGGTGGAGGGCCACGCGAGCCTCGGCCGACAGGAGACGCATGGCGATCTCGTTCCGTCCCATTTCGAGGGAGAAGATCACGCTGGGCAGATTGCTCTTGATGGAACAAGCGCGTGCGAAGTCCAGGGCCAACGTGGACTTGCCCATCGCGGGTCGGGCGGCGATGACGATCATCTGGCCTGGGTGCAGTCCGTTGGTCAGGGCGTCGAGGTCCGTGAACCCGGTCGGCACACCGGTCATCTCACCGCTGCGGGAGCCGATCGCCTCGATCTCGTCGAGAGCGCCCTCCATGATGTCGCCCAGCGGCAGGTAGTCCTCGCTGGTGCGCTGCTCCGTGACGGCGTAGATCTCGGCCTGGGCCGAGTTGACGATCTCGTCCACGTCGCCGTCGGCCGCGTATCCCATCTGCGTGATCTTGGTGCCGGCCTCGACGAGACGCCGGAGCACCGCCCGCTCGTGAACGATCTCCGCGTAGTACGAGGCGTTGGCAGCGGTCGGGACGGACTGGACCAGCGTGTGGAGATACGGCGCCCCACCGACCTTGGTGATCTCGCCCCGCTTGACCAGCTCGGCAGCCACCGTGATCGGGTCGGCCGGCTCCCCCTTGGCGTAGAGGTCGAGGATCGCCGTGTACACGGTCTCGTGGGCGGGACGATAGAAGTCATGGCCCTTGATGATCTCCACGACGTCCGCGATGGCGTCCTTGGAGAGCAGCATTCCACCGAGCACCGACTGCTCGGCGTCGAGGTCCTGCGGAGGCACTCGCTCGAAGCCGGACGAGCCGCCGTCCCAGCCGCTCTCCCGACCGCGCTCGTGCTGTTCCTCGCGCCCTTTGCCCTCTCCACGGCGCTGGCGGGAAACAGGCAGACGGTCACTGGGACCGACATCGGCCCAGGGGTCGTCCAAAGGCTCGGGAATGCTCACCGGGCCACCTCCTCCCGTCCGCTTCGCGGACCTAGCCGTGCCACTCTTTCTTACGGCACGGCACCGACAAACAAGACGCCCGACTCCGGTTCCGGCGCGTCAAGTTCTGCGGACTTCCAAGCCGGAACGGAGTGCGGGCGCCGCTCCACGGTAGGCCGGTCCGCACCGTCAGCCAATCTGGTTATCCACAGGGCATGTGGACGACTGACCAGATGCTGTGGAGAACTCCTCGGATCCTGTGCACGGACCGGGGGACAGCACTGTGGACAAACTCATAGGGGCCACCCAAAGACCGCCCTGACCTGCCCTTTCTCCATCCACGGGTTGTGGGAGAGAAAAACTTTTACCCTCCGCCCAAGATCACCGCGATCACTCCATCGCCGAACATGAAAACCCGAAGGAAGTAAGACCCTCAGGCGCATTGCATCTCTTACCTGTGGAAGATTAGATTGACTCTCATGACCCAGGCACCGACGGATCAGCGACCCTCACGCCGCCGACACGACCGAGAGATCATCGCTCTCGCCGTGCCGGCCTTCGGCGCCCTGGTGGCCGAGCCACTTTTCGTCATGGTCGACAGCGCCATCGTCGGTCATCTCGGCACACCGCAACTGGCCGGCCTGGCGATCGCAGCGGCACTTCTGACGACCGCGGTCAGCGTCTTCGTCTTCCTTGCGTACGCCACCACAGCCGCCGTCGCTCGTCAGGCAGGAGCAGGAGATCTGGCCTCCGCCATCCGCCAGGGCATGGACGGAATCTGGTTGGCGCTGCTGATCGGTGCCGCTGTCGTCGCCGTCGCGCTGCCACTGGCACCGTGGCTGGTCGACGTCTTCGGAGCGTCCGACACCGCGACCCCCTACGCCACCACGTATCTGCGCATCTCCAGCCTCGGCATCCCGGCGATGCTCGTGGTGCTCGCGGCGACGGGAGTTCTCCGGGGGCTGCAGAACACCCGAACGCCGCTGTACGTGGCGATCGGTGGATTCGCGGCCAACGGAGCGCTCAACGTCGGGCTCGTCTACGGCGCCGGGCTGGGGATCGCAGGGTCCGCGTGGGGCACCGTCATCGCCCAGGTGGGCATGGCGCTCGCGTACCTGGTCGTCGTGGTCCGTGGGGCCCGGCGGCACGGAGCATCCCTGCGTCCGGATGCTGCGGGGATCCGGGCCTGCGCCCAGGCGGGCGTACCTCTGCTGATTCGCACGCTTTCACTGAGGGCGGTCCTGATGATCGCTACCGTCGTCGCCGCCCGCCTCGGCGACACCGATATCGCAGCACACCAGATCATCCTCTCGCTCTGGAGTCTCACGGCCTTCGCGCTCGACGCGATCGCCATCGCCGGGCAGGCCATCATCGGCCGTTATCTGGGGGCGAACGACGCCAAGGGCGCCCGGGAGGCATGCCGCCGTATGGTCCAGTGGGGAATCGCCTCCGGGGTGGTCCTCGGGGCAGCGATCATGCTCGCCAGGCCGCTCTTCGTTCCGCTGTTCACCAGTGACTCCTCGGTACAGGACACTCTCCTGCCCACGCTCCTGGTCGTCGCGCTCTCCCAACCGATCTCCGGTGTGGTCTTCGTTCTCGACGGAGTGCTGATGGGTGCCGGAGACGGCCGCTACCTCGCCTGGGCCATGGTCCTGACCCTGGCGGTCTTCGCCCCGGTCGCACTCCTCGTGCCCAGCCTCGGTGGAGGCCTGACCGCGCTCTGGGGAGCGATGACGCTGATGATGACCGTCCGGTTGCTGACGCTGTGGACGCGTACCCGGTCAGGCCGCTGGGTCGTCACCGGAGCCACGCGCTGACTCGTCCGGCAGAGCCCCGGCGCTGCGTTTCACGTGAAACGACGAAGGGCCGCACCTGGTGGGTGCGGCCCTTCATCTCACACTGCTGTGCTGTGCCCTTAGGCAGCAACGACCTCGATACCGAGCTTCGCGGCAACCTCGGGGTGCAGACGGACGGACACCTGGTGTCCGCCCAGCGTCTTGATCGGCGAGCCGAGCTCGACGCGACGCTTGTCGACGTCCGGACCACCAGCGGACTTGATCGCCGAGGCGATGTCGGCCGGGGTGACGGAGCCGAAGAGGCGGCCGGCGTCGCCGGAGCGAACAGCCAGACGGACCTTCACGGCCTCGAGCTTGGCCTTGATCTCGTTGGCCTGCTCGATCGTCGCGATCTCGTGGATCTTGCGGGCGCGGCGGATCTGCGCCACGTCCTTCTCGCCACCCTTGGTCCAGCGAATGGCGAAGCCACGCGGAACCAGGTAGTTGCGGGCGTACCCGTCCTTGACGTCCACGACGTCGCCGGCGGCACCGAGGCCAGTGACCTCGTGGGTGAGGATGATCTTCATGATTCGGTCACCCTTCCCTTATCGCGCGGTGGACGTGTAGGGCAGCAGCGCCATCTCACGGCTGTTCTTGACTGCCGTGGCGACATCACGCTGGTGCTGAGTGCAGTTGCCGGTGACGCGGCGGGCACGGATCTTGCCGCGGTCGGAAATGAACTTCCGCAGCATGTTCGTGTCCTTGTAGTCCACGTACTGGGTCTTGTCCTTGCAGAACGCGCAGACCTTCTTCTTAGGCTTGCGCACAGGCGGCTTCGCCATGGTGTTTCTCCTGTGTGATCAAGAAGTGGGGGTACGAGCAGCCCTAGAAGGGCGGCTCGTCCGAGTAGCCGCCGCCGGAACCGCCGGAGCCGCCGGAGCTTCCGCCCCAGCCGCCCCCGCCGCCCTGCTGGCCCCCGCCCTGCTGGCCGCCGGAGGGAGCGTTGGTGGCCCACGGGTCGTCGGCGGGAGCACCGCCGCCACCCTGCTGGCCACCGCCACCGGGACCGCCGCCCCAGTTGCCGCCGCCCTGCTGGCCGCCGCCGTATCCACCCTGGCCGCCGCCCTGGCCACCTCGACCCGTGGTCTTGGTGACCTTGGCCGTGGCGTTCTTCAGGCTGGGGCCGACTTCCTCGACGTCCAGCTCGTAGACCGTGCGCTTGACGCCCTCACGGTCCTCGTAGGACCGCTGCTTCAGCCGGCCCTGCACGACGACGCGCATGCCTCGCTGGAGCGACTCCGCGACGTTCTCCGCCGCCTGACGCCAGACCGAGCAGGTGAGGAACAGGCCTTCGCCGTCCTTCCACTCATTGGTCTGCCGGTCGAAGATGCGGGGAGTGGACGCGACACGGAACTTCGCGACCGCCGCACCGGACGGGGTGAAGCGCAGCTCGGGGTCGTCGACGAGATTGCCGACGACCGTGATGACGGTCTCGCCTGCCATGGGTGAACCTCTCGGCGGGGATTGCTTCTGGCTGCTTGCTACTCGAACCCGATGACCGCTGAGCTAGATGCTCAGTGGGTCTCGGGACGGAGGACCTTGGTCCGGAGGACCGACTCGTTCAGGTTCATCTGTCGGTCGAGCTCCTTGACGACCGCAGGCTCGGCCTGCAGGTCGATGACCGAGTAGATGCCCTCGGGCTTCTTCTTGATCTCGTAAGAGAGACGACGACGGCCCCAGGTGTCGACCTTCTCGACCTTTCCGTTGCCCTCACGGACGACGGAGAGGAAGTTCTCGATCAACGGGGAGACTGCGCGCTCCTCGAGATCGGGGTCGAGGATGACCATCACCTCGTAGTGACGCATGTGGAACCCACCTCCTTTGGACTCAGCGGCCACGGTCGTTCCGTGGCAGGAGGGTCGTGATGCGTAAGCAACAGTGTCTCCGAGTAAAACAGCCGCCACTGACAACGCCCGTCTCCGATATTCGAGGGGGGCCGCAGTGCTGGCTCAGGGCAGACACCGGTGCAGACCGTACAGAGTACCCGCAGACCGGCTTCCGGTTGAAATCCGGTGTCCGGGGCGCACAATCGAGACAGATGCGGTGTGACAGGCGCTACATTGCACCGCCCTTCGCACTGGAGGTGCTCCATGGCACAGGCAGTCCGACCCGCCGGAAGCCGAACCGCTTCCCGCTCGACGTCCAAGGCCCGTCCGGCCACGGGATCCCTCTTCGCCACGGACGGCAGGCCGCACCCGCTCCAGGACGTACTGATGGCGGTGACCGGCGTCCTCGGAGTCCTCGCGTTCGTGACGGCGATGTTCCACAGCCTGCACCTGGTCAGCTCCTGGGCCGGGCTGATCGGCATCCTGACCGGCGCCTACGGGCAGTACATCTCCCGGACCACATGGGAGCGTTTCGGTCTGATCATGGGGATCGGCGCGTCCGCGGTCGGCTTCTATCTCGGCATGGCCCACGGGGGCCTCTTCGGCGGCGTCGTCACCTGACCGGCACAGCCCCGGTCGGCAAGGACGGCCGTCCCGCGCAGTGCACCGGCGGGCGGTCCCGCGCGGGTGGCGCCCGGTCCGGTCCCTACGGGCCAGACGGGGCGCCCCTCGGTCACAGTAGGCTTCGGCGCGAGAGCCGGAGCCCCTGACCGATGGGGACACACCTGCCGAGGAGCGCCCCGCATGAGCCTGACCCTGAGGACCATCAGCCGAGAACAGCATCTGGCGTACATCCAGAGCCTGCCCTCGGCCAGTCACTGCCAGGTCCCGGCGTGGGCTGACGTGAAGACCGAATGGCGCTCGGAGAACCTGGGATGGTTCGACAAGAACGGCGAGATCGTCGGCGCCGGGCTGGTGCTCTACCGCCAGCTCCCCAAGATCAAGCGCTATCTCGCGTACCTCCCGGAGGGGCCGGTCATCAACTGGTACGCCCCCAACCTGGACGAGTGGCTCCAGCCGATGCTCGCCCACCTGAAGCAGCAGGGCGCCTTCTCGGTGAAGATGGGCCCTCCCGTGGTGATCCGCCGCTGGGACTCGACCGCCATCAAGTCGGGAATCCAGGACCCGGACGTGAAGCGGCTGCGTGACGTCGAGGCGAGCCACATCGAGCCGCGCGCCTTCGAGGTCTCGGACCGGCTCAGGAAGATGGGCTGGCAGCAGGGCGAGGACGGCGGCGCCGGTTTCGGTGACGTACAGCCCCGCTACGTCTTCCAGGTACCGCTGGCCAACCGCTCCCTCGAGGACGTGCTCAAGGGCTTCAACCAGCTCTGGCGGCGCAACATCAAGAAGGCCGACAAGGCCGGCGTCGAGGTGGTCCAGGGCGGCTACGAGGACCTCGCCGAGTGGCAGCGGCTGTACGAGATCACCGCCGTGCGCGACCACTTCAGGCCGCGCCCGCTCTCGTACTTCCAGCGCATGTGGTCGGTACTCAACTCCGAGGACCCCAACCGCATGCGGCTGTACTTCGCGCGTCACAACGGCGTGAACCTGTCGGCCGCCACGATGCTCGTCGTCGGCGGGCACGTCTGGTACTCCTACGGCGCCTCGGACAACATCGGGCGCGAGGTCCGTCCCTCCAACGCCATGCAGTGGCGGATGCTCCGCGACTCGTACGCGATGGGCGCGACCGTCTACGACCTGCGCGGCATCAGCGACTCGCTGGACGAGACCGACCACCTCTTCGGGCTGATCCAGTTCAAGGTCGGCACCGGCGGCGAAGCCGTCGAGTACGTCGGCGAATGGGACTTCCCCCTCAACAAGCTGCTGCACAAGGCGCTGGACATGTATATGTCCCGACGCTGACCCGCACCGCGAAACCCCGTCCATCAGCCTCTCCTCTCTCACTCACACCGCAGCCACCAGAAAGGTTCCGGGCCGGCCATGGCGCTCTCCCTCTACGTCGACACCGCGCGCTGGCGGGCGCACCAGAAGTCCGTGCTGGACCAGTTCCCAGGACTCGTCCCCGTCTGCAAGGGCAACGGGTACGGCTTCGGACACGAGCGGCTGGCCGACGAGGCGATCCGTTTCGGATCCGACATCCTGGCCGTCGGCACCACCTACGAGGCCGCGCGCATCAAGGACTGGTTCAGCGGCGACCTGCTGGTGCTCACGCCCTTCCGACGAGGTGAGGAGCCGGTCCCGCTGCCCGACCGCGTCATCCGCTCCGTCTCGTCCGTCGACGGTGTGCACGCCCTCGTGGGTGCGCGGGTGGTCATCGAGTGCATGAGCTCGATGAAGCGCCACGGGGTGAAGGAGGAGGAGCTCGGCCAGCTGCACGCGGCCATCGAGGACGTCCGCCTCGAAGGTTTCGCGCTGCATCTGCCGCTCGACCGCACGGACGGCTCGGACGCGGTGGAGGAGGTCATCGCCTGGATGGACCGGCTGCGTGCCGCCCGGCTGCCGTTGCACACGATGTTCGTCAGCCATCTGCGGGCCGAGGAGCTGGCGCGGCTGCAGCAGCAGTTCCCCCAGACCCGCTTCCGCGCGCGCATCGGCACGCGGCTCTGGCTCGGCGACCACGAGGCGACGGAGTACCGCGGCGCGGTGCTCGACGTCACCCGCGTCGTGAAGGGGGACCGTTTCGGCTACCGCCAGCAGAAGGCGGCGTCAGACGGCTGGCTGGTGGTGGTCGCCGGGGGGACCTCCCACGGTGTCGGCCTGGAGGCCCCGAAGGCCCTGCACGGGGTGATGCCGCGCGCCAAGGGCGTGGCACGCGCCGGGCTCGCCACGGTCAACCGCAACCTGTCGCCGTTCGTCTGGGCCGGCAAGCAGCGCTGGTTCGCCGAGCCGCCGCACATGCAGGTGTCGATCCTGTTCGTGCCCTCGGACGCCCAGGAGCCCAAGGTCGGCGACGAACTGGTGGCCCACCTGCGACACACCACGACCCAGTTCGACCGGCTCGTGGACCGATAAACCACGCCCTCCCTCAGTCGGAGGCCACCCTGCCGGCGGTACCCCACTCCACCCGCGGTCCCTCGACCGCGGGTGCTGTGTTCCGCGAGGGATGAGGGCGCACCTGCAGGAGCGCCGTACGGTCCGGCGCCCCGTCGAGCACCCCGCCCGACGGATCGTCGGACCCGTCGTGCCGGACGGGATCCCGCTCCGGCCTCAGGATGTCCCTGACGATCACGACGCAGAGGTACAACGTCCCCAGCAGGTGCAGGATGATCGCGACCTGGTAGCCCTCCTGCGGCAGCCCCTGGTGCTTGTCCCCGCTCGTCGTGTAGGCGAGGTAGAACCAGATCCCCAGGAAGTACGCGACCTCGCAGGCCTGCCAGACCAGGAAGTCCCGCCAGCGGGGCCTGGCCAGCGCGGCCAGGGGGATCAGCCAGAGCACGTACTGCGGTGAGTAGACCTTGTTCGTCAGGATGAAGGCCGCCACCACGAGGAACGCCAGCTGAGCGAAGCGCGGCCGGTGACGCGCGGCCAGGGCCAGCCCGGCGATACCGGCGCACAGCACGACCATCATCAGCACGGAGGCCGTGTTCACCGTGCTCACGTCGATGGGCCGGCCGGTGCGCTGGGTGATGACGAGCCAGAACGAGCCGTAGTCGATCTGCCGCTCCTGGCTGAACGTGTAGAACTTCTTCCACCCCTCCGGCGCGTACGCCATCACCGGGACGTTCACCAGCAGCCAGGCCGCCGCCGCGCCGAGGAGCGCCACCCCGTACGCCCGCCACTTGCCGGCCCGCCAGCACAGGACCAGCAGGGGCCCGAGGAGCAGCACGGGATACAGCTTGGCGGCGGTGGCGAGGCCGATGAGGACGCCGAAGGCGAGGTTCCTGCCGCGGGACCACATGAGCATCGCCGCGGCCGTCAGCGCGACGGCGAGCAGGTCCCAGTTGATCGTCGCGGTGAGAGCGAGGGCCGGAGCGAGCGCGACCAGCAGACCGTCCCAGGGACGGCGCCGGTGCGTACGGGCGACACACAGCGCGATGACCACGGCGCAGATCATCAGCATGCCCGCGTTGACCATCCAGTACATCTGCTCGCGCTGCTGCACGGGATCCGAGGCCGGGGTCAGCGTCAGCCAGGAGGCGACCTGCATGAAGAGGCCGGTCAGGACCGGGTACTCGAGGTACGCCATGTCGCCGCCGAGGCGGTCGAAATAGGGCACGAGGCCGTCGGCGAAGCCGCGTCCGACGAAGAGGTGCGGGATGTCGGAGTAGCACGCGTGCGTGTACTGCGAACTGGTGCCGCGGAACCACGCCCAGTTGTAACAGGGGAGCTTCTGCACCATGCCGAGTGCGAACATCCCGATCGTCACGAGGGCGATGACGCGCAGCGGTGTGAGCGGCCCCGATCCGAACCGTGCCCAGCGGCCCGCGGGTCCGCCGATCAGTTCACTGCCCGCTGCGGCGATCTCGTCCTGTCGCGTGGGCGGTACGACGGACGGCTCCTGGTGCACGCTCGTGTCTTCTGCGCTTGGCATGCCGCACATCCTGCCGTACGGCGCTGTGTGCGGGCGTGGCCCGCTCCGGGACACACGAAGGGCCGTCGACACCTGGATGGTGTCGACGGCCCTCATACGCCTGTCCGGGCGTTCTCCGACGAGCTTCCCGGAGGGCGGCGCCTCATCGGTGCCGCCCCGGACGAGTCCTACCCGCCGCCGCCGAAGATCCCGCCGCGGCCGTTCTCCTCACCGGTCGTCGTACCGTCGGTCGTTCCCGTGGTCGTTCCGGTGTCCGTCCCGCCGTCCGTGGTTCCGGCGTCCGTCCCACCGTCGGTGGTCCCGTCCGTGGTCCCCCCGGTGTTGTTGCCGTTGGTGCTCCCGCCGTTCTGGTTGTTCTTGCACTCCCAGTCGAGCGGCTGGCACGTCTCGCTCGGCGAGGGGGACGGGGTCGTGGGCGTGGGCGACGGGGTCTCCGGCTCCTCGGTGGACTCCGAGGGCGACGGTGTCGGGCTGGGCGTCGGGCTGGGGGTGGGCTTCTCTCCGACGACCTCGCCGTACGGCTGCGGCTCGGGGAAGTCGATGACCTTCTTCCCCTTCATCGCCTCGACCATGTAGTCGTGCCAGATCTGCGCGGGGAACGAGGCACCGTGAATCGACTTCTCGCCGCCCGTCCCGTACATCTCCAGGAACTCACGGTTCTTCTGCGTCTCGTCGTCGTCCATCCGGAACATGCTGACGGCGGTCGAGATCTGCGGGGTGTAACCGACGAACCAGGCCGACTTGTTGCCGTCCGTGGTACCCGTCTTGCCGGCCACGTCCCGGCCCGGGATCCGGGCCGGTGTGCCCGTTCCGTTCTCGACCACGTTCTTCAGCACGTCGGTGACGTTGTCCGAGATGATGCTCTCGAGCGCGTTCTTGGTCACCGTCTTGTGCTTGTAGATGACCTCGCCCTTGTGCTTCACCTCGGAGACCGAGAAGGGCTCGCGCTGCTTGCCGCTGGTGGCGAAGGTGGCGTAGGAGCCGGCCATCCGGATGGCACTCGGCGAAGAGGTGCCGATGGAGTACGACGGAACGGTGGAGTCCGCCATGTAGTCGTCGTCCCGCAGGCCCGCGGCGACGGCGACGTCCTTCACCTTGTCGGTGCCCACGTCCATACCCAGCTGGACATAGGGGGAGTTGGCAGACTCCTGCATGGCGTAGCGGAGGGTGATGTCGCCGTAGCTCTTGTCCCCGTCATTGGTCTGGAGCCACTGCTCGCCGTCCTCGTTCTGCCAGACCTGGTCGTTGTATTCGGTGATCTTCAGCTTGTTGTCGCCGTTGTAGATGCTCTTCGGCGAGACGAGCGTACGGTCCGACTGGCCCTGGTCGGCGGGGAGCTTCGGATCGCGCTTGCCGTACTTCATACCGGCGGCGAGCACGAACGGCTTGAACGTGGATCCGACCTGGGCACCGGTCGCGTCCGCGTTGTTGGTGTAGTGCTCCGTGGCGTTCCGACCGCCGTACGTGGCGATGATGGCGCCCGTCTTCGTGTCCACCGACGCGCCACCGAACTCGACGTGCGTGTCCTTGTCAGGACGCTTCTTCGGATCGATCTTGGCGTCGTACACCGCGTTGATCGACTTCTCGAGCTGCTTGACCTTGTCCTCGTCGAACGTCGTGTGGATCTCGTAGCCGCCGCGGGCCAGTTCCTTCTCGGTGACGCCCTGCTCGTTGTGCGCGAGGAAGTACTTCGTGGCGAGGTCGACCAGGTAGCCGGTCTGGCCGCCGAGCTTGGCGTCCTTCTGCGGCGGCTTCGGCATGGGGAACGTCTTGTACTTGGCGCGCTCGGCCGCGCTCATCCGGCCGTCCTTGACCTGCTCGTCGAGGATCCACTCCCACCGCGCCTTGGCACGCCGGGTGTTCTCCTTGGCGGAGGCCTTCACCGGGTCGACGTCGGGGGCACCCGCGGGGTCGTAGTAGCTCGCGCCCTTGAGCAGCGTCGCCAGGAAGGCGCACTGGCTCGCGTCCAGTTCCGTGGCGTCTATGCCGTAGTACGCACGTGCCGCGGCCTGGAGCCCGGAGGCGCCCCGGCCGTAGTAGGAGACGTTGAGGTAGCCCTCCATGACCTTGTTCTTCTTGACCGTCTCACCGACCTTGAGCGTGATGAAGAGTTCCTTCACCTTTCGGGTCACGGTCTGGTCCTGGGTGAGCATGGAGTTCTTGACGTACTGCTGGGTGATCGTCGAACCGCCCTGGGTGTCACCTCCCTTCGCCATGTTGTAGAAGGCGCGGGCGATGCCCATGGGGTCGATGCCCCGGTCATCCTCGAACGACTTGTTCTCGGCCGAGATGACGGCGTTCCGCATCGCTACGGGAATCTGGGCGTACTCGAGCGACTGACGGTTGACGGAGCCACCCGTGGCGACCATCTGGGTGTCGTCGGCCCAGTAGTAGACGTTGTTCTGGGCGGTGGCGAGGTCCTTGGGCTCGGGCGGCACCACCAGCGCGTACGCGATACCGGCCGCGCCCATCATGAGTCCCAGGAAGCCCAGGCACAGGCCGGAGACCAGCTTCCACGACGGAACCCAGCGCCGGAAGCCGTACTTACCCGCACGCGGATAGTCGATCATCCGCTTCTTGCCGGAGTTCTCATGGCTCCGGCCTTCGTGACCGGCGCCGTCGCCACCTCCCCGCCTCCGGCCTCCGCCGCGCTGGGCCGCGCGACGGGCCTCGGCGCGGCCGCCGTACGACGGCTCCTCACCGTGTTCCACGGAGGGTGATTCCTGACTTGCTCTGCGTGACGCGTCGGTGCGACGTCCAGCAGGCTGTTGGGCGGCTCGTCTGGCCGCTGCGCGCCCGCCACCTTGCGGTTGCGGCGTTTTGCGACGGTGCTCGCTCATCGAACGACTACTCCTCGGGCAGGCGAGAGCGCCTGGAAGCGGCAGTTGAGTTCCGGTCCCCCCGAAATACGGACAAGCCCTGCGGAAGGCTCACCCGCAGTACTTCCGGCAGTCCGCGATAACGGACGCACGACGGCTCCTCGCGGTTCCCGGTGGTCTGCATGCCGCACAGACTACGCACGGTCAAAAACCTCCGTGGACCGAACTTCACCCCAAATTACGCAAGTCGCTCCCTATGAATCGAGGATGTGACGCCGGTCACGAACCATCCTCTTGTCGAACATCACGAGTCGATCTATCGTGCTGATGTATCGAGTCGATACATCAGAGCGGCATAAGCTGAATGCATGGGTCCGCGGACACCAGGCGGACGAGGAGGCGAAGGTGAGCAGACGCTCAGGCATCCTCGAATTCGCCGTACTCGGCCTGCTCCGTGAGTCCCCCATGCACGGGTACGAGCTGCGCAAGCGCCTCAACACCTCGCTGGGCATCTTTCGAGCCTTCAGCTACGGCACCCTCTACCCCTGCCTCAAGACGCTGGTCGCGAACGGCTGGTTGATCGAGGAACCGGGCAGTGTTCCGGCCCTGCCACCCGAGACGGGCCGTGGGGTCGCTCCGGCGTCCTCGCTGGCGGGGCGTCGCGCCAAGATCGTCTATCGGTTGACGGCGGAAGGTAAGGAGCACTTCGAGGAGCTGCTGTCGCACACCGGTCCGGACTCCTGGGAGGACGAGCACTTCGCGGCTCGCTTCGCCTTTTTCGGACAGACGGAGCGCGAGGTGCGGATGCGCGTCCTCGAGGGCCGCCGCAGCAGGCTGGAGGAACGCCTCGAGAAGATGCGTGCCTCTCTCGCCCGCACCCGCGAACGACTCGACGACTACACGCTTGAGCTGCAGCGACACGGCATGGAGTCCGTGGAGCGCGAAGTGCGCTGGCTGAACGAGCTCATCGAGAGCGAGCGGTCGGGACGGGATCAGCGACGATCCTCGCCCGAGGGCTCCACTCAGCACGACTCATCAGGAGAGACGGGCGGCCTGCCCCGGCACCGGGACACGTCCCGACCGGATCCGTCCGACGACACGAAGTGACACCCCCGCGGGCCCGCAAGGCGTCATCGGGGAACACCGAGAACACACAGGGAGCAATCGGCATGGGTTCGGTTCGCGTAGCCATCGTCGGCGTGGGCAACTGCGCCGCCTCACTGGTGCAGGGCGTCGAGTACTACAAGGACGCCGATCCGGCCGGCAAGGTGCCCGGTCTGATGCACGTCCAGTTCGGCGACTACCACGTGAGCGACGTCGAGTTCGTCGCCGCCTTCGACGTCGACGCGAAGAAGGTCGGCCTCGACCTCGCGGACGCCATCGGGGCCAGCGAGAACAACACCATCAAGATCGCCGAGGTTCCGAACACCGGCGTGACCGTCCAGCGCGGCCACACCCACGACGGCCTGGGCAAGTACTACCGCGAGACGATCGAGGAGTCCGCCGACGCCCCCGTCGACGTCGTCCAGGTCCTCAAGGACAAGCAGGTCGACGTCCTCGTCTGCTACCTGCCCGTCGGCTCCGAAGTGGCTGCGAAGTTCTACGCGCAGTGCGCCATCGACGCCAAGGTCGCGTTCGTCAACGCTCTCCCGGTGTTCATCGCCGGCACCAAGGAGTGGGCGGACAAGTTCACCGAGGCCGGTGTCCCGATCGTCGGCGACGACATCAAGTCCCAGGTCGGCGCCACCATCACCCACCGTGTGATGGCGAAGCTGTTCGAGGACCGGGGTGTCATCCTGGACCGGACGATGCAGCTGAACGTCGGCGGCAACATGGACTTCAAGAACATGCTCGAGCGTGAGCGCCTGGAGTCGAAGAAGATCTCGAAGACGCAGGCCGTCACCTCGCAGATCCGTGACCGCGAGCTCGGTGCGGACAACGTCCACATCGGCCCCTCGGACTACGTGGCCTGGCTGGACGACCGCAAGTGGGCCTACGTGCGCCTCGAGGGCCGTGCCTTCGGTGACGTTCCGCTGAACCTGGAGTACAAGCTCGAGGTCTGGGACTCCCCGAACTCCGCCGGTGTCATCATCGACGCCGTGCGCGCGGCGAAGATCGCCAAGGACCGCGGTATCGGTGGCCCGATCCTCTCGGCCTCCTCGTACTTCATGAAGTCGCCGCCGGTCCAGTACTTCGACGACGAGGCCCGCGAGAACGTCGAGAAGTTCATCAAGGGCGACGTCGAGCGCTGATCCAGCCTGTCACCACTTCGGTGACACCGTTTGTCCATCTGGGGGGTCCCCGGGCAATCCGCCCGGAGGCCCCCCACATGTGTGACGCTTGCACACATGCCTGTCGTGCGTGATCTGGGCGTACTCCTGCGCCTTCGCAACTTCCGCCGCCTACTCGCCGTACGGCTTCTCTCCCAGTCGGCCGACGGCGTCTACCAGGTCGCGCTCGCCACCTACGTGGTCTTCTCGCCGGAGAACGAGACGACGCCCGGCGCCATCGCCTCCGCCATGGCGGTGCTGCTGCTGCCGTACTCGCTCATCGGACCCTTCGCGGGAGTCCTGCTTGACCGCTGGCCCCGTCGACAGGTCTTCCTGTACGGAAACCTGCTTCGCGCCGTGCTGGCCTGCTGTACGGCCCTGTTGCTCCTGAGTTCAGTCCCGGACTGGCTGTTCTACGCTTCGGCCCTCTGCGTCACTGCGGTCAACCGTTTCGTACTGGCCGGGCTGTCGGCAGCCCTCCCCCGAGTCGTCGACACCGAACGGCTCGTCCTCGCCAACTCCCTGTCCCCGACGGCAGGCACGCTGGCCGCCACGGCCGGCGGAGGTCTCGCCCTGGCCATCCGCGTACTGACGGACGGGTCGGACGCCGCCGCGGTCCTCCTGGGTGCGGCCCTCTACCTCCTCTCCGCCTTGGCCGCCATGACGTTGTCCCGCACGCTCCTAGGACCGGACCGCGACCTGGACCA
>Ga0164308_10000589_pt1 | contig 19798 bp, 17 predicted proteins | sample Whisoiple_246_MG_FD_109983 | JGI IMG/M metagenome (GOLD analysis project Ga0164308, IMG submission 109983) | Soil microbial communities amended with fresh organic matter from upstate New York, USA - Whitman soil sample_246_MG | ecosystem: Environmental > Terrestrial > Soil > Unclassified >...
GGCGTCGAGAGGTCCAGCTCGCTCCCTTGCGTCGAGAAGGCCGGTCAGCGCCCTGCGTCGAGAATAGATCGGCCTCGTGAGGTGCGCGGCTGGGTTGAGCTCGCCCCCCCTCTCCTTCCGGGCTCCTACAAACCGCGCCGCGCGTGCTCGCTCGAACTGCGGCTTGCGCGGTTCGCGGATTGCTCAGGGGCAAGATCGCGGGTCAGTGCCCCCACGGCTCGGCCGCGCGATGGCGCTCCACTGCGCGGCCGACCGGATCCTAACTATTCCGCGGCGGCCCGTCCGCTCAGGTTGCTGTTGTGGGGACGTGCGAGTCCGTAGTTTTCGCGCAGGGTGCGGCCTTCGTATTCGGTGCGGAATAGTCCGCGCTTTTGCAACAGAGGCACCACCTGGTCCACGAAAGCATCCAGGCCAGAAGGCAGAACCGGCGGCATGATGTTGAAGCCGTCGGCCGCTCCGTTTTCCCACCAGAGCTCGATTGCGTCTGCGACCTGCTCCGGCGTTCCGGCAAACGTACGGTGCCCGCGTCCGCCGCCCAGGCGCCCCAACAACTGGCGCACTGTCAGCCGCTCGCGCCGAGCCAAAGCGACGATCAGTGAATAGCGGCTCTTGTGGCCTTCGATTGCGTCTTCGCCGGGCAGGTCGTGAGGCAACTCGGCGTCGAGTGCCAGTGACTCCGCCGGCACGCGCAGCACGACCGCGAGTTGCTGCCGAGCGTATTCGGGCAAGATTAGTCGATCGAGCTCGGCCTCGAGCGCGAGTGCCTCCGCCTCGGTACCGCCAATGGCGGGCACGATGCCGGGTAGGATCTTGATCGTATCCGGATCGCGACCGAGGGCGCGGGTTCTCGCCTTGAGGTCCGCGTAGAAGGCCTGACCCTCTTCGAGCGTTTGCTGGGCGGTGAACACCGCCTCTGCGTAGCGCGCTGCCAGCAACTTGCCGTCCTCCGACGAACCGGCTTGGACGAGCAGCGGGTAGCCTTGGGGAGAGCGCGGCACATTCAACGCGCCTTCGACTTTGAAATATTTACCGACGTGTCGGGGTGGATAGAGCTTCTGCTGATCGCCCCAAATGCCGCTTTCTTTGTTGCCCAAGGGTGCATCGTCGGCCCAGCTGTCCCAAAGCTTCAGCGACACGTCCACGAACTCGGTGGCCCGCGCGTACCGCTCCGGATGCGGCGGCAGGGTGTCCAGGTTGAAGTTCCGGGCGGCATCCACGCCCGCCGTGGTCACGATGTTCCAACCCGCCCGACCGTTGCTGATGTGATCGAGGGAAGCAAACCGGCGCGCGAGGTTGTACGGTTCGTTGTAGGTGGTCGAGGCAGTCGCGATCAGGCCCACGTGCTCGGTCACCGCCGCCAGCGCGGTCAACAACACCGTCGGTTCCAGGGTGCCTGCAGGTCTTTGCCCGATGTTGCCCCAGAGCACTGGGCCGTCGGCGAGAAAAAGAGAATCTAGCTTTCCCCGCTCCGCCGTACGCGCGAGGTGCTTGTAATGCTCCGTGCTGGTGCTCGCGAATGGGTCGCTCTCGGGCAGGCGCCAGGCCGCCTCGTGGTGGCCAACGCTGTGTAAAAAGGCGTTGAGATGAAGTTTACCTGGTCGACGGGTCATGACAATTGTCCTCCGGTTGATGGCCAATGCGGCGCGAGACGCTTGAATGCGTGAGGGCGCGCAGAGCCGAAGCCCCGCGCGCCCGATGGGAGACGCTCAGCTCAGGACAGCCCTTCGGCCTGCAATGCTTGGCGCACGGCGGGGCGGGCGCCCACGCGGTCGAAGTAGTCTTTCAGGATTTTGGACTCATCGACGGCGGCCGCGTCGAGCTTTCGCAAGTTGCGTAGCGTGTAGTAGGCGTAGCCGTCAGCCACGCTGAACTGGTCGCCGAGCAGGTACTGCCTGCCCTCCAAGCTGCGGGTCAAAAACTCGAAGCGTGAGTTGAGGCGCTCACGGAAAAATTGCTTTGCCTCGGCGTTCACCTTGGGGTTGTTGACGGGACCGAAGCCTTTGTGCAGTTCGGTGGCGATGAAATGCAGCCACTCCTTCAACTTGACCCGCTCCTTGGTGCCGGACTTTGGTGCCAAATGCTTCTCGGGCTTCTGATCGGCGATGTATTGCACGATGATCGCACCCTCCGTCAGTAACGCGCCGTCTTCGAGCACGATCGCGGGCACGTAGCCCTTGGGGTTTACGGCCAAGAAGCTGCCGCCCGACTTGAGCTCCTTCTTCGCGAGATCGACTTGCACCAACTCGAAAGGCAGATCCGCCTCGCGCAGGGCGATATGAGGAGAGAGGGAGCAGGCACCAGGCGTGTAATACAATTTGAGTGACATGGAGTTCCGTTCTTGGGTTGAAAATGATCGACGGCCTAACTACTCGGCTGCTGCGGCAACTTGTTCCACGACGGGCTTGCTGACTCGGCGACGGGTGACGCTCCGCCGACCGTCCACGCCCACCGGCACATCGCCATCCACCGTCACGCGACGGACGAGGCGATATTGGTCGCCATAGTCGTTGATCGCGTAGTGCTGCGTCGCTCGGTTATCCCAGACCGCGACATCGCCGACTGCCCAGCGCCAGCGCACGGTGTTCTCTAGGCGGGTAATGTGCTCCTGAAACACCGCAAACAGGTGAGCGGAGTCATGGGATGAAAGGCCAATCAGCTTCTTGACGAAGTGGCCGAGCAAGAGCGTGCGCTCGCCCGTTTCGGGGTGAACGCGCACTACCGGGTGCTCGGTCTCGTACAACGTGGAAGTGAAGACCTCGTTGTAATACTTGAGCTCGTCCGGCGTCGGGTTCACGCGCCGCGCCTGGTAGTCGTACTCGTTGGTGTGGACTGCCCAGAGCTTATCGGCCAGCTCACGCAGTTCGGGGGAGAGCTCTTGGTAGGCGGCGGCGGTATTGGCCCAAACCGTGTCGCCACCGGAAGCCGGCACCGCAAGCGCGCGCAAGATCGAAGCACGAGGATAGGCGTCCACGAAGGTGACGTCCGTGTGCCAAGAGTTCGCGCGGCCCCCATGGCGCGAGTCGAGCTCGGTAATGAACTTCGTGCCATGGATGGCAGGAACGGTCGGATGCCCGACGGGGGCTGCACCGAAGAGACCCGTGAGCGACTCTTGCGCTGCTTCGTCGAGGTGCTGCTGACCGCGGAAAAAGAGCACTTTGTGCTTCAGCCAGGCTTCACGGACCCGAGCCGTCACATCCGCACTCAAATCAGCGGACAGGCGGACCCCTCGGATTTCGGCACCAATGCGCCCCGCAATGGGCAGAACTTCGACGTTGCTTTCGCTTTCGCTCATCGGATTCACTCCTGTTGATGGTGCGTCGAAGGTGGAGGGGCTGGATTGCGCCCCTTGCCTACCCTGACGTCACGTCTCCTATACGAGACAGCTCCGCTCTTGTCCAGACCGCGGGCCTCACGCGGCACGATTTATACGATTCCATAGGAGACAGTTTTCCTCTATAGTAAACACACCGCTTCCGACCATGACCACCGCTCACGAATTCGCTCCCGGATTGGAAAGTTTGAGGCGGCGCGCCGACGAGGACCAAGCAAGCGCCGCGGGCCTCCGGCAAGCCCCTGAGCAGCTGCCTCATATCCGTGATCTATTGCGGTTGCGCTACGGCGACGGCTGGTCTCACCCGATCCCAATGGCCGAGCCGCCGAGCAGCGGCGCGCAGGTCGTGGAAGGTGTCGTCTCAGGCCTGTTGTCACATCGCTCAGTACGTCAATATCTGCCCAAAGCTCTGCCCGCGGGCACGCTCGAGCTTCTGGTGGCGGCTGCGCAGTCGGCCGCCAGTTCTTCCAACCTGCAGCTCTGGAGCGTCATCGCTGTAGAGGATGCCGAACGCCGAAGAGCGCTGGCCCAAGTCGCCAACAACCAAGCGCACATTCAGCAAGCTCCATTGTTTTTGGTCTGGATCGCCGACCTGAACCGCGCGGCGGAGCTCGCACGAGCGCGCGGATTGTCGAGCGAAGGCCTGAGCTACCTCGAAATGTTTTTGATGGCATCGATCGACACTGCGCTCGCCGCCCAAAACGCGGTCGTAGCGGCGGAAGCTCTCGGCCTCGGAACGGTGTATATCGGCGCGCTGCGCAATCATCCCGAACGCGTCGCGGAGGTACTCGGCGTTCCGAGCGCGGCGTACGCCGTATTCGGTTTGTGCGTCGGATGGCCCAACCCGGACGCACCCGCGGCGATCAAGCCCCGTTTGCCGCAGCGGGTTGTGCTACATCGCGAAAAGTATCGACTCTCCGAACCTGAACACGCCGCCGTCGCCGGGTACGACCGCGTGATGCAAGCCTTCTATGGCGAGCAAGGCATGCCGGTGCCCGCGGGCGGCTGGTCGCTGCACTCCGCTAAGCGAGTGGCGAACGCCGCGGCGCTGAATGGCCGCCACGTCCTGCGGGATGTGCTCGAGCGCCTCGGTTTCGCGTTGAAATAGAACCTCACGGACGCGTGCCCGTGGGGCAGCTACCCAAGATCAGCGGGGGCCTGCAGCAGTTCGAGCCGATTGCCGAAGGGATCGTCCACGAAGTAGCGCGACTGCCCAGGCAATGCCTCATCGGCAACCAAGGTGACACCAGCCGCGCGTAAACGGTTGGCCAACCCTTCGAGGTCATCCACCAGGAGTCCCGGGTGAGCCTTGCGCGCAGGGCGAAAGTCCATGTCGACGCCAAGGTGTACCTTCACCGACGAACTCTCGAACCACGCGCCACCTCGCCCCGCCAACTCAGGCGGCTTCGGGATCTCGGGCAGCCCCAACAGCGCGCTGTAAAAGGCCCGCGCTTCCTGCTCGCGCCCCACGGGCATCGCGAGTTGCACGTGATCGATGGCGATGATGGTCATTTCGGGTTTGGCCTTCCGCGCTGCACGCCCAGCCTTCACATCATTTAAGGGCCTGAACGACCGAGCCGTCGACGATGCTCGGACCAGGGCTGGCAATGATTTGCTCGGTTCCCGACAAGCCTTCACTGATCTCGACCTCGGCGCCGTTGTCGCGTTCGAGTCGAACCTTCGTCCAGCGCACTCGGCCGCTCGAGTCGACCACGGCAACGCGCACGCCTTCTTTGGTCGTTGCAATCGCCGAGGCAGGTAAGACCAATAGCGGCTGGGAGGCTTCGAGCTTGAGCAAAACGTCGACGTACATACCGGGAAGCAATCGATGCTCCGGATTGGCCACCTGCACCTCGATACTCATCGTCCGGGAAGCCGCGTCGAGCGCCGAGGCCGTTCGTGCGACCACACCTTTGTATACTTTTCCGCGCTTCTCCGCCACTGAGACGTCCGCGGGCAACCCCTGTTTTACTCCTGAAACCAAGCTCTGAGGCACCTGCACGAACGCCCGCAGGGGATCGAGGCTGGCAACCTTGAACAAATGTTGACCGGTGCCCGCCGCGACCAGCTTCCCGCGCTGCACCGCTCGCTCGGTGATTGTGCCGGCAAACGGCGCGGTGACACGGGCAAACGCCTTGAGCTGCTCGAGTCGATGCAGATTGGCAAGCTGCATGTTCCGCGCCGCTTCGGCTACCCTGACGCCCGCACCCTCGACCTTTGCTTGCAGCTGCTTTTGCTCCAAGTCCTGCTGCGATGCCAGACCTTGAGGCGCCAACTCTTCATAGCGCTTCAAGGCTGCCAGTGAAAAGTCGCGCGTGGCAGAAGTTTGGGAAATAGAGGCTTCACTCTGAGCCAGGGCCGCGCGTGCCTGGTCGATTTCCAGATCCAACTCGGGGGTATCGAGCTCGGCGAGCAGCTGGCCCTCCTTGACCGAGTCGCCCAGATCAACCAGCCAACGCCGTACGTAGCCATTGGCGCGTGCGTCGATTTCGGTTTGCTCGAGCCCCTCCAGAGTCGCCGAGAACGACAGCGGGCGCTCCCCTTTTCCGGAACGAGGGGCGATGAGCACTACGCGCGGCACGGCCTGCTTCAGCTTGAGGGCCTCCGTCGCCAACAGCGCCTGCTGCTGACGCTTCGGGAGGTAGCCGACCAAAAACAAGAGTGCGAGCACGGCGAGGCCCCCCGTGCCCCCGAGAACCACGCGCTTGCGGTTCATCGGTAGCGCTCGCGCGCTCTCGGTGATCATACCCGTTCTCGCGGAGATGGGCGCGCTCATGTCGACTCCTCGAGCTCACCTTTCATGGGCATTTCTCGGCGAAGCACGCTGTACATGACGGGCACGAAGAACAAAGTGGACACCGTGGCCAACAGCAGTCCCCCAATCACGGCCCGGCCAAGCGGCGCGTTCTGCTCGGCGCCCTCGCCAATGCCGAGCGCCATTGGCAGCATACCAACCATCATTGCGAGCGCGGTCATCAGCACGGGACGCAAGCGCGTACTGCCCGCCGCGAGTGCGGCTCGCACTGAGTCACACTCCTCGGGCGTCTTCGCAGTCAGACGATGATCATTGGCGAACGTGACGACCAAAATGCTGTTGGCGGTGGCGACGCCGACGCACATGATTGCACCCATCAACGCGGGCACGCTCAGGGTCGTGCGGGAAAGAAACAAGATCCAGGCGATGCCAGAGATCGCACCCGGCAGCGCCATCAAGATCACGAACGGATCGAGCCACGATTGGAAATTGACGACCATCAGCAAATACACCAGTAAAACGGCGAGAATTAGCCCGTAGCCCAGGCCGGAAAAAGACGACTCCATACTCTCGATTTGGCCCTTGAGCCTGACGCTGCTGCCACGCGGCAACGTGGCCTCGAACGGCGCGATGGCACGGCGCAGGCTACCCGCAATCGCGCCGAGGTCTGTGCCGTCCACGTTGGCCAAGATGTCGTACGTCGGCATGGCGTTGAAATGGGTGACATTGGTCGCCCCCACTCCGCGCGAGAAGCGCGCGAGGTTGGTCAGCAGCTGCGGTGTGGTGGTGCCTGCCGTTCCGATGGGCGTCGATTCAAGGGCCGCCATGCTGTCCATACGCGCTTGCGGCGTCTGTACCGCGACGTTGTATTGAATGCCCTTCTTGGGATCGAGCCAGAAGCTCGGGGCGGTTTGCCCGCTCGATGATAAGGAGACGAGCAGGTCATTGGCGACGTCCCGCTGGGTGAGCCCCAGTCGACTCGCCGATTCGCGATCCACGTCGACGAGCAGATCGGGGGTGTCCGTGACCTGATGCAGATGCACGTCGACCGCGCCCGGGATGCCCTGAATGGAGCGCATGAGCGACTGCGCCACCTTCAGGTTCTGCGGCGCATTTCCGGGAGGGCCGATGACTTGCACGTCGACTGGTGCGGAGATGCCAAAGTTCAGCACCTGGGTGGAAATGTCGGGAGCCAGAAAAAAGAACGTCGTTTCGGGGTAGAGTTCGAGCAACGCGGCTCGCAGCGCGCGCACGTACCCCGCAGTGGGGCGGTGCCCTTTTTTCAGGGCGATCAGTATTTCTCCGTCGGCCGATGAAATCATCGTCCCATCGCTCATCGACAGATTGATCGGACTGACGGTAACGCCGATGTTGTTGATCAGATTTTCGATTTCGCTGGTCGGGACGACCGTGGCTACGGTGGCCGCCACTTGGCCATACACACGCTCGGTCTCCTCGATCCGAGTGCCGGGTGCGACCCGTACGTGCAACCGAATCAAGCCCGCATCGACACTCGGAAAGAAATCTCGACCCACCAGCGGGAAGAGCGCAATGGAGGCCGCCGCAAAGACTACGAACGCAGCGATGGTCAGCCTCGCGTTCGCGAGCGCCAGTGCGAGCCAACGCGTGTAGGCCCTGCGCAGCCGCTCGAACCGACCTTCGAACTGAACTTGAATGCGCCCCCAAAACCCCCGCTCATCCAGTCGGGCGCGCAATTCGGAGCTCAGTAAGTAGCGCACCAAGGTCGGGACCAGGGTGCGCGACAAAAAGTAGGACGTGAGCATCGCGAACACGACCGCCAGCGCGAGCGGCAAAAAGAGGGACTTTGCCGCGCCCGTCAAGAACGCGACCGGCACGAACACGATGCAAATGCAGAGTGTCGACACGAACGCGGGCACGGCAATCTCGCGCGCACCGTCCAAAATCGCGACAATGAGCGGCTTGCCCTGGCTCAAGTTGCGGTGGATATTCTCGAGTTCGACGGTGGCATCGTCGACTAAAATGCCCACCGCCAGGGACATGCCGCCAAGGGTCATGATGTTGAGGCTTTGGCCCAGCAGGCTCAATGCCACTATTGCAACCAGGATCGACAGCGGAATCGAGATCACGACGATCAACGTGCTGCGCCAGCTGCCCAAGAAGAGCAGCATCATCAAGGCGGTCAGACCCGCTGCAACTGCGGCCTCGTGCACGACGCCGTCGACAGCAGCACGCACGAACACCGATTGATCGAACAGTGGCGAAACCTTCAACTCTTTCGGCAATGTCGCGAGGATGGAAGGCAGGAGTTGTCGCACCCGCGCCACGACGTCGAGCGTGCTCGCACCCACCGACTTGAGGATCGGCATCACCACTGCCCGTTTACCGTTCGCGTGAACGATGCTGGTTTGCGGAGAAAAACCATCGCGAACGTTGGCCACGTCACGCAAGAACACGGTCTTGCCGCGCAGCGTGCGCACGGGGATCGCGTTCAAGGCCTCGAGCGAATCGGGGCTGCTATTGATGAGTACCGGGTATTCCTGGCGCCCCATCTTGACGCTGCCGGTGGGTAACGTCAGGTTCTGCGCGCTGACGGCGCTAATCACGTCACGGGGCGACAGCCCCCAGGCGTAGAGCCGCTCCAGGTCGATATCGACCATGACTTGGCGCTGCTTACCCCCGTAAGGGTACGGAACGCCGGCGCCTTGTACGGTCGCGACGCCGGCGCGCACGAAGTTGACGCCGAGATCGAATAGCTGTTGCTCACTCAGCTGTTCGCTTTCGAGCGCAAGCTGCATGACTGGCGCATTCGAAGCGCTGTAACGCAAAATCAGGGGGGGCGTGGCACCGGGGGGCAGCGAACGGATAGCCGTTTGCGATATCGCTGCAATCTGCGCGGTGGCGGCATCGATCTTGGCGCCCGGATGGAAGAACACTTTGATGACCGAGACGCCAGTCAACGTTTGGCTCTCGGTGTGCTCGATGTCATTGACGGTCGTCGTCAGAAAACGCTCGTAGCCGCTGACGACGCGCTTCTCCATCTCCTCGGGAGGAAGCCCCCCGTACTGCCAGACTACGGCCACCACCGGAATGTCGATCTCCGGTAGGATATCGGTCGACATGCGCCGAATCGTGACCACGCCGAGCAGGACGATCAGGACTGCCATGACCACGAACGTGTAGGGACGGCCTAAGGCAACTCGGACGAGCCACATGAGAGACCCGCGTCTACTATTGTAGAGGCAAGAACACAAGCGGACCCAGCGGACTGCTTACGACGAGGGCGCTACGCCGCGGTCGGCGAGCTGAGCCGCGACATAAGAGCTTATTTGTCTCCCATGAAAGACCTCAGCGAGGACCGAACCGTCACAGCTGACCCGACTCTGGAGCGTCCTAGCGGGAAGTGCTCGACTCCAATGTCGGATCACTCGTCACAACATCGAGGGCTTAGGCCACTCTTTGGCATGCCGCTGGGGCCCTGGCTCGAAATGTTTTTTCAGGCGCGCGGAGTCCCCCACACAAGCTCCGTAAGCGTCTGGCCACGAACGATACCGTCGCGGCTATACTTCGACACTGCCCGGCGCAGTGCGCGGTCGAACTCGGCTGCAGACTGCGCAGTCATTCGCTGTCTCGAAAAGCCATTTCTGGTGTGAAATGACTCCGTGTAGTCGTCGATTGATTGGCTGAACGCGACCGAGGTCGTGCGCCGACCCGCCTCGACGAACAATCCACGACGCTGCAGTTCGTTCGTCAGATCATAGGGACGATAGTCGCGGTTGGTCGAAAAACGCGAGAGCAGCGGGGCGAGCTCGGCTGACCACGGGACCTCGACGAACGAGCGTCCATTCACGATTGCCAAGGATGCGCCGACCTCGAGGCTTCGCGCAATCTTGGGCAGAACGACCTCCCATTGCATCCAGTGCAGGCTCTCGGCGGCAACGACCAACGAATGCGGGCCGCCCTCTCCGAACGCAAAATTCTCGGCGCGATCAGACACCCAACGTACACTCGGATGGTCTGCCCCCGGCCGCCGTCGAGCAACTCGAAGCATGGCTGACGAAGGATCGACGGCGATGATGCGCTCTGCTCGTCCGAGCATCCCCAGGGCAATGTCGCCCGTGCCGCAACCCAAGTCGACGATCGAGGTCGGATGCGTCGGCAACAGCCCTGCCAAGATCTCGAAAGCTTCCAATGGGTAAGGAGGACGGGAGTGGTAGGCTCGCGCAATGCTCTCATCGTCGAATTGGCGAGCATAGTCTGGGCCGAGATGTATGGGCTTGGGCTCCATCTTTTCCGCCGACACCAGCTCACGGCGCGTAACCATCGAAGATCAGCGCTTCAGCGTTCTTCCAAGCAGGGCGCGCCCGGATCCGTTCGAGCCAAGCGCGCACCCTTGGAGTGCCAGGAAACTCGAAACCGTACTGCACGAGGTAGCCAAGGTGCGGTGCGAAGGCAATGTCCGCCAGTGAGTATTCGCCGACCAGCCAGTCAGCCTCGCCGAGCGCGCTCTCCAGCGCGGGCAGGAAACGCGCGAGCTCCCTTCTCCCGCGATCAGCTTCTTGGGGATCGGTGTGTTGTCCTAGGTAGCGCACATGCGCGGGGTTGATGGACCGGTGAACCGCCGTAGCCGCGGGGGACACGTGCGCGGCTTGAAAGAACGCCCAACGGAGCACGGCGGCGCGGCCTTCGGGCGTAGGCGGGAGGAGCCGAGCCTGTGGGTACTTCTCGGCGAGGTACCAATTGATGGCGTTCGACTCCCAGAGCGTGGTCGCGCCATCGATCAAGGTGGGTACTTTTCCGAGCGGGTTGAGGGCCATGTATTCGGGGCCGGGAGGCTTGCGTAGGTCCAGCCCGAGAGCTGTAAACGGAACCCCGAGCTCGTACAGAGCAAGTGCGGTTCGCGCAGCATTGCCGGAGTTTTTACCGAAGTAAAAGTCGACCATACCTGACTCTATCACTCGCTCTGGTCTTCCGGCACTAGCGCGCTTTGGGCGATTTCCCGGCGTGGGTGCTCACGATGAGATCGAGCGCTTGGACCATGTTCGCGCCGACGGCGCCGAGCTGCTGGCGATGCAGCGCCGAGAGCTTGGCCAAGAGCTCGCTGCCTTGCGGCGTGAGCGTGAGGAGCACCTGTCGCCGATCGGAGCTGGCGCGCTTGCGCTCGGCCCAGCCACGCTCTTCGAGCTTGTCGACTAGCGCCACGGCGGTGTGATGCTGCACGCACAGCCGCTCGGCGAGCGCGCCAATCGTGGGCGCGACGTCGACCGGCAGACCCTTCACCGCGAGCAGCGCCTGATGCTGCTGAGGCTCGATGCCTAGAGCGCGCGCCGCGCTCTCACTGAACGCTAGGAATTTGCGGATTTCGTAGCGGAACTGAGCGAGAGCGCGGTAGTCATCCAAACTGTCTTTCGACACGGAGCCTTTCCGTATTCGATGCACGCTAGAAGTTGACCTTTGCTGCCCTCCTCAGCGCGGGGGCAGCGGCTTCCAGAAGCCCTCCAGCTTTTCTTCCTTCAATACAGCGTTCAAGAAGCTTGCGTCCACCCAGGGCTCGAACTCGAACGTGTTCTTGATCAGCCCGTAGCGCTTCGCGTCGCTGATACTGCTCTTGTAGCGAGCAATCACGTACGGATCGATCAGCGGGCTGTTCTTTTCTTTGATCGACTCACCGCCCCAGTCTTCCTTGAAGATCGAAAATGGGGTCCCGGACTTGCTCCACAGTCGGTACGCTTCACTCGGGTCTTTTTCTTGGTCCGCCAGCCACTTGGATGCCAGCACGTACTGGCGCACGAAGCGCTTCGTGTACGCCGGATACTTCCGGATGAAGTCATCCGAACCGATGATGCTGCTGTTGCAAGTGAAGCGCGGATCTCCTTTGGTCGAGTAGATCACGCGGGCAACTCCCTGGTCGCGGAGGGCAAGCACGTCGGACAGGCCGATCATCGCGTCCACGTCCTTGGTGGTGAGCGCGGCCTTGGCAGCGGCGTTGTCCATGTTGATCGCGCGCAAGTCCTTTTCACTGAGCCCGTTCGCCTCCAGGATGCGCGCCGCCGAGAGTTGCAAGCAGGTGCCCTTGAATACGGCGAACTTTTTGCCTCTCAGATCCTTGACGCTTTGAATCGGGGAGTCCGCGGGCACCACGATGAACAGGTTGGTCTTGACGCTGCCTGCCAAAATCCGTGTCTTCAGCCCACTGGCGCGACCGACGATGGAAGGCAGATCGCCGAGCAATGAAAAATCAGTCAGGCCATTGGCGTAGAGTTCGTTGACGGCGGGGCCCGCCGCGCGGAGGAACGTCCAAGCCACTTTGGTTCCGTCTGCTTTGAATTCGTCCTCGAGCAAGCCTCGGAGGTTCACGACCGACCAGGACGAGCCGCCAACCACCGGTCGATTTCCGACCCCGACCCCCGGATTGGCGACGCGGATGACTGCCGGCTTGTCGTCGGCGTGGGCGGCCAGGGCGAAGCCCAGGACGGCAAGGACCAGGCACAGGGACTTTCTCAGGTTCATGACATTCCCTTTTTGTGAAAGTTATTTTGTCTCTTATAGTGGAATAGCGAACAAGCGAAACCAGACAGGGCACCTAGCTCGCTCGGTTCGCCGTCAGCCCGCTCGCGCAAAGGAATTGAACTCATTGGTGTACACACGACTCAAATCGATTTGTCGCGGTTGCAGTTCGCCGGCGCGTACCATCCAGTCAATCCAGAGCTGGAAGTCAGTGCGTCGGATGACTCCTCCCTTGGCTTCGATTCCGAAGCCCCGCCAGTACTTCAGAAGCGAGGCATCTTCGTTGCGGTGACGCTTGGCGATGATGGATCGAAAGCGCTCGATGACCTGTTCCCGAGGGGTAGTACGCGACCAGTCCAGCGCCTTGGCCACCCCCGCAACGAAGGTGCTCACGGCCTTGGGATGCTGCGCGATGAAATCGTTGCGCATCACGTAGCTGCCAGCAGTAAACGACCCGAACAAATCATGATCGGAGAACAGCAGCCGTAGGCCTCCGCGCTCCAAGGCGCGATCGCGAAAAATTCCACCGAGCACCGTGACATCGGTCTGGTGCTGACGCAGCGCTTGCTCGCCATTCACGGGTGGGATCACCACGAGCATGACTTGCGCAATCTGCTCGGCGCTGAGTCCCGCTCGCGACAGGTACTCCTTGAGCACGAACTCGTGGTGTGCACCGAGCGTATTCATGGCAACCTTCTTTCCGATCAGATCCCGGGCGGACCGAATAGGGCTGTCTTCGGCGACATAGAAGCCGTTCCATGTTTCGGCGTCGACGCCGTACAGGCTGACGACCGCGCGAATCGGGGCCTGGGCAGCGACCAGCTTGAGGACTGCGCCATTGAACGCGCCGCCGAAGTCCGTGTCGTTGGTGGCGACGGCCTGAATGCTCTGGGGACCGCTGGTGGTGCTGCTGACGAATTGCAAACGAAGCGGCGCGAGGAACCCGAGATCCTCAGCCAGCTCAGGCGCGGTCACCGCGCCGGGAGAGCCTTGATAGCGGAGCACGCCGGGGTCCCCTTGCCCGGCGGCAGACGACGCTTTCCCGTCGCACCCGAGGAGTGCCCCGGTGAGGCCGAAGCTCAGGCACGCAATCGAAAGCGCGCGCCTGGCTGCCTCGGCAAAGCTCATTTCCAATTCCCCGATGCGTCAATCGCCTTCCAATAGTTCTGAAGGTTGAGTTCTTTGAGCGCCTGTTCCAGAAAACGCGCGTCCACCCAATGATCGAAGTCGACATCGTTCTTGATCAGGCCGAACCGCTTCGCTTCCTGGATGTTCGTCTTGTAAGTGGAACTGATGTAAGCGTCCAATAGTGGGCTCGCTGTCACCTTCAGCGATTGACTCGCGAGGTCCGATTTGTACGCGGAGAATGCGACGCCCGACTTGGTATAGAGCTGGTAAACCGGCGTTGGCGAAGCGTCTTGGTCGGAGATCCACTTTGCAGCCAAGACCAAGGTTTTGACGACGCGCTTGGTGATGTCCGGATACTTGTCGATGAAGTCCTGCGAACCGACGAACGTGCAATGGCGCAAAAAGCGCGGATCGTCGTCGCGGCTATTGTAGACGATCTTGGCTACTCCTTGATCGCGGAGCGCCAAGAAATCCGAGCCTCCGAACGCGGCGTCGATGTCTTTGGTGACCAGCGCTGCCTTGGCGCTAGCCGTGTCCATGTTGATGAAACGGACGTCGCGCTCCGTCAGGCCATTTTTCTGAAGGATCTTGTTGATGGCCAACTGGATGTTCGTGCCCTTGAACATCGCCACCTTCTTGCCTTTCAAATCCTTGACGCTGTTGATGCTCGAGTCCGCCGGCACGGCGATGTACGTGCTACCCCGAATGCCTGTAGCGGCCAAAACCCTCGTTTTTAGGCCACCGGCTTTGCCGATGATCGAAGGCAGGTCGCCGAGTAAGGAAAAGTCGACCAAACCATTGGCGTAGGCCTCGTTCACCGCCGGACCAGCTCCGCGCAAGAAGCTCCACTTGACTTGAATGCCGTCGGCTTTGAACTCGTCTTCGAGCATTCCGCGTAGGTGCAGGACGGCCGTGCTACTGCCGCCGACGGCCGGCCGATTTCCGACGCCGATGCCTGGGTAAGCAACGCGAATGATCGACGGCTTGTCGGCGAGCGCGCTACGAGGCGTCAACAACGAGACAATCAGAGACAAACCGATGACTAAAGTCGATAGCAGATGTTTCTTCATGGTTGGCTTTGCTCCGGGACCAGTATATCGATCATCGATACTCATTTGTCCATTAAAATAGACAGTCAACCTGCGGTAGGTTTGGCGACCCCAACTAAACTGCCTCGGTGAAGGCACCCGAGCGTCTTGTAAGACGCACCACGGTCTATTATATGGGACCTAATGTCCCGAACCGTCGTGCAAATCAAAACTCGTGATGGCCAGAGCGAGGCCTCGATCTTCCAACCGGATTCCGGCAAGGGCCCCTGGCCGGCCGTGCTCGTCTACATGGACGGACGCGGTATTCGACCGGCCTTGTTCGAGCTGGGTGAGCGTATCGCCCAAGCCGGCTACTTCGTCCTGCTCCCTGATTTATTCTATCGCGGAGGCAAGTACGAGGCTCCGGACGCCAAACGCTTCAATGAGGACGAGGCCTTCCGCAACCACTGGCGAGGCAAATACATGGCCACTGCCAGCAAAGCGAACATTCGCTCGGACACGGAATCGTTCCTGTCCTTCCTCGCGGGGAGCCCAGCTGTCAGCTCGCTCGCGATCGGTACGACCGGGTACTGCATGGGCGGAGGGCTGTCGCTTGCCGCGGCAGGCAATTTTCCCGATCGGGTGATTGCCGCCGCGTCTTTTCACGGCGGCAATCTCGCGAACGAGGCCGAGGACAGCCCGCACCGCCTCGCGTCGCGCATCAAAGCCCGCGTTTATGTCGCGGGAGCCGTGGAAGATCCATCGTTTCCCGATGAGCAGAAACAAACCCTGACCGACGCGCTAAAAGCTGCGAACGTCAATCATACCGTCGAGACTTACGCCGGCGCCAGGCACGGCTGGGTTCCGTCGGATTCCGCGGTCTACAACCGTGAAGCCTCCGAGCGACACTACCAGGCACTGATCGCGCTCTTCGACGCTACGCTAGCCCGGGCGCCGCGAAAACACTGAGGAGCTGGCTCGACCGACTCAGGAAGCGGCTACCAACGGTCGCCGCGTTTCCTCGGGCTGCGCCCGCTTCGCAAGCAGCGGGAGCAAATCCTCGCCTACCCGGATCGCCTCCTCCAGGTTCGGGTAGGCGGAGAGGATGAATGTATCGATACCGATGCTCTCGTACTCGGCAATGCGCTCCGCCACCTGTTGGTGGCTGCCGATCAGCGCCGTGCCCGCACCGCCGCGCACGAGGCCCACCCCTGCCCACAAGTTTGGATAAACCTCCAAGTCGCGGACCGTGCCGCGCTTACCGCGGTTGAGCTCGAGCATGCGAGACTGGCCGACCGACTCCATCGAGCCCAGCTGGCTTTGCGCGTTTTCGATGGCGCCCGGCGGAATGCCGTCGAGCAGGCGTTGGGCTTCTTTCCAAGCTTCTTCTTCCGTATCGCGCGTGATCACGTGAAGTCGGATACCGAAGCGAATTTCACGCGAGAACGCCTCTGCCTGGCTTCGAACCGAATCGATACGTGCTTTGACCATCGGCGGGGTCTCTCCCCAGGTGAGATACACGTCCGCGTGTGCCGCCGCGACCTTCTCGGCCGCGCGCGAGGCGCCGCCGAAATAAAGCGTGGGCCGCGCGAGGAGGGGCTGCACCAGGCCGCCGTTTTCGATGCGGAAGTGCTGGCCCTCGTAGTTGAAGCCTTTGCCGCCCCACACGCCGCGCACGATGCTGAGAAATTCTGCCGTGCGCTCGTAGCGCGCGTCATGGTCGAGAAAGTCTCCGAACGACTTCTGCTCGCTCGAGCTGCCGCCCGTGACGACGTTGAGCAGAAGGCGGTTGCCGGTGAGGCGCTGAAAGGAAGCCGCGCTCTGGGCGGCAACCGCCGGCAGTTGAAACCCGGGGCGGAAAGCCACGAGCGGTTTGAGCCGCCGGGTGTGTTGCGCGACCGCAGCAGCGATGAGCCAGGCATCTTCGCAGTACGAGCCGGTCGGAATCAACGTCCCAAGAAACCCGGCAGACTCCGCGGCCAGAGCGATCAGCTTGATGTACTCGAAATCCGGCGGGCGATCGGAGGATTTGCCGGCATGGAACGCACCCGCCACCAGATTTCGCCCGTCACCGTGGGTCGGCAAATACCAGAGAAAGTCGCTGCTCATGCACGAGACATAGCGCCCCAGACGTCTATTATGCAAGACCTAAGTCCCAACGGCAGCCCGACATGATGGGGCTCTCCGTTCTGCAATGCGCGGGTCCGCTGCTGCGTAGGCAGCAATTCGTTCCCTCCCCCACCGCCCCGGCTTTCGAATTCACGAAAGAATTTCGTCCATTACTATAGACATCGTCTCACCGACTGCACCATAATCCCCCCATGAGCCAAGCATTCGAAGGGTCCGCGGAAGCATCGAGTCCTCCGGTCAGCAGCGACAGCCTCAACCTCGAGGCTGACGTGCTCGTTATCGGCGGCGGCCCGGCGGGCACGTGGGCCGCGTGGTCCGCGGCCGCCCAGGGCGCCAAGGTCGTGCTCGCGGACAAGGGCTACTGCGGGACGAGCGGAGCCACGGCGCCCTCGGGCGTCGGGGTTTGGTACGTACCTCCGGATCCCGAGCTACGTGAAGAGGCGCGCGCCAGCCGCGAGACGATGGGGGGGCACCTGGCCGATCGCAGGTGGATGGATCGCGTGCTCGACAAGACCTACGAAAATGTCGGCAAGCTCGCGGACTGGGGTTACCCGTTCCCCACCGACGATGAGGGTCAGCCCGCGCGCCGTAGCCTACAGGGGCCCGAATACATGCGACTGATGCGCAAGAAGGTGCGCGCCGCGGGGGTTCGCATTTTAGACCACAGCCCAGCGCTCGAGCTTTTGGCGGACGCTGATGGCGTAGCCGGTGCCGCGGGCGTTTCGCGACAGACGGGCCAACGTTGGCTGGTCAAAGCGCAGGCGGTCGTAATTGCGACCGGTGGCTGCGCGTTTTTGAGCAAAGCGCTCGGCTGCAACGTCCTCACTGGCGACGGCAACCTGCTTGCCGCTGAAGTGGGCGCAGAGCTCTCCGGTATGGAATTTTCGAACGCCTATGGGCTCGCGCCTGCGTTTGCGTCGGTGACCAAATCGGCCTTCTATCGCTGGGCCACCTTCTACTATGAGGATGGCACCGTGATCGAGGGCGCCGGTTCGGCACGCGGGCGCTCGGTGATCGCGCGCACGCTGCTCACCCAGCCCGTGTACGCGATTTTGGATCAGGCGCCCGAAGCCATTCGCGCTTCGCTGCGCGCGTCCCAGCCGAATTTCTTTCTGCCGTTCGATCGGGTCGGCATCGATCCCCTCACGCAACGCTTCCCCGTCACGCTTCGCCTCGAAGGGACGGTGCGAGGAACGGGTGGCATTCGCATCGCGAACGACGAGTGCGGCACCTCGGTCCCCGGCCTCTATGCGGCGGGCGATGCGGCCACCCGCGAGCTCATTTGTGGCGGCTTCACCGGCGGCGGCAGCCACAATGCGGCCTGGGCGATCTCTTCAGGGACCTGGGCCGGTCAAGGCGCGGCCGCCCACGCGCGCAAGCTCGGCGCGAACGCGCGTCAACGCAACCCGCTCGGCACGGGACGGGCGACGCTACGGCCCGCCGTCAGCTCGAACGCGACCTCATTGCAGGACGCCGACGCCATCGTGCGCGGCGTACAAGCGGAGGTCTTCCCCTACGATCGCAATCTCTTCCGCACCGAGGCCGGGCTCAGCGATTCGCTTGGCCGTCTGGATAGCCTTTGGCAGGACGTTCAGGCCCGCCCCGCCCAGTTCGCGCGCACCATCATCCGCAGCCGTGAAGCCGCGGCAATGGTCGCCACCGCACGTTTCATGTACCGGACTGCTCAGTTTCGCCCCGAAACGCGCGGTATGCACAAGCGACAGGATTTTCCCGCGCTCGATCCCGCACAACAGCGCCGGCTGGTGACGAGCGGTCTGGATGAGATCCAGGTGCGAGCGGAGGGAGCGGAGTACGAATCGAGAGAGCGCCCGACCGTCACTCCGCCGAGCCGCGGCGCCGTGAACCAAGGCGTAGAAGGGGCCGCCTCAGCGGCTGAATGAGCCATGATCGAACTAGTCAGTGATTCGCGCTGCATTCGTTGCGACTTGTGCGTCAAAGCATGTCCGACCAACGTGTTCGATGCCGTGCCCGATGGGCCGCCCGTGATCGCGCGTCAGGAAGATTGTCAAACCTGCTTCATGTGCGAGCTCTATTGCCCGACGGATGCCCTGTTCGTGGCGCCCGAGGCCGAACGGAGCGTTACCGTCGGCGAGCAAGCGCTCGCCGACAGCGGGCTACTGGGAAGTTACCGCGCTGCGATCGGTTGGGGCGAAGGGCGCTCGCCGGGAGCTCGCAATGACCAATCATTCCGTCTGCTCCCACTCAGCGCCAAGAAGTCAGCGACCCTGAAGCCGACGGGGGCTTGAGCATTCGGGCTCGATAGCGGCCGGTGCGAGCAACGCCCGGCTCAGAAAGGCAAGAGATGGCGCGTTTTTTGAGAGCACTGCTCAGCGTTCTATTGATGTCATGCCTCGTTGGCTTGACGGGTGAAGCTCGCGCAGACGCGCCGAGTGTGATCCGCATCGGTTATCCCGCAGTCGGCATCGGCAACCGGCCGGCTTCCTTCGGAAACGCCATCGCGACCTTGCACCTGCGCGGTCTGTTGGAGGACGAGTTCAAGAAGGATGGCATCAAGATCCAATGGACGTTCTTGCGCGGGGCCGGCCCCGCCGTGAACGAGCTATTCGCCAACGGCTTGCTCGACTTTTCGCACTTGGGCGATTTGCCCTCCGTCGTCGGGCGCGCGAGTGCACTCAAATACCGGGTCCTTGGCTCTTCGGGCGTGCGCGGCAACATCTACGTCTCGGTGCCCGCAGACTCGGCCGTGAAAGGCCTGAAGGAGCTTCGCGGCAAGAAGGTAGCGGTTCAGAAAGGCACCTCCACGCATTTGGCTGCCCTCAAGATTCTGGAAACTGCGGGCCTGACCGAGAAAGACGTGCGCCTAATCAACATGGACACGAACACGGCCAAGAGCGCGATCGTCACCAAAGACATCGACGCCGCCTTCGGCGGGCCCGACTACCTTGCCCTGCAGGACCA
>Ga0164308_10000590_pt1 | contig 19797 bp, 18 predicted proteins | sample Whisoiple_246_MG_FD_109983 | JGI IMG/M metagenome (GOLD analysis project Ga0164308, IMG submission 109983) | Soil microbial communities amended with fresh organic matter from upstate New York, USA - Whitman soil sample_246_MG | ecosystem: Environmental > Terrestrial > Soil > Unclassified >...
ACCTTCAGCGAAACGGCCTTGTCGTACTTGCTTCCGGGGTTGTCGCCGACCACGACGAAGGCCGTCTTGGACGACACCGACCCTGCCGCCTTGGCGCCCCGCTCGAGCAGGGCTGCTCTCGCCTCGTCCCTGGACAGACTCTCCAGACCGCCGGTGACGACGATCGACAACCCGGCAAGGGTCTGTTCCGGTCGATCCGTCCGGTCGTCCTCCATCCGCACGCCCGCTGCCTTCCAGCGGTCGACAATCGATCGGTGCCAATCGATCTCGAACCATTCGGTGACCGCGGCGGCAATGGTCGGACCGACTCCCTCGCTTGCCGCCAACTCCTCCTCGGATGCCTCGCGGATCCGGTCGAGCGATCCGAACTGCTGAGCCAGCGCGCGGGCCGCTGTTGGTCCGACATGGCGGATGGACAACGCGACCAGCACCCGCCAGAGCGGCTGCGAGCGCTGTTTGGCCAGGTTCGCCAGCAATTTGCCACCGTTGGCCGACAGTGCCCCCGCCTTGGTGGTGAACAACGGCACCGTGAGCAGGGTGGCCTCGTCCAGCCCGAACCGCTGCCCGTCCAGCTCGCCCGGAAAGATGTCTCCCTCGTCGGTGATCGCACCCGCCGAGAGCAGCGCGGTCGCCGCTTCGTACCCCATGCCCTCGATGTCGAACGCGCCGCGGCCGGCGAGGTGAAACACCCGCTCGCGCAACTGCGCGGGGCAACTGCGGGCATTGGGGCACCGGATGTCGACATCCCCCTCACGCATCCGGCGCAGTTCACTGCCGCATTCCGGGCACACCGTCGGCATCTCGAAGTCACGCAGTTCCCGGCCGTCCTCGCGCAGCGCGACAACGGGTCCGAGCACCTCGGGGATCACGTCACCGGCTTTGCGAACCACCACGGTGTCGCCGATCTTGACACCCTTGCGGACCACTTCGTCGGCGTTGTGAAGTGTGGCCAGACCCACGGTCGATCCGGCGATCACCACCGGCTCCAGGAAGGCGAACGGTGTCACCCGTCCAGTCCGGCCGACGTTCACCCGGATGTCCTTGAGCAGCGTCGTCGCCTCTTCCGGCGGGTATTTGTAGGCGATCGCCCATCGCGGCGCACGGGACGTGGAACCCAGCCGACGCTGCAGCGCAGTCTCGTCGACCTTGACCACCAGGCCGTCGATGTCGTGCGACAGGTCGTGCCGATGTTCGTTCCAGTAGGCGATCCGGTCGGCCACCTCGGCGGCGGTCTCCACCACCTTGTTGTGTTCCGAGATCGGCAGCCCCCACGAGCGAAGTCGTTCGTAGGCCTGCGACTGACGCTCGATGTCGAACCCGATGCGGGCGCCGATGCCGTGGCACAGCATGGTCAGCTTGCGGGACCTGGTCACCCGCGGGTCCTTCTGCCGCAGCGAGCCGGCAGCGGTGTTCCGGGGGTTGGCGAACGGCGGCTTGCCGGCCGCGATGAGCGAGGCGTTCAGTTCCGCGAAACCCTCGAGCGGGAAGAAGACCTCGCCCCTGATCTCGACGAATTCCGGGACATCATGGGCGCCGTCGTCGCGGAGCCGATCCGGGATCGCAGCGATGGTCCGGACATTGAGGGTCACGTCCTCCCCCACCCGGCCGTCGCCGCGGGTGGCCGCCCGGACCAGCCGACCCTTCTCATACGTGAGGTTGACGGCCAGCCCGTCGATCTTCAGCTCCGTCAACCAGCTGACCGGGGCACCGGCGTCGCGCGACGTGCGGTCCAGCCACGCCGTCAGCTCCTCGGCGGAGAACACGTTGTCCAGACTCAACAGGCGCTCGGCATGCTCGACAGCGGCGAAACCGGTGGCAAACCCGCCGCCGACCCGCTGGCTCGGTGACTCGGGGGTCACCAGCGAGGGGTAGCTCGCCTCCAGTGCCTCGAGTTCCTTGAGCAACGTGTCGAACTCGCCGTCGGTCATCGTCGGGTCGTCCAGTACGTAGTAGCGGAACTGGGCATCACCGATCCGTTGGGCGAGTTCGGCGTGCCGGGCGGCGGCCGGCGGCGGGGCGCCGACCGATGGCACCTCCGCCAGCGACGACTCGACCGCGGCTGCCGGATCCGGTTCGATCGTCTCGCGCTGGTCGCTGACCTCAGTGCTCTTGCTCACCCCACCACCCTAGAACCGGCTACCGACACCGACCCGATCTCGGCTCGGGTCAGGCGACTCCAGCTCGGTCAGGCGGTCATGGCGAGGGCCGACCTGCTCGTAGCGAGTGCGGCCTCGATTTCGCCGATCTCGGCGAGCATGTCGGCCAATGCTGTGTCGTCGGCGACGGAGCCGACGAACTCTCCGTCGACCACCTGCGCGGACGCGCGCGCGATTGCCACCGACGTCGGTGTTGTCACCATGCCGAGGGCATCGGTGATCGGCCGGAGCATCCTGGTCGCGCCCGCGCCGCCGCCGGCACCACCGCCGTAGCTGACGACGCCGAGCGCCTTGTTCTTCCATTCGGCATGCAGGAAATCGATGGCGTTCTTCAACGGCGCGGGGAAGCCGGAGTTGTATTCGGGCGTCACGATCACCAGGGCATCGGCGGTGCTGATCGCGTCGGACCAGGCGAACGTGTGCGGCTTGGTGTAGCGGCCCAACCGGGGATGGTGCGGCTCGTCCAGGAACGGCAGGTTGATCTGGGCGAGATCGAGCACCTCGACCCGATCGAAGGTGTCGGTCCGGCGGGCGGTCTGCGCGATCCAGGTGCCAAGAGCCGGGCCGATACTGCCGGGCCGGGTGGAGGCCAGAATGATCTTCAGGGTGGTCATCGGTAGGGATCTCCTCGAACTGCTTCAGCGTCTTGGCGGGCGAGTCCGTCGTCACTTGCCGACGGACAGTTACATGAACGTTCAACATAATGCAGCGTCCGCTGTTCCTTCGGCCGAGGTGATCTGATTCACCACCCGTGCGTGGTGGGTGCTGATGCTGACGAGCTGTGCCGCGACGGACCCCCCAGCGTTTCCGCGATATCGACAAATCGGACACCGGGGCAACGCATCGCCTCTCCATCCCCCGCTCGCCGCCGACACGCGCGGCCCCCGGGCGCTTCTCGGACTCTTCGACCGCTTGACCCATGCTGCAGTCGTCCGTGAGCAGTAGCCGCACCCCAACAGCCAGCCCGCACCGGGCGTGTCGCCGCCAGAGGAACGGAAATGCGAGCAAGGTTGGTCGGGCCGGAGCGGGCGCGTCGCAATGGCAGGCTGAGCAGATGACCTTCGATGCGGGGCAGATCAGCGACGGTGTGCGCGAATTCCTCACCGAACGCCACCTCGCCTCGCTCACCACCCTGCGGCAGGACGGCTCGCCACACGTCATCGCGGTCGGGTTCACCTTCGACGAGGAGGCCGGCGTCGCCCGCATCATCACCAGCGATGGATCGGTCAAGGTGCGCAACGCCGAACGCCTCGGCCCGGACGGACTGCCGGGACGGGCCGCCGTCTGCCAGATCGACGGCCGGCGCTGGCTCACCCTCGAGGGCATCGCCGGGGTCAGCCGGGTGCCGGCCGACGTGGCCGACGCCGAGCGCAGGTACTCCGGCCGGTACCGCACACCGAGGGTCAACCCGCAGCGGGTGGTGCTCACGATCACGGTCGACCGGTTGCTCGGCCACACCTAGCCAGGACGCTGTGCCACCATCTGGCGGTGGACGGGAACGCGGCCGCGGACGGCATCAAGGACGAACTGCATCGCAAGCTCCGGCTCGCCCGCGAGGGCGTGCTGTCGAAGTTGGTGGGGCTGAGCGAGTACGACCTGCGGAGGCCGATGACGCCGACCGGCACCAACCTGCTCGGCCTGGTCAAGCATCTGGCCGGGGTCGAGTACGGCTACCTGGGCGAGTCGTTCGACCGCCCGCCACCGGAGCCGTTGCCGTGGGTCGAGGACGGAACCATCTGGGAGGGCGCCGACATGTGGGCGACCTCCGACGAACCCAGTGCCGACATCATCGCGCTGTACCGGCGGGCCTGCGAGCACGGCGACCGCACGATCGAGGCGCTCGACCTGACCACGCCAGGGACCGTGGCGCACTGGCCACCCGAGCGGCGGGACACCACACTCGGTGTCCTGTTGATCAGGATGGTCGCAGAGACCGCGCAGCACGCCGGGCACGCCGACATCGTCCGAGAGCTGATCGACGGCCGCGGGGGCGCCGATCACGACGGTGACGGCGACGACGACACCTGGCGCCGGTACCTGGCCACGGTCCAGGCCGCCGCCGACGCCTTCGCAAACCCTTAGTCAGACTTCGCGCGGATCCGAGCGACGGAGAAAGAACCGGACCATCTCCGCGGAGGCGTCCGGGCCCTGCCGGTCGGAATGCCTGGCCGCCGGGTCGCCGCCGGACCAGGCATGACCGCCACCGTGCACGATCCACACCTCGATCACCGGGCGACCGTCGGCGTCGGCATGCACCGTTCGGGTGTGCGGCCGCATGCCGTCGGCTTCGATCCTCGCGCTGCTGAGCGGTTCACGATCGGCCTTGCGCGCCGGTAAACCCATTTCCGAAAGTGTTGCCGTGACCAGGCTTTCGGCGTTCGAGACGGTCACTATCGGATCGCCGTCACCGTGGAAGACGATCATCGGAGAGCCCGCGCCACCGGACGCGGAACCACCGGTCAACATCGCCATCATCGCGGTGCCGACGTCCTGCGCAGCGCCGTAGGCAAGCCCGGAATGGACACCCACCGCGGCGTAGAGCTCGGGATACGTCACCGCCATGATCACTGCCATGGCGCCGCCGGCGGACAGCCCCGCAACGAAGATCCGGTCGGGGTCGACGCGATAGTCACGGCACACCTGCCCGGTGATCCCGGCGATGATCGATGGCTCGCCAGCACCGGAACGCTGATCACCGGCGCGGAACCAGTTCCACAGGCCGTCCCGGTTCGCCTCCCTGGACTGCTCGGGATAGGCGACCAGGAAGGTGTCCCGCTCGGCGAGGTCGTTCATCCTGGTGCCGGCAGCGAAATCGGCCGCGTCCTGCTCGCCGCCGTGCAGCATCACGATCAACGGCACCGGCTGTCCCCGATATCCGGAAGGCACGAACAGGTCGAATCGACGACTGCCGGCGGGCTCTGCGTGATCGAGGTGGTGGACCTCGCCCGCCCGCGGCGGTTGCACACCGTCCGGAACAACACGTCGATCCGCTGCCGTACTGGTCGTCTCGGTCATCGTCCCCGGTCTCCTGGCTGCGCCGGAGAACGCGGCATGTTCGCGGTACTGCACGTACTGACCCGGCGGTTCTCGACGCCCTGCCGTGTCGCGCTGTCGAAGTTTCGCGGCGGCGAACAGCGTTGTGCTTGGCATGCATCGCAATCGACCATAGGATGATAACTCATGGACAAGTCGAGCGACATGGCCGAGGCCTTTGGGGCCTTTGTGAAGGCACAACGGCAATTGGCCAACATTTCTCAGCGGCAATTGGCCAAGGCCAGCGGGATGTCCGATTCCTACCTGAGTCAGGTTGAGCGTGGGCAGTACCGTCCGTCCGCAGAAGTGTTGCGCGGCATAGCTCAGGCATTGGGAATGGCGCCGGCCGCACTGTTCGCCCAATTCGGCCTGCTGGACGTCGACGACGAACAATCGCCGAAGGTCACCGTCGAAGAGGCCATCCGTCTCGACGAGTCGCTGACTCAGGACAAAAAGGATGCCCTGCTGCACATGTACCGGACGCTCAAAGATTCTGCTTGATTTATCAAGCACGACGCTTGACATACCGCGCTTTGCTTGGCAGACTGGGCAACGTCCAGATGAGCACACTCCGAGAGGAACACCCCGTGACCGACTACGTCGCCGAAGCCAACAAGGCCACCGAGCAGTACCTCGCCACCCTGGCCAAGGCCCAGGAAGAGTACGTCAAAGCCGTCGAGACCTTCGTCAAGCAGGTCCCCGCGCTGCCGAAGCCGGCCGTCGAGCTGCCCTCCGTCGACCTGCCCAGCGCCGGTGACATCACCGCCGTGTCTTTCGATTTCGCCGAGAAGGTGCTCGCCCAGCAGCGCGCGACCACCGACAAGCTGATCGCCGTGCTGTCCCCGAAGGCCTGACCTTCCCCCGCTCCGCGATCGCGGCGCACCTTGCTCGACTCGGACGCCCGGAGGCCTCGGCCCCCGGGCGTCCGCGTTTCACCGACCCAACAGCCCACACCGATCACCGGTGACGACGGGCCGACAGGTCGGACACACCCCCCCGATTCGCCCACCACCCTCCCGTCATCTTCGGTCGGCAAGGAGAGAGCACTCGATGAGCAGCGAAATGCGCTACTTCCCCAGTTCTGCCGACGACGACGGCGACGAGCAGGAGCCGTCCGGCTATCCACGCATGGGTTCGACACCGAACATCGCCGATCGTTTCGCCGATCTGCTCGCCCCGCTCAGCGGCCGGCGCCGTCGTGGGCTGATCGCCCGGCTCTCGGTCGGCTACTACGAGGGCTGGCGACCGACCAGGGCCGAAGTCGCCGAACTGGTCGCCCAGGAGCTTCGTCGCAGCCCGCGTTAGACGCAGCGCACCGTTGGTCGAACCCGGCACCAAGTAGCCGAAGTCCTCAGGTCCGCTCGTCCCGCAGCAGGATCTCCGCCAGCTCCTTGCGGGAGTGCACGTCGAGCTTCGTGTAGACGTGCCGCAGGTGGTACTCGACTGTCTTCGGGCTCAGGAACATTGCCGATGCGGTCTCCCGGGTGCTCCGGCCGCCCGCCAACATGGTCGCGATCTGTAACTCCTGCGGGGTCAGGTCGGACAGCATGCTCGCACCCCTGGGATGCGGCCGCTCTCCCGTTGCCTCCAGTTCCACGGCGGCCTGAGCGGTGTGGGGCGTGGCACCGAGCCGGTCGAAGATCTCCCAGGCCTGCCGTAGCGGCGTCCTGGCCTCCGCCCGCCTTCGACTGCGGCGGAACCGGGATCCCTGCGCCAGCAGGGTTTTCGCCTTCTCGTAGTCGTCGAGGGTCGCGGTGTGCAGGCCAAGGGCCGCGGTGAAATGTTCGTCACCTTCCGGCCCCGCGAGACACATCGCCAGGGCCCGCTCCGCCCTTGCCATGGCCCACGGTTGGCCCTTGGCAACTGCTCGGTCGTGATATTCGTGCGCGACGGCGAGAGCATCGTCCGGGCGACCGAGGCGCAGCAACACCTCCACCCGCTCCGGTCCGGGCGCGAGATCGACGTCGTGGATACCGTTGCGCTGCAGATGCGCCGTCATGGCCTCGAAATGACCGAGCGCCGCGGTGATGGATCCGATTCCGCACTCGAGATCACCCAGCCCGTAATAGGTCCACGCCCGGAACAGGTGGATCTGGTGGGCTTCGCACAGCTGGGCCGACTCGTCGAGGTGGACCTGGGATTCCGCGCGCATCCCCTGTCGCGCCTCCAGCCAGCCGAGGCCGGCCAGTGATGCCGCGAGTTCGGTGGTCTGGCCGGTCTCCCGGGCCAGCCGGATCGATTCGTGGTACTCCGAGCTCGCCCGGGCCCACCGGTCGGTCGCCGCATCATCGCGCCCGAGATGGAACAGCAGCATGGGCAGTGCACCGATCGCTGCCCGGCGCCGAATCTCCTCCGCCACCCGGAGAATCAACTCCCGTCCGGTGATCGACTCCCGCAGGAACAACGGGCCAAGGACGAGTAGGGCCATCCGTCGCGGATCGTCCATCAGTTCGTCGGAGTCGGCCAGCATCTCCACCGCTCGCCTGATGTCGTCCACGCCGCCCTTGCCGGCGAGCACCCCCGCGGTACCGACCGCCATCAGCCCGAGGATCTGTGCCCGCGGGCTGCGCACGATCGACAGCAGCCGGTTCATCCGGTCGATCGCCCCGGCCACCCAGGCGAGATCGCCGAGGTAGAAGCAGGCGTTGATCGCATCCGCCAGCAGGGTGACGGCCAGCTCCGGATCGAGCTCCTCGGCCTGTGACGCGGCTCGTGACAACGTGTCCCGGGCATCGAGCAGTGAGCCGCTGCGGGCGTCGATGGCACCGAGGATCTCCTGGGTCCTGATCAGCTGCGCAGGTGTGGACGCACTGTGCAGCGCTTCGTCCAGCAACGCCCTGGCCCGGCCCACCTGCCCGGCCAGCCACGCCGATTCGCCGGCGGACACCAGACGGCCGACGCCGCTCGCGCTGTCGGTGCTCCAACGGGCGGAGCGCTCGAACCAGGTCGCGGCAACGGCATCCGCGCTCCGGCCACTCGCCTCGACGGCGGCCCGCTCGAGCAAAGCCGCCGCCTCGTCGTCCGGCCCGGTGGTCGCCTCGGCCAGATGCCAGGCCCTGCGCTGCAGGTCCGCTTCCGGGAGCGCGGCGAACAGCATCCGGTGGACCGCCCGCAGATCGTCAGGGTCGGCGGCCCGGTACACCGACGAGCGGACCAACGGGTGCCGGAAGCCGACGCGGTCGGCGGTGGAGCTCAACAGGTTCGCCCGCTCCAGCCGTTGCAGCGCCGACGAGTCGACCCCGAGCAGCGCCATCGCACGCACCACGTGGGAGAGCTCGCCGCCGGACGCGGCGGCGACGACCAGGGCGGTGCGCGCGGCCGGATCCAGCCGCGCGGTTTCCCGCGCCACCGCCCTGGCGACGGCCTGCGGCACCGGGACAGGCGCCTGTGGGGGCAGCGCCAACACCCCGTAGATGTCGGTCGACAGTTCCAGCAACCCGAGTGGATTGCCGCCGGTAGCCCGGTACAGCCGATCGAGGGACTCCGCCGGCAGGTCGATCACGCCGCGACCGGCGATCAGCTCGGCGGCCTCGGCGTGGTCGAGGGCACCGATGGTGATCTCCGGCAGACCCACCTCGGTCAGCGCGCAGGGCTCGCCGGCCCGGACGCCGGCCAGCAGCAGCACCGGATCGGCCAGCAGCCGGCGCGCGGCGAACGCGATGGCCTCGGCCGACGGCCGGTCCAGCAGGTGCGCATCATCGATGATCAACACCAGCGGACGGCGTTCGGCCGCCCGGCCGATCAGGCCGAGAGTGCCTGCGCCGACGGCGAATCGGTCGGCGGGCGAGCCGGCCCGCAGCGCCAACGCCGCGGACAGGCCGGCTGCCTGAGGGTCCGGCAGGGTGTCCAGCAGGCGCAGCACGGGACGGAGCAACTGCAGCAGTCCACCGAACGAGACCACCTGCTCGGCCTCGATTCCCGTCGCGCGCAGCAGCTGCATGTCGCCGATGGTCGTCGCGGCCCAGTCGAGTAGCGCGGTCTTTCCGATGCCCGCCTCACCGGTCAGCACGAGCGCGCCACTCTCACCGACCCGGGCGCCGGCCAGCAGCGCGGCGATGACGGCTTTCTCGGACTCGCGCCCGATCAACATGCGGCGAGCGTAGGCCCCCTCATCACCAGGTGGGTACCTGATGCGGACAACGCCCTCGGCGCGGCACTGTCGGATCCACTCAACCGCCCGGGAGGCCGACGTGACCACCATTGCCCAACCATCGACGGACCAGCCGTCGACCGATCAGCCGTCGACGGAGCAGTCGACGACCCCGCCGATCGACCAGGACGCGGTGATGGCCTTCGTCTTCCGCGCCATCGAGGAGGTCGGCGCCACCCTGAACACCGCACTGGTGGTGATGGGCGACCGGCTCGGCTACTACCGCGCCCTGGCCGATCGGGGGCCGGCAACGGCCGGTGAACTGGCCGAGCGCACCGACACCGACCCGCACTACACCCGGGAATGGCTCGCCGCCCAGGCGGCCGGCGGCTACGTGACCTACGACGCCTCGACCGAGCAGTTCACCCTGCCCGCCGAACATGCGGTCGCCCTCACCGACGAGAACAGTCCGGCGTTCCTGCCCGGGTTCTTCCAGATTGCCGCGGGGACGGTCCGGGACGCCGCAGCGGTGATCGAGGTGGCCAGGACCGGCGAGGGCATCGGCTGGCACCAGCACAACAGCGACGTGCACGTCGGCTGCGAACGGTTCTTCCGCCCCGGTTATCACGCCAACCTGGTCTCGTCCTGGTTGCCCGCCCTGGACGGCGTGGTCGACAAACTCCAGGCCGGGGCCATGGTCGCGGACGTCGGGTGCGGGCACGGCGCCTCGACCATCGTGATGGCCGAGGCCTTCGGCCGATCGAGGTTCGTCGGATCGGACTATCACGACGCGTCGATCGCCACGGCAGAGGAACGGGCGAACACCGCCGGGGTCGGTGACCGGGTGACGTTCGAACTCGCACCTGCCGGGGGCTTCTCGGGCAGTGACTACGACCTGGTCACCACCTTCGACGCGTTGCACGACATGGGCGATCCGGTCGGCGCTGCCCGGCACATCAGGCAGAGCCTGGCGCCGGACGGAACCTGGATGCTGGTCGAGCCGGCGGCCGCCGATCGTCTCGAGGACAATTTGAACCCGGTGAGCCGCGCGTACTACGGGTTCTCCACGCTGCTGTGCACGCCGGCATCGCTGTCCCAGGACGTGGGACTTGCGCTGGGCACGCAGGCCGGAGCGAGCCGGCTGCGGGACGTGGCGATGGCGGCCGGCTTCACCCGGTTCCGGGTGGCTGCCCAGACCCCGCTCAACATGGTGCTGGAAATCAGGCGGTGATCGGCGTCCGGGTCGGTGACCAGGTGGGTGACGGACGATGACCGATGTGCAGGCCCGGACGGCGGGTCGACCGACCGGTGACGAATCACCGCCGCAGGACGACAATCGGTCGATGCGGCGCCCTCAACGCCGGGCCGTGCTGCCCGACCGGTCCGGATTTGCCGAACGGGGCGACGTCCGGCTGGCCTTCGAGGTCTTCGACCGAGGCGCCGAGTTCAGCGGGCCGACCGTGCTGCTGCTGCCGACCTGGCAGATCATCGCCTCGCAGTTCTGGAAGTGTCAGGTCGGCCCGCTGTCCAGGCACCATCGGGTGGTCAGTTACGACGGCCGGGGCAGCGGGAGGTCATCACACCCGGCCGGCGCCGCCGCCTATACCGACCTGGAGTGCGCCCAGGACATCCTGACCGTGATGGACGCGACGAACACCGAGCGGGCCGTGCTGGTGGCCCTGAGCTGCGCGGCAACCTGGGCCGTGCACGCCGCCGCCAGGCATCCGGACCGGATCGCCGGGATCGTGGCCATCTCACCCTCGTGCGGCTATCCGGTTCCCGGACAGAAGCGCGACGAGCACGCCTTCGACGCACCGTGGAACGGTCAGCAAGGATGGGCGACCTACAACCGAAATCACTGGCTCGACGGTGATTTCGCCGCCTTCCGGCAGTTCTTTTTCGAGCAGATGTGCTCGGAACCGCACTCCAGCAAGGTGTTCGACGATCTGATGGAGTGGTCGGCACCCACCGACACGCAGGTGCTCGCCGATGCCACTGCGGGGCGGATCGGGTTGGACGGGGCTGTGTGCGCACCGTTGGACGACGCCAGCCGGCAGGTGCGCTGCCCGGTGAGCGTGATTCACGGCACCGACGACCGGATCCGGCCGATCGCCATCGGTGAGCGGCTCGCCGAACTGACCGGTGGGTCGCTGCTGGCCGTGCAGGGCGGCGGGCACGCGTTGCCGGCCCGGGAACCCGTCCTGATCAACCGACTCATTCGCGAGGCTGTTGTTGCCGCAACAGGAACCGACACCGAGCCGGACCAGGTCAAGCCCCGAGCGGCGCGGGAGCACACGAGCTGGGTGCGGGCACCCCTGCGCCCGCGTCGGGTGCTCTTCCTGTCCTCCCCCATCGGGCTCGGTCATGCCCAGCGTGACGTCGCCGTCGCGGCGGCCCTGCGCGGCCTGCGGCCGGACGTCGAGATCGACTGGCTGGCACAGCATCCGGTGACGACGGTGCTCGGGCATCACGGTGAACGGATCCACCCGGCGTCGGCGGCATTGATCAACGAGAGCGCGCACATCGAGAGCGAGTGCGGGGAACACGACCTCGATGCCTTCGGCACGATCCGCCGGATGGACGAAACCCTGGTCAACAATTTCTCGGTGTTCGCCGACCTGGTCGAGTCGGAGTACTTCGACCTGGTGATCGGCGACGAAGCCTGGGACGTCGACCATTTCCTGCACGAAAACCCCGAACTCAAGCGATTCCGCTTCGCCTGGCTGACCGACTTCGTCGGCTGGTTACCGATGCCCGACGCCGACGACCGGGAACGCTTTCTGGTGGCCGATCTGAACGAGGAGATGCTCGAACACCGGGCCAGGTTCGGGCCGGTGCGTGACCGGTCGATCTTCGTCGGGAATCCGGCTGATGTGGTCCCGGATGCGTTCGGCCCCGGCCTTCCGGCGATCAACACCTGGGTGCAGGACAACTTCGACTTCTCCGGGTACATCACCGGTTTCGACCCTTCGGCACTCGAAGATCCGGCAGTGGTGCGTTCACGCTGGGGCTGCAACCCGGACGAGCGGTTGTGCATCGTCACCGTCGGCGGGTCCGGCGTCGGAACCCACCTGCTCAGGCGGGCGCTCGATGCGATCCCGATCGTCCGGGCACAGGTTCCCGATCTTCGATTCGTGGTGGTCGCCGGGCCGAGAATCGATCCTCGTTCTCTGCCGGCACCGGCCGGAACCACGGTGGTGGGCTATGTGCCGGATCTGTACCGCGACCTGGCGGCCTGCGACGTCGCGGTCGTCCAGGGAGGTCTGACGACCTGTATGGAACTGACCGCCGCCGGCACACCGTTCGTCTACGTGCCGCTCCGACACCATTTCGAGCAGAACATCCACGTCCGGCGGCGGTTGCAGCAGTACGGCGCCGGAATCTGCCTGCCGTACGAACAGGTCTCGATCCCTGAGCTGTTGGCCGGCGCAGTGCTCGATGCGGTCGCGACGACGCCGCGGCACCGCACGGTCGAGACGGATGGTGCACAGCGGGCGGCCTCGATGCTCGCCGAATTGCTCTGAGCCACGACGGAAGGTAGGTAACTTGGTACCACGCCGCCTCAGCTGGGTAGTGACCGCCGGTGTTTGGGTAGATATCGCCGGTGGCAGCAGGCAGCCGATCGAACATTCTCGATGGGTCACCTCAGCCACCGGGAGAAACCAGATGTCCATCCGGCGGACCAAGGTCGCCGACCTGGTCGGCGCTCCTCTTCGCCATCAGGCACGGCGGCCCGCGGCATCGTGCTGGGATATTTCTCTGCTGTGGCAGGTCAACCGCGCCATGCAGCCAGAGGTGCGGATGTGGTGGCGCTCGACGGGCCGGCCGCCGCGAGCTCGGCAGCGTGAGCCCTGCCGACGTTGGTCAGGCATCCCGCTTCTTGAGCAGGAAGAGCGCGATCAGCCACAGTGCCAGGGCCCACGCTGCGAACACCAGAAGACCCTGGATCGGGGTGGGTCCATCCGCCCCGGCTCCGCCGGCCGACACGAACTGTTGGCCGGCGGCGAACGGCAGCCACGGCGCATAGTCGCCGACCGTCGGAATCAGCGACACCAGCCGCTCGATCAACAACGGCCAGAGCAGCAGGATCGCCACTGCCCCGGCCGACTGCCGCAGGATGGTGCCCACCGACACAGCCATGACGCCCGCGATGGCGAAAAGCGGTCCATACCCGAGTACCTGACGCCATTCGTCGGCAGTGCTCAGTTCCATCGGCAGCATCGGGGATGCCGCCAGCGTCTTCGCCAGGTAAAACGCCGCGAGCGCAACGAGGGAGCCGGCCAGCAGACCGATCACGGCGAGCAGCAGCGACTTGGCCAGCAGCACCTTGAAGCGCTTCGGCGCGGCCAGGAAGGTGCTTCTGATGGTGCCGAACCGGTATTCGGTGGTGATCGACAGTGCCGCGAGGACCATGAAGATGCTCATCCCGATGGTCGCGCCGAGCAGAGCGCCACTGATCGACGCACCCTGGCCGCTGTCAGGCAGGCCGTTGATGACGGCGAAACCCAGACCCGCCACCAGGATCGCGACCAGGCACCAGTACGGCGAGCGGGTCGACTCGAGTTTGATGCGTTCGGCATTGACCAGTGTCATCGCAGGTCACCTTCCAGCTGGGCATTGCCGGGTGCGTCGAACGACGGCGAGGCGGGTGGCGGACCGCCCGGGCCGCCCCCGGAATCGGAATACTCCACCGAGTCGGCGGTCAGTTGGATGAACGCCTGCTCCAGCGATCCGGATTGTCCGGCCAGTTCGTGCAGGGGCAGTCCGGCCCGGAAGGCGATGTCGCCGATCTGCTCGATCGGTGCCTCGTTGACCTCGAGAGCATCATCCAGATCAGTGATCTCGAGGCCGGCCGCCTGCAATGCGATGCGGAGCTGGGCGAGTTGCGGCGAACGGACCCGGACCGACGAGCGGGTGGACCGGGCGATGAAATCGGCGGTCGACGAGTCAGCGATCAGCTTGCCGGCGCCGATGACGATCAGATGGTCTGCGGTCAGCGCCATCTCCGACATCAGGTGCGAGGACACCAGGACCGCCCTGCCCTCGGCCGCCAGGTCCTTCATCAGGGTGCGGATCCAGAAGATGCCCTCCGGATCGAGGCCGTTGACCGGCTCGTCGAAGATCAGGATCTGCGGATCCCCGAGCAACGCGGCAGCCAGCCCCAACCGTTGCTTCATTCCCAGCGAGAACTTGCCGGCCGCCCGGCCGGCGACCTTGGTCAATCCCACCGTGTCCAGCACCTTGTCGACGCGCTTGGCGTTGATGTTGTTGGTGGCGGCCAGGAAGCGCAGATGCGATCGAGCGGAACGGTTGGGATGGATCCAGTTCGCGTCCAGCAACGACCCGACCTTGGTCAACGGCTTCGATAAATTGTCATAGGGTTCACCGAATATCAGGGCCCGGCCCTTGGTCGGCGTGTCCAGCCCGAGAATCATCCGCATCGTCGTCGATTTGCCGGCGCCGTTCGGACCCAGAAACCCAGTGACCGTGCCCGTCCGAACGGTGAACGACAAATCATTCACCACGGTGGCGCTGCCGTACTGCTTGGTCAGTCCGATCACTTCGATCATCGCGCGTTTCCCCCTCGGCACAGTGAAAATCAACTCCTGCCCCGGAGTCTGACTGCGAAAGGCGGAAAAAGCCAATAGACCCAGGACTACAGTAAGCCGAGCAAACTGTGCAGAATTCCGAGCCGATTCACATCCCTGGGCGGCAACCAGCTCCATCGAATGCAGCCTTGCGGCATTTGCTCGCCCACATATTCGGCGTCACTGCCGACGCCGTCGATCGTGTGCGACGACCGCCGGTGCATCCATTTCATACCGAGGAAATACAGACCGTGCATCGCACCGATACCTCTGACGTGGTCTGATTGACCCGTCTGATGGAGCGCCGGGGCCGGCAACCAGCGATGGCCGATCAAGGTTGCCGGTCGCCACCACCAGCATGCGGCACCACATCTCACCCATCGTGGTCCGCAGCCGCCACCCATCGTCATCGGGAACGCCGCGAGTACGTCGACCCCGGTTCGCACCGGGGCGTCCGCGCCGTAGCGCCGCAGGAAGGCGGCCACCTCGGACCCGGTCATGAAGCCGTCCGGTTCGGATCCGCGGTTGTGGTGACCCGGGGGCGGGTCTGCCCATTCGGGCTGAGCAGGGTGCAGGAGTCCCACCGTTCGGTGTCCTATTTGTGGGCGATGCCAACGCGTTCCAGGACGACATGGTCGATTCCACGCATCCGCAGGCAGGCACTCACGGCCAGGCCAGCCTGGCCCGTTCCGAGGACAATGCAGTCGACGATGTCCATCTCGATCGCCCCTTCTTCCGTTGGATTGTGATCCGACGGTAGGAGCGGTCGACGGCGGGTTCGTCGGGAATGGCCACCCAGTTCGGACACCCCGGTGCTCAGATCGCAACCGGTGCGGTTACCAGTCCTCGGGGAGGTCGGTGAGTGCCTCAGCCAGTTCGCTGCAGAGCCGAAGGGCGCGCAACGTCCATTCCCGGTCGGCGCCCGCCAACCCGCAGGTGGGTGTCGGAACGACGCTGGCGGCCAACAGGTCCCGGGCGAAGCCGAGCCGGTCCCAGGTCTGCAGCAATGGCGCCGCCCACCGACGCAGCGGCGTCCTCGGTGCGCCGGGTGCGACCGATGGGACAACCCCGGCGAGCAGGATCGCACCGGTCTCGATCGCCTCGCCGATCGGGTCAAGGGCCGCCGCAGTACTTCCGAGCACGGTCAGGTCGACGGAAAGGGCATCGAATCCCGACGCCCGCAGGAGCCGCAGCGGTGCCCCCGGATGACAGCTGTGGGCGATCGACGGTCGGTCGCCGAGCGAGTCGGTCAACCGGGACAGCACCTCGATCGCCCGCACCGACGGGACCGCAGCGACCATCCCGAAACCACTTGCGGTGGGCAGGCTTCCGGACAACACGGTGGGCAGCGCGGGTTCGTCGATCTGCACCACGATCCCAGCGCCGGGTACCCGGGCGGCGATCTCCCCGATGTGCGCGGACAGCCCCTCGGCCAGCGAGTCGGCGAGATCGTCCACTGCTCCGGCGTCGGTCAGCGCGCGATGGCCGGACGGCACCTCGAGCATCGCAGCGAGTGTCCACGGCCCGCACACCTGCACCTTGACCCACTCGGCACCCGCATAGTGCTGTTGCACGGCGTCGGCGTCCCAGGCCAGGAAGTCCTTCGCGCGGGAGGTGTCCCGGCCCGGACGACGGGAGATGCGCCAGCCGGATGGCACCACCTCACCGTAGATGTCGACCAGCATGCCGACCGCGCGCCCGACCATGTCGGCGCCGACCCCGCGGTCGGGGAGCTCCACCACGTGCGGGAGCGTCGATAGTTCGTTGGCCACGATCGACGTCGATTCCTCGGCCGATGTCCCTGGCATGGAACCGACGCCGGTGGCGGCGCTGCGGTGCCACGCCCGCTTGACCGGGAACATCTCGACCAGCGGTGCGTTGTCCGCGGGTTCGGCGACGTGGATCTCCGGCATCAGGCGGCCCGGACCATGGTTCCGGCGGCGATGACGAATTCGTCGGCCGGGTCGTAGAGCACCACTGTCTGACCCGGCGCGACACCGCGGACGGGTTCGTCGAGGGTGAGTCTGAGCCGACCGTCCACCAGGTCGGCCGAACCGGCGACGGCACCGCCGTGTGCGCGCAGTTGAGCCACCGTCCGCAGCGGGAATTCCGGTTCCCCGCCGCCGGGGAAGACGACCCGTTCCGCGGTGATGACGCTGACGTCCAGCCCGGTCGCCGGACCGACGGTGACGGTGCCTGACACCGGTTCGATGCCCAGGACGTACCTGGGCCGGCCGTCCGCCGCCGGCCGCTGCAGGTTCAATCCCTTGCGCTGACCGATCGTGTAGGCGAAGAACCCGTCGTGCTGACCCAGCACGTCGCCGGTCTCGGCATCGACCACCGCTCCCGTTCTGGCACCGAGCTTGTCGACCAGGTAGCCGTGGGTGTCGCCGTCGGGGATGAAGCAGATGTCGTAGGAGTCGGGCTTGGCGGCGACCGCGAAACCGCGGCGCGCGGCCTCCTGCCTGACCTGCTGCTTGGTCAGTTCGCCGAGCGGGAACATGCTGTGCTGCAACTGCTCAGGAGTCAGCACCGCCAGTACGTAGGACTGATCCTTGGCCATGTCGACGGACCGGTGCAGGACCCCGTCCAGCAACCGGACGTGGTGCCCGGTGGCCACCGCATCGAAGCCGAGCGCGATCGCCCGGTCCAGCAGTGCGGCGAACTTGATCTTCTCGTTGCACCGCAGGCACGGGTTCGGGGTCCGTCCGGCGGAGTACTCGGAGAGAAAGTCGGCAACCACGTCCTCGAGAAAGTCCTCGCTGAAGTCCCAGACGTAGTAAGGGATCCCGAGCAGGTCGCAGACCCTCCGGGCGTCGAACGCGTCCTCGACCGTGCAGCAGCCGCGGGATCCGGTGCGCAGGGTTCCAGGGTTGCGGGACAGCGCCATGTGCACGCCGGTCACGTCATGACCGGCATCCACCGCCAACGCCGCCGCAACGGCGGAGTCGACCCCGCCGCTCATCGCGGCCAGTACGCGCATCAGCGGCCGGCCGAGGCGTCAGCGGCATCGGGGCGGATGCCGGGCAGGTCCGTCATCGCCGCCGGCTTCCGGCGAGTGCTGCCCGGCGAGCGCGGTCGACCACCGCCGGGATGACCTCGGCCACCGCCAGGACGTCGACGGGAGTGGAGGTGTGCCCGAAGGAGAACCGGAGCGCGCCGCGGGCGGTCTGTTCGTCAAGGCCCATGGCCAGCAGGACATGTGACGGCCTGGCAACACCGGCCGTGCACGCAGAACCGGTCGAACATTCGATCCCGTTGGCGTCCAGCAACATCAACAGCGAGTCGCCCTCACAACCGGGGAATCGCAGGTGGGCGTTCCCGGGCAGCCGGGACGGCGCACCGTCGACCAGCGACTGTCCGGGGTCTCCGGAGAGCACGACGTCGGGAACGAGCGCCGTCACCGCGGCGACCAGGTCGTCGCGCAAGCCGGCGAGCGCCACCGCCCGCTCGGCACGATGGTCGACCGCATCCTGCACCGCGACCGCCAGCCCCACGATTCCGGCGACATCGAGAGTGCCCGAACGCACACCGCGCTCCTGGCCTCCGCCCTGCATCAGCGGAACCGCCGCCACGTCGCGGCGCAGCAACAGCAGGCCGTTGCCCGTAGGCCCGCCGACCTTGTGACCGGTGACGGTGAGCGCGTCGGCCCCGCTGAGACCGAAATCCAGCGGCAACTGGCCGAGGGCCTGCACCGCATCGGTGTGGAACGGGATGTCGTACCCCTTGGCGACCGCCGCCAGCTCGCGGATCGGGTTCACCGTGCCGACCTCGTTGTTCGCCCACATCACGGTGACGACAGCGACGTCGGCGGGATTCTCGGCGATTGCCGCGGCGAGGGTGTCGGCATGAACCCGGCCGAAGTCGTCGACCTCGAGCCAGGTGACCAATGCGCCCTCGCTGGCGACCAGGAAATCCACCACGTCGAGCACCGCGTGGTGCTCCAGGGCCGCGGCGATGATTCTGCGCCGCGCCGGATCAGCTGACCGCCTGGCTCGGAAGATTCCGGCGACCGCGAGGTTGTCGGACTCGGTGCCGCCGGAGGTGAACAACACCTCGCTCGGCCTGGCTCCCAGCGCCTCGGCGATGCTCTCCCGCGACTCCTCCACCCGCCGCCTGGCCGCCCGACCCGAGCTGTGCAGGGAGGATGCGTTGCCGGTCTGGGACATCGCCTCGGATACGGCGGCGACCACCTCCGGCAGGACCGGGGTGGTGGCGGCGTGGTCGAGATAGGTCATCGCTGTCCAGGGTAGGACGCTGCGCGCGTCGCACCACAATCGGCGACCGGTCTGTCCGTCTCTCGGCCGACTTGCGATCGTCGAATCGTGCGAACGGGCCGAAACCGGTCGAGCTCTGGACCCGTCGGCGTTTCGCGTTGCCGCCGGTGCCGCGGTGATCCACTCTGTTCACGCGGGGCGGCGATGAGGCTGGCCCACCACGAGGGGACGTGCAGCATGGCGATTTCGGTGGATCTGACCAAGGCACTGGACAAGGCTTACGAGAACTCGTCGCTGGAGGAGATCCTGGCCGCCCCGCCGTCGGCGCTGGCGGGCGTGACCGAAGCCGACGACAAGGCATTGGCCGACAACCTGGGCATCAAGACCATCCGCGACCTCGGTTCGAACAAGTACTTCGCGGTCGCGGGTGTCCTGGTGGCGCTGTCCGGCAAGACCGGCTGACCGCCACCCGGTAGGGACGAACGAACCTGCCCCGGGGCGTTGAACGCTCCGGGGCATCGCCATACCCGCCGTGATCGGTTCCGGGCCGGCGCGTTTGCGTCCGATCGAGGGCGGTGCCTACCGAGCTCCCCCGTGGGTGAAGTCGGCGGACCAGCTGTCCAGCAGCACCAGAAACGCCGGTGTACCGAACGTCTCGCTGGTGGCGGGTGGTCCGCAGATCCTGCCGCCGCGTCGGACCAGGTGCTTGAGCA
>Ga0164308_10000591_pt1 | contig 19774 bp, 17 predicted proteins | sample Whisoiple_246_MG_FD_109983 | JGI IMG/M metagenome (GOLD analysis project Ga0164308, IMG submission 109983) | Soil microbial communities amended with fresh organic matter from upstate New York, USA - Whitman soil sample_246_MG | ecosystem: Environmental > Terrestrial > Soil > Unclassified >...
ATCGGGGTGGTGGTGCTGTCCCAGCACCTGGAGGACGACTACGCGCTCGAACTCTTCCGGCACGGCACCAGCGGATTGGCGTATCTGCTCAAGGAACGGATCGGCGATCTCGCCCAGGTGCTGCATGCGGTGGACGAGGTTTGCGCGGGCCGGTCCGTGCTCGATCCAGATGTCGTCGACGCGTTGATCGCGACCCGGATGCCTGGCCGGCCGGCCGATCATGGCCTGACGCCCCGCGAACTCGAGGTGCTGCACCACATGGCACAGGGCAAGACCAACGCCGCGATTGCCGGCGATCTCTATCTGTCGGATTCGGCGATCGAGAAACACATCAACTCGATCTTCGCCAAGCTCGGGTTGCGGGAGGAGCCGCTGGCGCACCACCGGGTGAAGGCCGTCCTGGCGTACCTGGAACTGCGCCGTTGATCGGCGATCGGAGGCTCGAGATCAGCCGCCAAGCAGTTGGTCCAGGCTGATCGGCGGGTGCCCGGTGATCCGCGCGACATCGTCGGTCACGCCGTCCAGTTCGCCGGTCGCAATCGCGGTGTAGGTGCTGACCCACGCGTCGAGCTGCCAGCCGGGGGCCCCGAAACCGGCGCGCGACGCGTAGGCCTGCTCGACGGTTTCCGGCTCGTAGCGAATCCGACGACCGGTGACCTTGGTGATGATCTCGGCGACCTCGTCCAGGTTCAGCGACTCCGGACCGGTCAACCCGTAGGTCATTCCGTCGTGCTCGGTCGAGGCCGGCGACAACGCCGCGGCCTGCAGCACCTCAACGGCCACGTCGATGACGTCCGCCCTGGCGACGGCGGCCACTCGGCCGTCACCGGCCGGCCCGCGGAGCACCCCCTCCGGCCCGGCGAAGTCGAGGAACTGGTCCGCGTAGAGGTTGTCGCGCAGAAACGTGAAGTGCAGCCCCAGATCCCGGATCCGCTGTTCGGTGTACCAGTGATCCCGGGCGAGAAGGAACGTCGAATCCGGACCGGCTCCGAAGAACGAGGTGTAGACGACCCGTCGGACACCCGCGGCGGCCGCGGCATCGACGAACGTGAGGTGATCGGCGCGCCGTCGCGGATCCTCGGCGCCGGACACCATGAACACCGTGTCGACTCCGGTCAGGGCGTCCCTCGCGGCTGCCGCGTCCCCGTACGACGCCACGGCAACCTGCGCGCCGGGCAGGGCCGGGGTTCGACCGGGGGAGCGGACGAGCAGTCGTTGGTCGATGCCGGCGGTGGCCAGACGGCGTGCGACACCGCCGCCGACAACTCCCGTTGCGCCGGTGACGGCGACCAACGGGCGACTGTGGTCGCTCTTCTGAACAGTTGTCACGACAGAAGTTTCGCACCGGTCCGGCGCGCCTCCTGCGCGGGCACCCTCATCGACCGGGTGAAACTCCTACCATCGGCCCATGTGGATCATCGGGGGTCTCTCGTCATGAACGGCCAGGTCATCGGTCGAATCCTGCGGCTGCTGATGGCCGCGGCGGTGGTGGCCGCCATCATCACCCAGCTGAGCAACACCATCGGGAACGGCCACAGCGTCGTCAACTTCTTCAGCTTCTTCACCATCCAGTCCAACATCATCGGTGTCGTCGCCATTACCATCGCCGCGTTCGCGGGACCGCGGGCCAGGAGCAGCGTCTGGCTCAGCCAGCTCCGCGGCGCGGCAACCCTTTACATGGCCATCACCGGGATGATCTTCAGTTTGTTGCTCAGCGGCGCTGACGTTCAGACGCCGATCCCCTGGGTGAACTCCACGCTGCACTACGTCTTCCCGCTGTTCATCGTCATCGATTGGCTGGTCGACCGTTCTGTGCGCCCGTTGTCGTTCAAACAGGGGCTGATCTTCCTGTCGTATCCGGTCGCCTACGGCATCTACAGCCTGATCCGGGGTCCGATCGTCGACTGGTACCCGTACCCGTTCCTCGATCCGCGGACGAACGGCTACACCTTTGTCGCCGTGATGATGGTCGTCGTCGCGATCGTCGGATTGGCTCTGGCCTGGCTGCTCTGCTGGGCATCCCGGTGGGACCTCGGCCGGCAGGAGCAGCCAACCGCGCAGGTCGCCGCCGGTCGCTGAACCAGCCCGCCGCGCTGGCGTGACACCCGAGTTCTCGGCTGCGGGAATCCGGTGGGCCGGGTGGACCGTCCCGGATCCACTGGCAGGCCCGAAGAGCAGTAATGTCGCGTCGTGATCAGCGATTCCGAGCACGCGGCTGGCGGGACGACATCGTTCGCCGAACGGTTGGCCGCCGGGCCGGTGGTGCTCGACGGTGGGCTGGCCACGCTGCTCGAGGCACACGGTCACGACCTGTCGTCGGAGTTGTGGTCGGCCAGGCTGCTGGCCGAGCAACCGGACGCGATCACCGCCGCCCATCGGGAGTACTTCGAGGCAGGCGCCCAGGTCGCAATCACCGCGTCGTATCAGGCCTCGTTCGAGGGATTCGCCCGGCTCGGACTCGATCGCAGCCAATCGGCCGAGTTACTCCGCCGGTCCGTCCGGTTGGCCAGGCTGGCCGCAACAGAAGCGGCGCCGGTCGGCGCATCCACGCCGACGCAGCGTTGGGTGGCGGCTTCGGTCGGGCCTTACGGCGCCGCGCTCGCCGACGGGTCGGAATACCGCGGTGACTACGGCCTCTCGGTGGCCGAGCTCCGGGCCTGGCACCGCCCGCGGTTGGAGATCCTGGCCGATGCCGGCGCCGATCTCTTCGCCGTCGAGACGATCCCGTGCCTCGCGGAGGTCGAGGCGCTGGCGATCGAACTGGCCGACCTCGGTGTACCGGCGTGGCTGTCGATGACCTGCGCCGGCGGGCGGACCAGGGCCGGCGAATCCGCGGAGGAGGGCTTCGCCATGGCCGGCGGCGTCGATGCCGTGGTCGCGGTCGGGATCAACTGCGTCGATTCGGTCGAAGCCAGCGATCTGGTGACCGCCGCCGTCGAATCCTCCGACAAACCCGCGGTGGTCTACCCGAACAGTGGCGAGAGCTGGAACGCGGTCGACCGCACCTGGGCGGGCACCGCGACCTTCGGTCCGGAGCATGCCGCGGTCTGGGTCGCCGCAGGCGCGCGGTTGGTCGGCGGCTGCTGCCGGGTGGGTCCGTCGGCGATCAGAGCGCTGGCGCGGTCCGCGCCGGGTTGGCCGGTGGGTGAGCCGGGTTCCGTCTCGTCGAGGTGAGCGCCCAGACGCCCAACGCGATCACCGCCAGCACCTCACAGATCACCAGGCCCCGTTCGATCAGCCCCAACGGCACGGCGCGGTACCACGGCGTCTGCGTGATCGGCGACAGCAGCATCGCCCCCACCAGTGGGGAGAACCAGGCAAGGGACAGCACGGCCAGCCAGAATGCGGACCGCGCAGCGACCGGATGAGCCTGCGCCGAGGTCGAACCGGCCCCTGAGCGCCGCCGGGTCAGCAGCATCACGGCCACCGGTAGGCACAGGAAGGCGACGATGCTGGCCACCCGGTGGATCTGTCCGTTGGTGCTCGGCCCGACCGCCCAGTTGTGTTTGGGGAACAGCACGATCACCAGCAGCGCGGCTGCCCACAGCACGCCCAGCAACGATCCCATCGACCACCGGTCCGCGTGACCGGCACTGACCAGGGCGGCGAAGACGGCGAGGGAACCAAAGGCCAGGGCGATCACGCCGAGGTTGAACGCCCAGCCCGAACCGGTCAGGGCGTACTCGCTGATGGTCCGGCTGATCGGTGAGATGTCGGCCGTGCCGGGCAACAGATGCAGCGCACCGACGAACGCGGCGGCGATCAGTGCGCCTCCGATGCCCGCCGCGGCCAGCAGCCGAGCGCGCCCCCACTCACGGTCGGACTCGACGGTCGGAGCGATTGCGGACCGGACCGCGACCTCGGTGGCTGGTTCCTGCATGCGGCGGGCGTCCTCGAATTCGGTAGGGCCAACGCGCAGTTGGCAGTGGCAGCGTTGTCGGCAGTTCTTCTGTCCAGGGTACGGATCGAAGCTGTGGACCGGCAGCCGTTCGTGGTCGATGCGGTCACCGCCCGACCTCCGGCGCTGCGCCAATCGGGTCGGGCCAGGTTACGGAAGGGTGACGTTCCCGGAGACGCAGCCAAATGTGTTCGGCGGCGGTCGCGGCGCCCGGCACACTGGGTGAACGCGGGGGCGTGATATAGCAGGATTCATCGGGTTTCAGGAGGCGCGGCGATGTCGACCGGACGATCTGCATCGTGGGGGTGGGGCGCCGATTCTGGACGTTCGCGCGGTCGGAACAGGGTGGTTCGGCGGACCCTGTTGCCACTGCTCCTGGTGACAGTGGGGGTGCTGTCCGGCTGCTCGACGACGACTACCGGCGGTTCCGCGCTGAGTTCACTGGCCGCCCCGGACACCTCGACCGCGGCGCCGGTTGCCGACCCGACCACCAGTTCGGTTGACCCGACGACAACGACCGCTCCGCGGCCGACGACGTCGTCGAGCACACCCGCGCCACCGCCTCCACCGCCGCCCGCTTCGGTGTCGGCCACCCCTGCCGACGGCGCCGAAGGCGTCGATCCGTTGGCGCCGATCGGGGTGAGTGTGGCCGGCGGAACACTGGTCGGCGTGTCGCTGACCAACCCGGACGGTGAGCAGATCCCGCTCGACGGCACCTGGGGAGCCGATGCGCTGTCCTGGACGTCAAGCGCCCCCGAGTTGGGGTACGGCAAGACGTACACGATCACCACCGCGACAAAGAACGTCGCCGGAGTGGACAACCAGACGCAGACGACGTTCACCACAGTCGTCCCCGACAACCGGACCGCCGCCAGCTCGTTCCCGACGAACGGGATGACAGTGGGTGTCGCGCAACCGATCGCAATCGTCTTCGACGAGCCGATCGCCGACCGGAAGGCGGCCGAGCAGGCGATCACGGTGACCACCACGCCCGCGCAGACCGGCGGATTCCGCTGGATCACCGACCAGGAGGTGCGCTGGCGGCCGCAGAACTACTGGCAGAGCGGCACTCTGGTGAACGTCAACGTCGACATCTACGGCAAGAACCTCGGCGACGGCGTCTACGGCCAGCAGGATCTGTACTTCGGGTTCTACATCGGCCGGGCGATGATCGCCGAGATCGACGACAACACCAAAACAATGGTGGTCTCCCAGGACGGTCAGGTGATCAACTCGATCCCGGTCTCGTTGGGCAGCAACCAGTACCCGACCTACAACGGCGTGCACGTGGTGGCCGAGAAGTACGAGAGCAAGATCATGGACAGCTCCACCTGGGGGCTGGTCGGGACCGGTGCCTACCGCACCAAAGTGGACTGGGCGACGCGCATCTCGTCATCGGGCGAGTTCGTGCACTCGGCACCGTGGTCGGTCTGGGCCCAGGGCTCGGAGAACGTCTCGCACGGGTGCGTGAACGTGGCTCCGGACGCCGCCATCTGGTTCTACAACACCTTCATCCCCGGCGACCCGGTCGTCATCAAGAACACCGCCGGACCGAATCTCGAGGTCTGGGACGGCTACGGCGACTTCCAGCTGAGCTTCGAGGAATACATCGCGGCAACCTGATCGGCGGTGAAACAGGCCCGGTGCGATAGGACCAGCGACTGTTCGACCCGCGTCGCGAGACCGTGTCCCTGGGAGCACTTTTCGGCCGCCCAGGGATCCGATGAGCCTGCTCAGTCCTGGTAGAGCGCGTCCAGTTCGGCCATGTACTTCTTCTCGACCACCTTGCGTCGGACCTTCATCGAAGGCGTCATCTCGCCGTTCTCGATGGTCAGGTCGTTCGGCAGGATGACGAACTTCTTGATCGTCTCCCAGCGCTCGAGTTGCGAGTTCAGGCTGTCGACGTGCTCCTTGATCAGGTCGTAGACCGCCGGCTCCTTGGCCAGTTCCTCCACCGATTTGCCGGCCAGCCCGTGCTCGCCGGCCCACTCGGTGATCATCTCCGGATCGAGGGTGATCAGCGCCGAGACGAACTTGCGCCCCTCGCCGTGCACCACGATGTGGCCGGCCCACGGGCACTCGGCGCTGAAGATGACCTCGACCTTCTGCGGGGCAACGTATTTGCCGCCGGACGTCTTGATCAGGTCCTTCTTGCGGTCGGTGACCCGGAGGTAGCCGTCGGACAGTTCACCGATGTCGCCGGTGTGGAACCAGCCGTCCTCGGTGATGACCTCGGCGGTCGCCTCCGGGTTGTTGTGATAACCACGCATGACGCCGCCGCCGCGCAACAGGATCTCGCCGTCGTCGGCGATCCGGAACTCGGAGCCGGGCAAAGCCGGGCCGACGGTACCGATCCTGGTGTCACCCGGCAGGTTGACCGCCGCCGCCGCGCTCGACTCGGTGAGGCCGTAGCCCTCCAGGATCGTCATCCCGACCGCGTCGAACCACTCGGCGACCTCCTTGGACAGCGCTGCCGATCCGGAGGGGAAAAGCCGGATTTGGCCACCGAGCCGCTCCCGGACCGTGCTGAACACCAGCTTGTCGGCAATGCCGAGCTTGATTGCCAACAATCCCGATGGCTGCTTGTGTTTCTGCCGCAGCCGGGAGCCCTCCACACCGACGCCGATGGCCCAGTCGAAGATCTTCGCCTTCAGCCCGCCGTGCCCCTGCGCGGTGAGAGTGACCTTGGCGCGCACCTTCTCGAAGATCCGCGGCGCACCGCCCATGAACGTCGGCTTGATCACGCCCAGGTTCTCCACGATCTTGGTCAGATCGCCGTCGACCGCCGTGCTGAAGCCGAACTCCAGCTGCACCGCGGAGAGCACCTTGCCCAGGACGTGGGACATCGGCAACCACAGGTACTGCACATCGTCGGGGCCCAGGATGCCGAGCGCCGCGACGGCCTTACCCTCGTAGGTCCAGTTGTCGTGCACCAACCGGACCCCCTTGGGTCGACCCGTGGTCCCGGAGGTGTAGATCAGGGTGGCCAGATCCTCCGGACCGCAGTCTGCAATCCGCTTGTCGACGACGTCCGGCTCCTTGGCCAGCAGGGCGGCGCCTCGGGCGGTCAGTTCGTCCAGGGTGAGAATCGTGACCTGCTCGGTGCTCTCGACCGTGCCGTCGAACAGCACGATGGCCGTCAGTCGCGGGAGATCCCCCTCGAGCACCTTGTTCGCCTGATCCGGGTTCTCCGCGAACACCACCACCGATTCGGAATCGCCGAGGATGTAGGCGACATCGGAAGCGGCCGTCGTCGGGTACACCGTGGTGGTCGCGGCGCCGGCGCAGAGAATCGCGAGATCGGAGAGGATCCACTCGATCCGGGTGGTCGCCGCGATCGCGACGCGCTGCTGCGGCGCGACACCGAGATCGACCAGCCCGGCGGCCAGGTTGAACACCCGTTCCTTGGTCTGCGCCCAGCTCAGCGACTTCCACTCGTCGCCGACCCGATAGCGGTAGGCCTCGCCCTTGGGGGTCTTGTCGACCCGGTCCACGAAAAGATGCCCGAACGACTGGGCTCGCTCGGTCAACATGGCGGTCATGACTCGTCCTCCTTGACGGCCCGGGCAACACTGCCGATGCCGCCCGTTCGGGGGCGTTTTGTGCGGTCCGGTTGGCGATGACTTTACGTGGGGAAACTCACTTGCGTCCCCTTCCGGGCGCCCCGGACGGGAGATCGGCACGGGATCACCGTCTTCGCAACAGCTTTTGCGCCCGAGAACAATTTTGCTCGTAGTCCCAGAGTCGGGTCCGAGCGCGGCAGTGGCGCCCGGCCGGTAATGACGCAGCCCGTTAGTGACACAGCCCGCTGGTGACACAAGCCCGGTCATGACACCGCCCGCTGGTGACACGGCCCGCTAGTGACACCGCCCGGTAATGACACCGCCCGGTAATGACACAGCGCGGATCGACCACGACCGGACGAGTGGTCCGGCTGGGCCGCGCCCGCTCAGCGGAGCCGGGTGACCCGGACGGTGACCTCGTTGCCGGTGGCATCCGGGCCGGCGTACACACCCTTCACCGGCGGCACGTCTCCGTAATCCCGGCCGCGGCCGACCACGACATGAGCCTGGCCGGGCGCCGTGAGGTTCGTCGGGTCGAAGCGGCTCCAGCTGTGGTCGAACCATTCGATCCAGGCGTGCGATTCGCCGGTGACGGCCTTGCCGATCTCGATGTCTCCGCCGGGATGCAGGTATCCGGAGACGTACCGGGTCGGCACACCCATCGACCGCAGCATTCCGATTGCCAGGTGCGAGAGGTCCTGGCAGACCCCGCGTCGGGCCAGGTAGGCCTCCACCGCGGAGGTGTGCACCCCGGTAGCACCGGCCTCGTAGGTGAGGGTCTTGTGCACCCAGTCACAGACAGTCCGGGCGGCCTCCGACGGGCCGCTCGAGGCGTCCTTGATCTCGGCGGCGATTCCACCCAGTTCGTCGTCGAGGGCGGTCAGCGGCGTCGCCGTCAGGTACTCCTCGAAGATGTCGTCGCAGTTGGAGGCGGCCAGCTCGTCCCAATTCATCGGAGTGCTGGTCGGCGCGAACCCGACTGACCCGCCCGGCACCGTGCCCGGCCAGCTCTCGGTGGGGGGGAACGTCTCCACGGTGGTGGTCGCGGTGACGGCCAGGTGCCGGTGCGGGCGGTGGATGTCGAACGCCAACACCCGGGTCCCGAAGTAGTCGATGTAGGGCAGCACGCCTTCGAACGGGTCGATCTCCAGGCGGGCCGACAGCACGGCCTGGCCCGGTTCGTCCGAGGGTTGCATCCGGACCTCGTTGTACGAGGTGGTCACCGTGTCCGGGTAGCTCAATACCGTCCGGTGCACGATGAGCAGCCGCCAGATCTCCGGCATCGGCGAATACGTCTCAGGTGTGGTCGTCATGCCGCGCCCCCATCTGCGCCGATGTTTGCCCAGGTCACGGCGTCCTCTCGACGGAAGAAGGAACTCATCACCGCGGTGTGGGCACTGGAAACCGTGCGCTGCAAGGTGTTCAGCAGGTTCTCCCGGTCGGCGACCAGTTCGGTCCCGGTCCGGTAGTCGAGACTGGTCCTGGTCCGGCCGACGATCCTGCGCGCCGACGACGGGTCACGGCGGGGATCCATGTACTGGGTGGCGCCGAGAGCCTCGAGTTCCGCGAGGCAGTGTTCTGCCGTGGTGAGCGATCGCAACACCGAGCGCGGGAACTGCCGATCGAGCATGACGAACTCGGTGGCACTCCGCTGGCCGATGGTCCCCCCGTGCGAGCGGACATACGGTTCCCACCCACCGCAGGCGCTGACCAGGGCCCGCCAGGGCGGCACGGAGCCGGTCTCGGATTCGGCGGCGGCCAGCAACCGGATCGTCATGTCGGCGCGTTCCAGGGACCGCCCGACGACCAGGAACCGGTAGCCCTCGTCGTGGCTCATCACCTCGTTCACCAGACCGTTGGCGATCGCACACCGCTCACCGACCCAACGCAGGAACACATGTGGACCGGCGCCGTGCGCCTCCCGGGTCCGCAGGCCGTGCCAGGTGACGTTGAGGCATTCCCACACGTCGAGTGGGAGCGCGTCGCGTACGCCCCGCGCGTTCTCCCGGGCCGCGGTCAGCGCGCCTGCCACGGACGACGCGCGCTCGCTGTCGAACACCAATGCGCGGACCAACTGTCCGGAGTCGGCCTGACTTCCCGCACCGACCGTGTCGTCGTCCGCCAACCCCATCGAGTCGAGCAGCGAACGGATGACCTGATGATCGGCCTGCCAGGATCCGGCCGGCAGCAGGTGCAGGTAGGTGTCCAGGATCCGCGCCGTGCAGTCGGCCCGTTCGACGTGCCGCCCGAGCCAATACAGCGACTCGGCGATCCGGCTCAGCATGCGGATTCCTCTCCTCGTCCATCGAGGCCGACGCCCGTCGGCTGCTGTTGCACCGATGCCGCTGCCGGCGGCCCCTGTTGTTGCTGGCCCTGCTGACTGCGGAAACCGAAGGCGCCGTTGGCCTCCGGGCTCGGTGACTGCTCGAAGCTCAGGTCGTTCATCGACACCACCTGGGTCTGATCGGCCGCAGGTTCGGGCTCCGGTTCGGCGTCATGGTTGCCGAACAACACCCAGGTGTCCTTCGACCCGCCGCCCTGCGAGGAGTTCACCACCAGCTCGCCCTCCGGCAACGCCACCCGGGTCAGCCCGCCCGGCAGCACCCAGACAGCGTTGCCGTTGTTCACCGCGAACGGTCGCAGGTCGACGTGCCGCGGACGCATCTTGTCGCCGATCAGCGTCGGCACCGTCGACAGGGCGATCTCCCGTTGGGCGATCCAGCCACGCGGGTTCTCCAGGATGGTGGCCCTGGCCTTTGCCAGCGTCAGCGAATCCGCCTGAGAGCCGATGACGATGCCCTTGCCGCCCGATCCGTCGACCGGTTTGAGCACCAGTTCGGCCAGGTGCTCCAGCGCATATTCCTGGTGTTCGGGCAGCTCCATCCGGTAGGTGTCGACATTCAGCAGGATCGGTTCCTCGCTGAGGTAGTACCTGATGATGTCGGGAACGTAGGTGTAGACGAGCTTGTCGTCGGCGATGCCGTTGCCGACCGCATTGGCGATGGTCAGATTGCCGGCCCTGGCCGCATTGATCAGGCCGGGCGAGCCGAGCAGCGAATCGGCGCGGAACTGCATCGGGTCCAGGAATTCGTCGTCGACCCGGCGGTAGATCACGTTCACCGGCATCTCGCTGGACGTGGTCCGCAGGAACACCCGGTTGTTCCGGCAGATCAGGTCGCGGCCCTCGACCAGCTCGACGCCCATCTCCCGGGCCAGCAGCGTGTGCTCGAAATATGCCGAGTTGTAGACACCGGGGGTCAGCACGACCACGTTGGGGTCGGTGACGTTCCACGGCGCAACCGCGCGGAGCGCCGCCAGCAGCCGGCCCGGATACTCCGAGATCGGCCGCACCTGCTGGTCGGCGCCGGCCTCGGACAGCACCTGGGTCACCGCCTGCCGGTTCTCCAGCACGTACGACACCCCGGACGGGATCCGGACGTTGTCCTCGAGCACCCGGAACTCGCCGTTCTCGTCCCGGATCAGGTCGACACCGGAGATGACCACCCGGGCGCCGTCCTGCGCGCCCATCCCCATGACCTGGCGGTGGAAATGCGGTGACGTGGTGACCAACCGTCGCGGAACGACGCCGTCGGAGAAGATCCGGCCCTGTCCGTAGACGTCCGCAAGGAACATCTCCAGCGCACGAACGCGCTGCGGGACGCCACGTTCGACCGTCTGCCATTCCTGTGCCGTGACGATCCGCGGAATCAGGTCGAGGGGAAATGGTCGCTCGACGCCGCCCAGCGCGAAGGTGATGCCCTGGTCCAGGAAAGTGCGGCCCATGATGTCCGCTCGCGCCTTCAGGTCGGCCGCGTCGAGGGTCTGTAGTGCGGCGAAGACCGACTCGTACGCGGGCCTGATCTGACCCGGCGCCGAGAACATCTCGTCCCAAGCCCGAGCGAACGGGTACTCCTCGAACAGATCCGCCATGGGTGCGACCGTAGGACCGCCATGTTGCGAGGGCATGAACACGATTGTGTCCGACCGGCCCTGCCCCGGCTCGACGGGGTGCCGACGGGTACCGGCTCTCCTGGCGATGGGCATCCCACCGCCCTGATCTGGCCCGGGTCGGCCGCCCGGACATCGTCAGTGGCGATGGCGGCGGTGTCACGTCTCCGTCGATGACGGGGGAGAATCAGCCCCGACCCGGCGTCCACCGGCACCGGTCACCTCGACGCTGCCGGCAGCGGCCGAGGTGGTGAGTTCAGGCGAGGGAGACCCCAGATGAGCACTTCCGGAGGCACCAGGGCGATCATTGCCGCGTTGCTGGCCAACCTCGGGATCGCGGTGACGAAGTTCATCGCCTACCTGCTGTCCGGTTCGTCATCGATGCTGGCCGAGTCGGTGCACTCGCTGGCCGACTCGGGCAATCAGGTGTTGCTGCTGATCGGCGGCAAGCGGGCCAGTCGGGAGGCGACGCCCGAACATCCCTTCGGCTACGGGCGCGAGCGGTACGTCTACGCCTTTCTCGTCTCCATCATCCTGTTCAGCGTGGGCGGGGTGTTCTCCATCTACGAGGGTGTGCACAAGATCGAGCACCCGGAGCCGATCAACCTGCCCTGGATCCCGATCGGCGTCCTGCTCATCGCGATCGTCCTGGAATCCTTCTCGCTGCGCACCGCCTTGAAGGAGTCCGCGCCCGACCGTCGCGGAATCTCGGTGCTGCAGTTCGTCCGCCGGGCGAAGGCACCGGAGCTGCCGGTGGTCGTGATGGAGGACATCGCTGCCCTGGTCGGACTGATGCTCGCGTTGATCGGTGTATCGGTCGCGGTGATCACCGGCAACGGCATCTACGACGGGATCGGCACCATCTTCATCGGGCTGCTGCTGATCATCGTGGCGGTGATCCTCGGCATCGAGACCAAGAGCCTACTGATCGGTGAAGGCGCAAGCGCTGCCGACGCAGAGGCGATCCGGGCAGCCGCGACCAACGGACCCGAGGTGGAGAGCATCATCCACATGAAGACGCTCTACCTGGGTCCGGACGAGATTCTCGTCGGGATGAAGGTGGCGGTGTCGGCCACCGAGTCGGCGAGCTCGATCGCCGCGGCGATCAACGCGGTCGAATCGCGGGTTCGGGCTGCGGTACCGGCGGCCCGGGTGCTGTACATCGAACCTGACATCTTCGACCCCACGCTCGTCGACGCCCCCTCGAAGTCCGGCCCGGGGCATGCGGCTGCGGGGCACGTCGAACCCGGTCCTGACGCCGAAACTGAATCCGCCGCGCACCAGTAACCCCGCGGACCCTGCTCTGTACGACTGGCGTCCGTCGCGCCTGGAGTTCGTCGCGCTGGTAGCCCGGTGAATCTGTCCGGCGGGGAAGTCGGCGCCGGGTGCAAGTACAGCCCGCCAGGCTCGGGGAGTCTGCGCGCCGTTCGTGCGCAGATGTGATGAGGTCGACAGAATCGCGGTAGGGCTCTGCCGAACCGTTGAGCCCGTCCAGTTGGAGGTGCCCGGTGGCCAAGTCGAAGAAGAAGTCCGGAAAGTCGAAGGACGACAAGAAGGACGAGAAGAAGAAGGCGCGCAAGGCGGCGGCCAAGAAGGCAGCCGCGAAAAAGGAAGCAGCCAAGAAAGCCGCGCTGAAGAAGGCTGCCAGCAAGAAGACTGACGCCAAGAAGGCGGCTGCGAAGAAGGCGGCTGCGAAGAAAACGGCAGCGAAGAAGGCGGACGTGAAGTCACCGTCTGCCAAAACCGCAGTGAAGAAGGTCGGCGCACAGCAGCCTGTTTCGAAAGCGCCGAGTGCGCCTGCGGCGGCAAGCAAGGAACCGACGTCGATGGAGATACCGAACCTCGCGGTTCCTCCGGCGCCAGAGCCCGCTGCCCCGCCGCCCCGTCGGACCCCGCGGCCGCGGCCGGCGCCCCGCCGTAGCGCCGAGCCGGCCGCACCGGCGGAGTCCGCGGCCGGCGCTGCGCCGACGGAGGAGTCGTTGGCGCCGCCCGCGGCCGACGTGGGGCTGCTGGTCGATGCGGCCGAGGAAGCCGTTCCGGCCGGCGCGCCCGCAGCTGCTCCGGCGGCCCCGGCCGGCGATCAGTCCCGAGCCGCGCTCTACCGGGAAGCTCAACGCCTCGACATTCCCGGCCGCACGAAGATGACCAAAGACGAACTTGCGGCGGCGATCGCCAAGGCCTGAGCGAGCCGTCTCGTTTTGCTGCCTTCCGGCGGTGGGCCGGTCCGATCTCGGCCGTGACGCCCCGTCGTCTCGCAACCGCAAAACTGGTCAGGACACCGGCGGCACGTCCTCGCCGACCAGGCCGTCGGTGGCCTCCCGGAAGAGGTCGACGTGCCCGACGTGTCGTGCGTATTCGTCGTGCAGATCGACCAGGATCCGGCGGGCGTTGGGCAGCTCGCTCGGATCGAAGGTGAACTTCACCGGCCGATCGAGACCGCCGTCGGCGAGGACGTCTGCGACCGCGGCGCGGCACCGTTCACCGGCCTCCCGCCAGAGCCGGTAGAGCTCCTCGGGGGAATCGTCGGCGGCCGAATGCCAGGGCCAGTCGCCATCGTTGTCCCAGTCGACGGAGCGCCACGGCTCGGGCATCGGCGTGGCAGCCAGTCGTACCGCCGTCCAGTCGTCGACGAACGCCAGGTGCTTGACGATCCCGGCGATGGTCATCGCTGACGGTGGGTGGGCCCGGTGGAGCGCTTCGTCGTCCAAACCCCCGGTCTTCCAGGCGAACTGCGCCCGCGACCGATCGAGGGCGAACAACAGCATCTCGGCCTCGCCGGCCGTGTACGAGGGTTCGCGGAGGGTGGCGTACAGATCGTTGTTTACGTTCATAGTGCGCCATGCTAAGACCGGTTCCGGACGTTCCGCTTCCGGATCATCGGGGGATAATCGGGAATTGTGCGACTGGACGCGAGCCCAACAGCCAGGGCACTGCTGGCCCTCGAACTGGTGCAGAACACCCCGGGCATCACGGCGGAGCGGCTCGCCGAGAAGCTCGAAGTCTCCGAGCGTGCCGCGCGAAGGTACGTCGGGATCCTCCGGGAATCCGGAATTCCGATCGAGTCGATCCGTGGCCCTTACGGCGGGTACCGACTCGGGCGTGGAGCCCGTTTGCCACCGCTGATGTTCACCCCTGCGGAGGCGCTGGGGCTGGTCATGGCAGCGCTCGACGGGCATCACCAGGTCAGCGATCCGTCCGACCCGGTCGGTAGCGCGATCGGCAAGATCGTCCGCGCGCTGCCGGAGTCGGTGGGCGCCCAGGTCGAGGCGGTTCGCCGGACGACCGCACCGGCACCCGACCGGGCCGCCGCCCGGCCCGACCCGAGGATCACGACGGACCTGGTGCACGCCTGCACGCATCAGCTCCGGATCCGGATCGACTACCGATCGGAGGCCGGGACGCAGTGGAGCAGCGAGGTCGAGCCCTGGGCAGTGGTCGTGCGTCACGGCCGTTGGTACCTGCTGTGCCGGTCGGTGTCGGCTGACGCCGGGCGGGCCTACCGGGTTGATCGGGTCCTCTCGGTCGAGGTGCTGCCCGAGACCTTCAGCCCGCCGGCCGATCTCGACCCGGTCGCGGCGCTCGAAGAGCATCTGGCGGTCGGCTGGGAGTACGAGGTGGATGTCGTGATCGACGCGTCGATCGACGACGTGGCCTCTCGGCTCTCACCCGCATTGGGTCGGCTCGAACGGGTCGACGAGCACAGGACCCGGTTGATCGGCAGCACCGGCAACCCGTGGTGGTACGCCGAACAGCTGATTCCGATCCCGGTCCCGTACCGGATCGTCGGGTGTCCAGAGCTTCAGCAGACCGCCCGCGTGCTGGCTCAGCGGATGCTCGACGCCTCCACGCCCAGCTCGGGTTGACGCCCCCGGTGTGACGCTCCTTCCCTGTGGCGCCCGGAGTGGGCGGCTGGCACTCACCCGGTCGTCACCTGCCCGGAGGCGAAGACCGCCCGGTCCGCCGCGGCGGCGCCGGCGTGCCAACCGCGGGCATCGACGCTCCTCGACCTCATCTCCCGGGTCTCCGGGAACAGCCGATCGAACGTGGCGTCGACGGCTTCGGCCCGCTTGGCCAACACCGGGACCAGTTCCGCGCCATGGCTCGAGCTCGCCGCCGCGCCGGCCCTGGCGCCGGACTCCTCGAGTCGTTCGCCGATCCGGTTCGCATACGAGTACAGAAATGCCCGGCGGAAGGACGGCGACCTGTTCGGGCGGCCAGACCGGTAGCCGGGCTCGTCCCGCCGGATGTTGCCGGCCTCGGTGAGCGCGCGGGTGGCCTGCACCAGCAGCGAGGTGAACAGCATCTCCACCAGCTGGAGGTCGATGGCCATGCCGACGGCGGTCGCCATGCCGTGGTGGTCGTCCCAGATCACCCGCACCCGGTTGACGGCGCCGACAGTGCTGAGCAGCTGGGCCTTCGCCTGCGCGTAAGGGTTCTCGACGTGGATGCGGATGGTGTCGACCTCACGATGACCGTCGGCGTCGTCGAGCAGCGCCTCGTCGATCGCGTAACGCGTCATCAGATCCTGGGCCTTCTCGGTGAAGGCGTCCGCCTCCTCGCTGAAGGTGGTTGCCTCGGCCTTCGACAGCAGGGCGCGGATCTTCCCCAACATGCGCGGGTCGTGTCCGAGTCGGTCACGGGCGTCCGTCGGGCCAACCCTGGCGGTGGTACGTGGCTTTTGCGGGCGTTGCGGCGACGGTCGGTCCCAGGCCGACGGTGGCGGAACCAGTGGGGTCAACCTGTGCAGCGACTGGAGTTGGCCGATCAGCCGGAGCACGTCCGTCCAGCCGTCCCACGGTCCGATGCGCTGGCCGAACTGCCAGCGGGTGACGAGCCACCCCTCGCTGGAGCGACCGGAATCCGCACCTGTTGCGAGACCGCCCGGCTCCAACGACTGCAGTTGGGCCAACCAGTCGTCGGGGGCCCGGTCGCCGAACCGTTCCCGCCTCGCCTGTTCCAGGATGACCGCGATCACCAGGGCAACACTCCGGGTGCTCTGATGCCGCCGCACGATGTGAACGAGATCCAAAGGTTGCCAGCCGTTCTCCCACAACAGGCCGAGCAGCTTCAGCAGTCTGTCGGTCGCGAACCGGTCGGCCCGAAGGGGGTGGTCGGCATCGATGACCGATCGCGCCACCAGGGCCTCGACGACCTTGTCGGCATCCGGCTCGTAGGCGTGCTCCCCGAAGGCCAGTACCGCTCCCCCCGCCAGCAGCTTCGCGATCTCGACCTCCGGATCCACCTGCTCGGCCCGTTCCTGCGCGCCGGCATCGTTCGTCATCCGATCCGAGACACGTTGGTGTCGATGGTGTGTCCGCCCGTCATCCGGCGGATGGCCGGGATGGGGGGATCCCGGACCGGTCAGGTCCTCGGCGCCGTCCGGCCCGTCCCGGCCCTCCGACGGCCGGCCATGGGTAGGCGCAACCGGTCGGCTCGCCGCTCGTCGGCGACGCTTCGCGGCCCGTCGTTGCTGATTGTTCTTCCCCATGTCGGAAGTATGTCGATGATGTCCGACAGTCCTGACCGCCGCGGGGGATCGGCGACCGGGAGCCGCACCGGCGCCGGATGAACCCAGATGGTTACGGTGGACCGATGTTGATCGCATTCTCGGTAGCACCGGCCGGCACCGGTGAGCTGTCCTCGGGCGACGGGTCGGCGTCGGTCTCCGACGCGGTCGCGGAGGCGATCAGGGTTGTCCGTGAATCCGGCCTTCCGAACCGGACCGACTCGATGTTCACCACCATCGAAGGTGAATGGGACGAGTGCATGGCTGTCGTCAAGAGTGCCTGCGACGTCGTCGGTCGATATGGCAGCCGGGTGTCGCTGGTGCTCAAGGCCGACATCAGGCCCGGCTACACCGGGGAGATCGACGCCAAGATCGACCGGGTGGAGAAAGCGTTGGTCGACCCCGAGACCCGGGCGGCGGACTCCGCGACCGCTTCGCCATGACCGGGGTGTCGTGACCGCCCGGATCCGGGTCGGGCTGTCGGGCTGGACCTACCCGCACTGGCGCTCGGTGTTCTATCCGCGCGGGTTGGTGCAGCGGCGCGAGCTGGAATTCGCCTCGCGGGCGTTCGACACCCTGGAGATCAACGGCTCGTTCTACTCCCTGCAGCGCCCGAGCAGCTACCGGCGCTGGCGGGAGGCCACACCCGACGGCTTCCAGTTCGCGGTCAAGGGTGGCCGGTTCATCACGCATATGAAAAAGCTCGGCGACGTCGAGCAGGCGTTGGCCAACTTCCTGGCCTCCGGGCTGTTGGCTCTCGGCCCGAAGCTCGGCCCGATCCTGTGGCAGCTGCCGCCCGGCCTGGCCTACCGCGAGGATCGGATGGCGAGGTTCTTCGCGATGTTGCCGGACACCACGCAGCGGGCCGGAGTGATCGCGGCGGGCTGCGACGACAGGATCAAGACCAAGTTCGGGGAGGATCCGGTCATCGCGCCCGAAGGTCCCAGTGCCGTGCTGCGGCACGCGGTGGAGGTTCGGCACGACTCCTTTGCCACCGGGGCCTTCGCCCAACTCTGCCGCGAGCACGGAGTCGCCCTCGTGGTGGCGGACACCGCCGGTCGGTTCACCTGGGTCGACGAGGTCACCAGCGACCTGGTGTACGTCAGGTTGCACGGTGATCAGGAGCTGTATACGAGCCGGTATTCCGATCAGGGCATCGAGTGGTGGGCCGCCCGGGTGCAGGGCTGGGCCGACACCGAAGGGGTGCGCGAGGTCCAGGTGTATTTCGACAACGACGGTCACGCCCACGCGCCGTTCGACGCCCGCCGGCTCGCCGAACGTCTCGGAGGCGCTACCGAACCGCCCGAACCGCTGCCGCCGTGGCAACCGCTGCCGTCGCTGCGCGGCCGGGTCAGCCCCTGATCGGCGAGCCGGCCGGTCACGCGCCGCAGACCGGTGTCGACCACACATGCAGAAAGTCCCCGGCCAATGGCCGGGGGACTTTCTGAACCGCTGTCCGATGCTGTCGTCTACAGGACGATCAGACCGCCGGTGTTCGCGCGGGCCGCATTGAACCGAGCCGTCGCGTCAGCCCAGTTGACGATGTTCCACCACGACTTGACGTAGTCGGCCTTGACGTTCTTGTACTGCAGATAGAAGGCGTGCTCCCACATGTCCAACAGCACGATCGGAATCTGCGCCGCCGGCAGGTTCCCCTGCTGATCGAACAGCTGCATGATGTTCAGCCGCTGACCGAGGGTGTCCCAGACCAGCATCGACCAGCCGGAGCCCTGGATGGCGTTGGCGTTGGCGGTGAACTGCCGATTGAACCCGTCGAACGACCCGAAGAATTCGTCGATCGCGGCACCCAGTTCGCCGTCCGGCTTGTCCCCACCTTCGGGCGAGAGGTTGGGCCAGAACACCGAGTGGTTGATGTGCCCGCCGAGGTGGAACGCGAGGGACTTCTCGAGGCCGTTGATCGACCCGAACGAGTCCTTGTCCCGCGCCTCGGCCAACTGGTCGAGCGTGTTGTTGGCTCCGGTGACATATGCCGCATGGTGCTTGCTGTGATGCAGCTCCATGATCTGTCCCGAGATATGAGGCTCCAGTGCCCCGTAGTCGTAGGGCAGGTCCGGCAGCGTGTATTGAGCCATGATTTCTCCTTCGACCGGTGTGTTCTCTGACGTTCGATCGACCCTATACCTGCCCCGCGAGGCAGGTCCGGGCCACCATCGGACGTGATACCCGGCGGCATCGACCGCCAAACCAGAGCGGCCGGCGGTGTCCGACCCGGCTTGCGCGCGATCGGAATCACCCCCAGGACGGCAGCCAGATCTCCATGGTCAGGCGCGTCGACGAGATGGCATCACCGTTGAGGATGGGCCAGAGCCAGATGAAGTTGGCGACCACCAATCCGACGTAGATGGCGACCACCGCCACCGACGTGAGCCGTCGTTCCACCCCGACCCCGGCTCGGCCCAGCACGTCCCCGAGTACCAGGGTGATGCCGATGATCAGGAACGGGGCCAACGGGGTGGCGTAGAAGAAGTACATCTGCCGGTCGAGGTTGGTGAACCACGGCAGGTAGCCGGCGCCGTAGGCGACCAGCACCGCCGCATATCGCCAGTCCATTCGGCCGATGGCCTTCCACAACGCCCAGGCCAGCACGAAGAGCGCGATCCACCACAGCGCGGGGGTGCCGATCAGGAAGATCCGGCGCACGCAGTCGGTGGGTCCGGCCGAGCAGCCCTCGCCGTCGGGGGGCGAGTAGTACAGCACCGGTCGGGTGCCCAGCGGCCAGGTCCACGGTTTGGACTCCCAGGGATGCCGCTTGGCGGGATCAGTCGGCGTGAGCAGATGCGAGTGGAAGTCGAGCATCTTCCACGTCCACTGCCACAGGCTGTTCGACCAGGTGGCGGC
>Ga0164308_10000594_pt1 | contig 19671 bp, 16 predicted proteins | sample Whisoiple_246_MG_FD_109983 | JGI IMG/M metagenome (GOLD analysis project Ga0164308, IMG submission 109983) | Soil microbial communities amended with fresh organic matter from upstate New York, USA - Whitman soil sample_246_MG | ecosystem: Environmental > Terrestrial > Soil > Unclassified >...
GGCGTCCGCCTCGCCCGCCGGGCCCACCAGTTCGCGTACGAGGGTGTACTGCGCGTGGTTGGTGTCCTGGTACTCGTCGACCATGACGTGCCGGAAACGGCGGCGGTAGTGCTCGGCGACGTCGGGGAACGCCTGGAGCAGGTGGACCGTCGTCATGATGATGTCGTCGAAGTCGAGGGCGTTGGCCTCGCGCAGCCGCGCCTGGTAGAGCGCGTAGGCCTGGGCCAGCGTCTTCTCGAAACCGTCGGCCGCCTGACCGGCGAAGGTCTCCTCGTCGATCAGCTCGTTCTTCAGGTTCGAGACCTTCGCCGTGAACGACTTCGGCGGGTAGCGCTTCGGGTCGAGGTCGAGATCGCGGCAGACCAGTGCCATCAGCCGCTTGGAGTCGGCGGCGTCGTAGATCGAGAACGACGACGTGAAGCCCAGGCGCTTCGACTCCCGGCGCAGGATCCGCACGCAGGCGCTGTGGAACGTCATGACCCACATGGCGTTGGCGCGCGGGCCGACGAGGTCCTCGACGCGCTCCTTCATCTCGCCGGCGGCCTTGTTGGTGAAGGTGATCGCGAGGATCTGCCCGGGGTGCACCCCGCGCTCGGCCAGGAGGTGGGCGATCCGGTGGGTGAGCACCCGGGTCTTGCCCGAGCCGGCCCCGGCCACGATGAGCAGCGGGGAGCCGGCGTGCACGACGGCGGCGCGCTGCTCGGTGTTCAGCCCGTCGAGCAGCGCGGCGGAGTCGACCACGGGACGCGGGGCGCCGTCGCGGTAGTAGGCGTCGCGCGGCGGCGGAGGCGCGTCGAAGACGTCCTCGAAGAGGCCCTCCGGCACCGTTTCGGGTGCGTGCTCCTCGGGGGGCGGCGGGGGGCCGTCCTCCCCTTGCTGGAGGCCGGTCAGGAAACTGTCGTCAAAGAGGCTGCTCATCGCCTCACGAGTCTAGGCGGCCCCACCGACAGCCCGGGCCGCATCGGCGACAACGGTCAGGACCCGTGCACGCAGCGGAACGACCCAACCACGGAACGTGAGATTCCGGGATCGGTTCCGGCCATGCGGACCACCGCCGGGAAAAGGTCACGAAAACGTATCGGGCATATCGAACATCAACCTTCACAGGGACACCACGATGTGGTTAGCGTGCTCCGACGGGTGCCCCGTACCCCTTTGAGGCGAACCGCGCCGCACGGGCACCCCCGCCGAATCCGTACTCCCGTGAAGGGGGCCCGGAACCGGGGACCCACACGCAGCACCGGGGTGAATCGGTCCGTCTCCACCGGACCGTAGGGCAGCCTTCCGTTCCGCCCGAACCCTCCCCCAGTGCCCGAACGGCCTGGGGGGACCCCCATCGCTAACCCGGTAGGCGGTCCACGGAAGGAGATGCCGGCCTTGGCGTCGCATCGCAAGCCCCGCACCCGGGGTCGCACCACCCCTGCCGTCGGTCTCACGACCGTGGCGCTCGCCTCCGTCACCCTGCTCTCCACGCAGAGCGCGACGGCGGCCCCCGCCGAGCCCAAGCCCAGCATCGAGGAAGTGCAGAAGAAGGTCGACGCCCTCTACCGGCAGGCCGGCACGGCGACGCAGCAGTACAACAAGGCGAAGGCCGCCTCGGCCGAGCAGCGCTCCAAGGTCGACGCGCTGCTGGAGGCCGCGGCGAAGCGGGCCGACAAGCTCAACGAGACCCGCCGCGAGCTGGGCAGCTACGCGGCCGCGCAGTACCGCGGCGGCTCGATCGCCCCGACTGCGACGTTCTTCCTGGCGGACGATCCGCAGTCGTACTTCGACCAGGACCAGCTGATGGCCCGGATGACCAGCCGGCAGCAGAAGGCGGTCGCCGACTTCCGCACCCAGCAGAAGGAGGCCGCGGCCAAGCGCGCCGAGGCGACGAAGAGCCTGGAGACCCTCACCGCGTCGCAGGCCTCGCTGCGCACCAGCAAGCAGCAGGTGCAGACGAAGCTCACCGAGGCTCGCACGCTGCTGTCGCAGCTGACCGCCGAGGAGAAGGCACGTCTGGCGGAGCTGGAGCGCAAGAAGGAGGCGGAGGCCGAGCGCAAGGCCGACGAGCTGGCGCGACAGCAGGCCGCGAAGGAGACGGCAGCCGCGGACGAGGCCCCGAAGACGAAGTCGGGGTCGGGCACGGGCACGGGCTCCGGCAGCGGTTACTCCTCGAAGGCCGAGAAGGTCCTGGCCTTCGCGCGCGCCCAGATCGGCAAGCCGTACGTGTGGGGGGCGACGGGCCCGTCCTCGTACGACTGCTCCGGACTCACCCAGGCCGCCTGGAAGGCGGCCGGTGTCGGTCTGCCGCGCACCACCTGGGACCAGGTGAAGGTCGGCACCCGGGTTTCCACGGCGAATCTGCGGCCGGGGGACCTGGTCTTCTTCTACGACGACATCAGTCACGTCGGCATCTACAAGGGCGGCGGCATGATGATCCACGCGCCCAAGCCGGGTGCGAACGTCCGCGAGGAGTCGATCTACTACATGCCGATCTACGGCAGCGTGCGCCCGTCGTAGGGACGCCGCCCGCCCACGGCGAAGGGCCCGGGGTGATCCCCGGGCCCTTCGCCGTGCGTCCGCCGGCCGCTCAGGTCCAGAGCGTGGCGATGAAGATGTTGGCGACCGTCAGCCCGCCGACCGCCGCGAACGCGCCCTTGTCCACCTTCTCGTCGTCCCGCTTCACGTAGACGAGCGCGAGGATCACGATCAGGACCAGCAGCTTGACGCCGATCTTGATGTTGTTCACGCTCTGGTCGTCGGCCTGGTTGAGCCCGACCAGCGCGACACCCGTGACGAGCATGGTGAGCGCACCGTGCAGCATGGCCGGGACGAAGCGGGCCTCGCCCGCCCCCATGGCCTTCATCTGGGTCAGGAAGCCGCCCAGCAGGGAGGCGATACCGATGATGTGCAAGGCCACGAAGACATTGATGAGTACGTCCATGGCCGCAGCCTAACCGCGGCCATATCACCACTCTTCGGCCAGGTACGACTTACCGATGAGTTGCCTCACAGTCTGCACGAATTGCCGGACTCCGGTTGAATTTTCCTGTCATCCGACGGAAACGAAACAGCACATGAGGGCAATAGCTGTCATTACGCCTCTTCTCTCCGTGCCGGGTTTAGCGTCCCTCCCAGGTGACCGGATCTCCGTCTCCGCCCCCGTGGCGGGCGGCACCCGGTCACCCCGCCGGGGTCCGGCGGCGGGCCACTCCCCCCTGTGGTGGCCCGCCGCCGGACCTCGGCGGGCCCGCGGCACCCACCGCCGGGCAGTCGAACGGAAGGACGCACCACCCCCGTGGCCGCCGATCGCAAAGCCGCTCACCGCAAGCCCAGGCAGCGTCTGTTCACCGGACCCGCCGCCCGCACCGCAGCGACCCTCGCTCTCGCCGGGGCGGCGACGGCGACCGCGCTCGAAGGCTCCGCACAGGCGGACCCCCAGCTCACCACGGCCCAGGTCAGGGCCAAGGTCGACCGGCTCTACCACGACGCCGAGGTGGCCACGGAGAAGTACAACGGCGCGAAGGAGCAGTCGGCGGCCTCGGAGAAGTCCCTGGACGCCCTGCGCGACGAGGCCGCCCGCCGGACCGCGCGCCTCAACACCGCGCGCGACGCCCTCGGCTCCTGGGCGACCGCCCAGTACCGCAGCGCCGGCATCGACCCGGCCGTGCGGCTGGCCCTCTCCTCGGACCCGGACGAGTACCTGGAGCGCGCCTCCTTCGAGGACCGGGCGGGCGACCGTCAGGCCGGCGCGATCAACGGCGTGCGCCGCCAGATCGGCGACATCGCCCAGCTCCGCGCGCGGGCCCAGGACGAGCTGGCCGTCCTCGCCTCGCGACGGGCGGAGCTGAAGAAGCAGAAGGACACCGTACGCACCAAGCTCGCCGACGCGCGCAAGCTCCTGGCCACCCTCACCGCCGATCAGCGCGCCGCCTACGAGCGCTCGGCCGACGCCGCGCACGGCGGCGGTGCCGTCCGGGCCGACCGGAGCACCCCCCGCGGTCCGGTCGCCGCCCCCAACGCCCGCGCGGCCCAGGCGGTCGACTTCGCGTACGGGGCCCTCGGGAAGCCGTACGTCTGGGGCGCCACCGGGCCCGCCTCCTTCGACTGCTCAGGTCTCACCCAGGCGGCCTGGCGGGCGGCGGGCGTGTCGCTGCCCCGGACGACGTACACCCAGATCAACGCGGGTCAGCGCGTCCCGCGTTCCGAACTGGCCCCGGGGGACCTGGTGTTCTTCTACCCCGGGGTCACCCATGTCGGGCTGTACATCGGCGGCGGGCAGATGATCCACGCCCCACGCCCGGGGGCGCCCGTACGTATCGCGCCGATCTCCGAAATGCCTTTCGCCGGAGCGACCCGCGTCGCCTAGGCTCTCGGGCCCATGGACACCGCCATTCAGAACTACGCGCGCACCCTCGCCCTACGCTCCCCGGACCACTACCGGGTGGGGCCGTTCACCGTGCGCCACAACCCGGACTGGGAGCTGAAGTTCGCGAACTACGCCATCCCCGACCAGGGCGCCGAACCCACCGCGCGGGACATCGCCGATCTGGTCGCGGCCTTCCGTGAACACGACCGGATGCCCCGGCTGGAGTTCCTGCCCGCCTGGGCTCCCGCCGTCGAACCGGCCCTGCTGGCCGCCGGTTTCACCGAGGAGAACCGCGCACCGGTGATGGCCTGCTCCCCCGAAGGACTGCTCCCGCCGAAGCCGGTGGACGGCCTCCGGGTGGCCGAGCCCGTGACGGACGCGGAGTTCGCCTCCGCCGCCGCCGTGCAGCACACGGGATTCGGCGGCGAGGGCGGGCCGGACGACGGTGAGATCGCCTGGCTGCGCGGGGCGTCGGCGGGCGGCGGGGTCTCCGCCCTCGCCACCCTCGACGGCCGTCCGGCAGGCGCGGGCGGCTGCTCGGCCCCGGTCGACGGCATCGGCGAACTGGCCGGCCTGGCCGTCGCCGACGCCTTCCGCCGCCGGGGCGTCGGCGCGGCGCTCTCCGCCTGGCTGACCCGCACCGCCTTCGACCGCGGCTTCGGCACCGTCTGGCTGGAGCCGGGAGGTCCCGACGTCGAGCGCATCTACGCGTCCATCGGCTACCGCAGGACCGGCGAGAAGCTCAACATCTCGCTCGACCCCGCCTGAGCGTGCCCGGGACTCAGACCAGCCGGCGGGCCGTCGCCCAGCGGGTCAGCTCGTGCCGGTTGGAGAGCTGGAGCTTGCGCAGCACCGCAGATACGTTGGACGCGACGGCCTCCACCGAGATGAACAGCTGCTTGGCGATCTCCTTGTACGCGTAGCCCCGGGCGATCAGCCGCAGCACCTCGCGCTCGCGCTGTGTCAGCCGGTCCAGGTCCTCGTCGACCGGCGGGGCGTCCGTCGAGGCGAACGCGTCCAGGACGAAGCCGGCCAGCCGCGGCGAGAACACGGCGTCGCCCTCCTGGACCCGGAAGACGGAGTCGATCAGGTCGGTACCGGTGATCGTCTTGGTGACGTAGCCGCGGGCGCCGCCGCGGATGACGCCGATGACGTCCTCGGCGGCGTCCGAGACGGACAGCGCGAGGAAGCGCACCGGGTTCTCGACCGCGCCCATCATCGGGGCGCAGCGACGCAGTACCTCGACCCCGCCGCCTCCCGGGAGGTGGACGTCGAGGAGGACGACCTCGGGGCGGGTCGCGGTGATCACGGTGACCGCCTGGTCGACGTCGGCGGCCTCCCCCACGACCTCCACCCCGGTCTCCTCGGTCCGGCCGATCTCGGCCTGGACCCCGGTGCGGAACATGCGGTGGTCGTCGACGAGCACGACCCGTACCCGGCGCTCCGGGCCCCCGGTCGCTTCGGTGTTCTCGGTCATTCGCTCGCCCTTTCCATCTCCAGCTCGACCTCCGTGCCCCCGCCGGGCACCGAACGCAGCCGCGCCGTACCGCCGTTGCGCTGCATCCGGCCGATGATCGATTCTCGTACGCCCATCCTGTCGCCGGGTACGGCGTCCAGGTCGAACCCCGGCCCCCGGTCCCGCACGGAGACGAAGACCGTGCGGCCCTCGACCTCCGCGAAGACCTGGACTGCGCCGCCCTCGCCACCGTACTTGGCCGCGTTGACCATCGCCTCGCGTGCGGCCTGCATCTGCGCCGACAGCTTCTCGTCGAGCGGGCAGTCGCCGACGACCACGACCTCCAGCGGGACGCCGTGCTTGTCCTCGACCTCGGCGGCGGTGCGTTTGACCGCCTCGGCGAGGTTCGTCGGTTCCTCGGCCTCGTCCTTGCCGGTGCCCGAGGGGTCGTACAGCCAGTTGCGCAGCTCGCGTTCCTGGGCGCGGGCGAGCCTGCGGACCTCGCCGCCGTCGTCCGCGTTGCGCTGGATCAGGGTGAGGGTGTGCAGGACCGAGTCGTGGACGTGGGCGGCGACCTCGGCACGTTCCTGGGCGCGGATGCGCATCAGGCGTTCCTCGGAGAGGTCCTGTGTCATGCGTACGAGATAGGGGCCGGCCAGCAGCGCGATACCGGTGAGCACGGCGATGGCGGCGGTCAGCGCGGTGCCGAGCTGGGCCGCCGAGCCACGCACCACGAGGAAGGCGGCGAGGCCGAGACCGACCAGCGCGACGCCCGCGAGTCCGCGCGCCAGGTGCAGCACCCGGCGGCGGCGGCCGACCTCCATCCAGCGCGCCCGTCGCGCGTTGTCGGCCTGCCGCCACACCAGGACGGAACCCGCGCCGATCAGCAGGGCCGGCCAGACGTAGCGGTCCGCCTCGCTGCCCATGTCGACGTTGCCGACGAAGACCATGGCGCCGACGAGGAGTGCGACCAGGGCGAAGACCTGGCCCTTGTCGGGCTTGCGGAGTCTGCGCCGGCCGTCGGGGGCGGTCTCGAAGAGGGACCGCTCCACCCCGGCCGCCCCGCCGGTCCCTCCGACACCGCCGACCCCGAGCGGCACGACGATCCAGAACACGGCGTAGAGCAGGGCGCCCAGGCCGTCCGCGAAGAACAGTCCGAGGAAGACGAACCGGACCCAGACGACGGGCAGTCCCAGATGTCCGGCGAGCCCGCGCGCGACGCCGCCGAGCATCCGCCCGTCGGCGCTGCGGTACAGCTTGCGCGGCGCCTGCTCCTCCGGGTCCGGGGCGTGGGAGCTCGGGGCTCGGGTCGTGGCTGCTGGCATGCACCGATCGTCACACGTTCCGGCGGGCCGTGGCATCAGGGTCTGCCCGGACTCGACCCTGAGGGCCCGGCTGCCGTGCGGACGGGCCCCCAGGGGCCGCCGGAGGCAATATCAGGGATCGGCCAGGGTCGCCGCGGGCCCCACGAGGGCGTACGGGCCGTCACCATGGACCCATGACCGTTCCCCAGGACGCCTCCCCCGGCGTCGCTCCGCCCTCCGCGCCGGGACCGCGGCTGCGGCGCAGCCCGCGGCAGAAAGTGGTGGCCGGGGTGTGCGGCGGCCTCGGCCGGTACTGCGACGTGGACCCGGTGATCTTCCGCATCGTGCTCGGCGTCCTCGCCGTGACGGGCGGCATCGGCCTGATCTTCTACGGCTTCGCGTGGCTGCTCCTCCCGGTGGAGGGCGAGGACGAGAACGAGGCGCGCCGGCTGCTCTCGGGCCGGGTCGAAGGCGCCTCCCTGGTCGCCCTGCTGCTGGCCCTGGTGGGCTGCGGGCTCCTGCTGTCGATGCTGCACAACGGCGGGATGCTCGCCTTCGCCGCGATGCTGTCGCTGACCGTGGTCGGCTTCTCCGTCTGGACGCAGCACCGGAGAACGTTCCCGCAGGAGGACGCGCCGGGCACGGCGGCGTACGCGCCGAAGAGCGCGGCGCACGCGGCCGGGCACGGGGCGCCGCCCGAGGTGAAGGCGCCGCCCTCTCCGGGCAGCCCGTCCTGGTGGCGGGATCCGATCGTCAAGGACGGCACGACCGGCCCGGCGGGGACGGGCTATCTGTGGGGCCCCGCGGACGCGGTCTCCGAGGCGGCCGGACCGGGCAGGCGCAGGGCGGCCGTGGACAACCCGTTCCGCCCTCCCCACGGCACACAGGGCACCCGGGGCCCGAGGTCGATCGGCGGGCTCGTGTTCCTGCTCGCCCTGATCGCGGGCGGTCTGGGGACGGGGCTGAGCTGGGAGGCCCATCCGCTGGGGAGGAGTCTGCAGATCGGGCTGGCCGCCGCTCTGGGGGTGTTCGGCCTCGGCCTGCTGATCGCGTCCGTCCTCGGCAGGACCGGCTTCGGCACGATCGTGCTGGCCATGATCACGGCCGGGCTGCTGGCGGGCGCCTCCGCCGTCCCGCGGGACATCGGCACCGACTGGGTCCGCAAGGAGTGGCGCCCGGCCTCGGTGGCGACGGTCCGGCCGGAGTACAAACTCAACACCGGCATCGCGAAGCTCGACCTCTCCCGGATCACCGTGCCGGAGGGCGGGACGCTGCGCACCCGCGTCCAGGTCGCGGCGGGCCGCGCGCTGGTCGTCGTGCCCGCGGGGATGACGGTGAAGGTGGACGCCGAAGCGGGCTTCGGCGACATCCGGTTCCCCACGGACCTGCGCAAGGACATCGACATCGCCCCCGACCGGCACACCCGGCGCACCCTCGGGCCCGCGGAGGACAGCGAGCCCGCCGGAACGCTCGAGCTGGGCATGGGAATCGGCATCGGACAGCTGGAGGTCACCCGTGCCGCGTCATGAGATCCGGCCCGGCCGCGCGGTGGCGGGCCTCGTCATGCTGACCCTGGCGGGCGGCTACGCGGCGGACGCGGCGGGTGTCTGGAACGCCCCGTGGACGTTCTTCGTCCCCGTGTTCGTCGGCGGCCTGTGGCTGGCGGCCACGGTGACCTGGGTGAGCTACCGGACACGGCGCCGACGGCAGACGAGGAAGGCGTCGGCGGAGGCGTCGGCACCCGGTTCCACCCGGGTGCGCTGAGCTCCGCCGGCGGGCCGGGTCGGCCGGTGGCCGGGGCACCGCCGGGGAGCACGACCGGTGTGCGACGGTCCACGCGGTACCACCGGCCCGGCCGGGTAGGGCGCCGTCAGATCCTTACGTGGCGTCGCCGGCCCCTCAGCGCGTCCACCGACCAGTAGGAGGCGCCGGCGAGCAGCAGCGGCAGCCAGGCCATGAGGTAGACCAGATCGTTGCCGTAGTAGTACGGCGTGCTCTGCCAGCTCACCGTCAGCCACAGGCTCAGCGAGATCAGCGCCCCGCCGAGTGCCGCGAGCCGCGCCCACAGGCCGGCCAGGGTGCCTAGGCCGACGAGGAGTTCACCGATCGCGATGGCGTAACCGAAGCCCTCGGGACTCTTCAGTGCCAGGTCGACGAGGCCCGGGATCGCCGCGCTGTCGCGTACGGCCTGCATCATCTCGCCGATGGAACCCGGCCCGCTCGCCGACAGGAACGCGCTGTCGGTCAGCTTGTCGAGCCCGGCGTAGACGAAGGTGACGCCGAGAAAGATCCGCAGGGGCAGGAGCGCGTACTCCCCCGCCCGGTCCCTGAGACTTCGCGGCTCGTCCAGCCCGTAGGAACCGCCCCTGTAGCCGTGCATCACCGTTCCGCCTTCCGTTGGTCCTCGGACAGACCATACGTACGCCGGTTCGGGGCCGCTCACCAGGTGTGCGGCTCAGTCCATGACGTCGACGACGCAGGAGTTGGTCTCCACCCCCGCGGCCGTCACCACCTGCACCTCGACGGCGCCCGGTTCCACCTCGACCGGTACGGGGACGGTGAGCACGGTGTCCGCCGGGTTGGCGAAGCCCCCGGTGACCGGGATGAGGGGTACGTGCACGTGTACCCGGCCGATCCTGACGACGACCCGCGCCAGCCGGTCGGGGCTGCCCGCGCCGGGCGGGACGAAGCCAGCACCGCGGATCTCGATGTCGTCGCCGGTACGGATCGGGGCGTCGAGGTCCCCGGCCTCCCTCGCCCGGACCACGGACAGGATGACCGGGCGCCCGCCCTCCGCGTACTTGCCGGCGAAGTAGGTCGCGGCCGAGACGGCCACCAGGACGGCCAGGCCCCACGGCAGGTCGGGCAGTTGCTCGGGGCGGCGGGCCAGGCGGACCGCGGCGAACAGCACGGCGACGGTGCTGACCAGCACGTACTGCACATCGGTGAAGCTGCCGCGCCCGGAGTCGTCGGTCAGCAGGTCGGCGGCGCGGGGCCGGTCGGCGCGGAGCTTCTGCAGCCGCTGGGACAGCACGCGCACGGTCACCACCCGGCGTACGACCACGGCGACGGCGCACACCAGCGCGAGCACCGTCAGGACTCCGGCCGAGCGGACCAGGTCCAGGCCCTCGATCAGGGCGTCACGGTCCGCGTGGTCGGACGCCCCGGCCAGTTGCAGCGCGAGGACGAGCACGGCGAAGACGGCGAGCAGCACCCAGGAGGCGGCGACGGTGCGCGAGGTGGAGAGCCGGTTGTCCTCGCCGATCAGCGGGGCGAGGAGGCCGCCGCGGGCCCGGTGGACGCGGGCGGCGCCGGTCAGCAGACCCGCGGTCACACAGGCGGCGATCAGTCCCGCGGTGCGGGCCGTGGACCAGCCGGCCCCGATGGCGGTGACGGACTCGCCGACGAGCAGCAGGGCGACACCGCCCCAGACCACGGTCAGGGTGCGCAGCCAGAGGGTGTGGAGCCAGGCGTCACCGGCCTCGCGGCTGCGTTCGGCGACGGCGCGGGCCGACTCGGTCAGTTCGTCCGACACCCACTGCCGGGACGCGGAGACGGACTGGGCGACGGCACCGGGCAGGCCCTGGCCGGCGGCGAGTTCGTCCCGTTTGGCGAGGAAGGCGGCCACGGCCCGCCGGTGGCCTTCACGTGCTCCGTGCGGGCAGTCGCCGCACGTACAGCCACCGCCGTGCGTGCTTTTCGCCCTCGCTTCGTCCAACGCCACGGAGAACGCCGCCCTTTCCCGCCCTGATCGAACCAACTCGCCGCTTATTTCTGCGAATTGTGCCGTACAGAGCGGGCACGTACCGCATCGGGGCGTACCGGGGCCGCGTGTCGCCGAAATGTGCGATTCTCAGGCGCCGAGCACGAGGTAGGCGAGGCCCAGCGTCCCCCGGTATCCGCCGTAGTAGCCGGTGCGGCGCGCGTCGACGGCCTCGGTCGTTCCGGCGTGCAGCCGGTGGCCCGGGTTGGCCATCGCCCAGCGCTCCCCGCGCCCGATGTTGGCGGCGGACTCGAAGAGGTCCCACTCGCGCTGGTCGGCGACGGTCACCTGGAGCGGCCTGAGCCCCACGGCCTCCGCCTGCCGGATCAGCTCCAGGAGCGAGCCGAAGTCGCCGGGCACCGCGCCCAGCGCTTCCAGCGCGGCCGACGAGGGCTCACGCTCCCAGAAGCCGTCCCCGAACAGCACCCTCCCGCCGGGGCGTACGGCCGCGCGCAGCGCCTCGAGCGCCTCCGGGGTGCCGCCGGGCCAGGCGTGCGAGGAACCGATGGAGACGGCGAGGTCGTAGTCGTCGCCCGGGTACTCCGCGGCCGGGACCTCGTGGAAGCGCACCCGGCCGGTGAGCCCACGCTCCCCTGTCAGGCGCAGGCCCCGTGCCACGGCCTCCGGATCGGTCTCGATGCCGTCCCCGGTGGAACCGGGCGCCGCCTCGACCAGACGCATCAGCAACTCGCCCCAGCCGCTGCCGAAGTCGGCGATCCGGGCGCCGGGGGCGGGCGAGCAGGCGGCGACCAGCTGGGCGGCGTGCGCCTCGGACAGCGGGGTGTTCCAGGTGAGGCGGTCGTTGCCCGGGGCGGACATCAGGGCGCGGACTTCTTCGGCGGACATGGAAGCGCACCATTCCACGGACGACCGACCCCTGCCACCGAATTACCCCGGCCGCCGAACGGGCGGGAGCGCCGCCTGTGGATCGCGACGAGACCGATGTCGAGTGCGGTGGACGCCCGTCGCGGTGTGCGCGCCGAGAGCCGGATCGAGCGCGCACCCACACGACGGGCCGGCCCGCGGATACGACGATGCCGTCGCCCGAAGGAATGGGCGACGGCATCGGTCCTGACCTCAGGGAGGGGTCACTCCCACTCGATCGTCCCCGGCGGCTTGCTCGTCACGTCGAGCACCACGCGGTTGACGTCGGCGACCTCGTTGGTGATGCGGGTGGAGATCTTCGCCAGCGTCTCGTACGGCAGGCGCGACCAGTCGGCCGTCATGGCGTCCTCGGAGGAGACCGGGCGCAGCACGATCGGGTGGCCGTAGGTGCGGCCGTCGCCCTGGACGCCGACGCTGCGGACGTCCGCGAGCAGGACCACGGGGCACTGCCAGATGTCACGGTCGAGGCCGGCGGCGGTCAGCTCCTCGCGGGCGATGGCGTCGGCCTCGCGCAGCAGGTCGAGCCGCTCCTTGGTGACGTCGCCCACGATGCGGATCCCGAGCCCGGGGCCGGGGAACGGCTGCCGCTGGACGATCTCCTCGGGCAGGCCGAGCTCCTGGCCGACCATCCGGACCTCGTCCTTGAACAGCTGGCGCAGCGGCTCGACGAGTTCGAACTCGATGTCGTCGGGGAGCCCGCCCACGTTGTGGTGGGACTTGATGTTGGCGGTGCCGGTGCCGCCGCCGGACTCGACGACGTCCGGGTACAGGGTGCCCTGGACGAGGAAGGCGACTTCGGGGCCCTCCTCCTGGAGGATCTCCAGCTGGGCCTGCTCGAAGACACGGATGAACTCGCGGCCGATGATCTTCCGCTTCTGCTCCGGGTCGGACACGCCGGCCAGGGCGTCGAGGAAGCGCTTCTCCGCGTCGACGACCTTGAGCTTCGCGCCGGTCGCGGCGACGAAGTCCTTCTCGACCTGCTCCGTCTCGCCCTTGCGCATCAGGCCGTGGTCGACGTACACGCAGGTGAGCTGGGAGCCGATGGCCTTCTGGACGAGGGCCGCGGCGACCGCGGAGTCCACACCGCCGGAGAGGCCGCAGATCGCGCGCTTGTCGCCGACCTGCTCGCGGATCAGGGCGATCTGCTCGTCGACGACGTTGGTGGTCGTCCAGGTCGGCTCGATGCCCGCGCCGCGGTAGAGGAAGTGCTCCAGGACCTGCTGGCCGTAGGTCGAGTGCATGACCTCCGGGTGGTACTGGACGCCGTAGAGCTTCTTCTCGTCGTTCTCGAAGGCGGCGACCGGGACGACGTCCGTGGACGCGGTCACGGTGAAGCCCTCGGGGGCGGCGGAGCAGGCGTCGCCGTGCGACATCCAGACCGGCTGCTCGGTGGGCGTGCCCTCGAAGAGGGTGGAGCCCGCCTTGGAGACGGCGAGGGGGGTGCGACCGTACTCGCGCGCACCGTTGTCGTCGACCGTGCCGCCGAGCGTGGTGGCCATGAGCTGGAAGCCGTAGCACATGCCGAAGACCGGGACCCCGGCTTCGAACAGCGAACGGTCGATGCTGGGCGCGCCCTCCGCGTACACCGAGGACGGGCCGCCGGAGAGGATGATCGCCCGGGGGTTCCTGGCCAGCATCTCGGCCACCGGCATGGTGGACGGGACGATCTCGCTGTAGACCCGGGCCTCACGGACACGGCGGGCGATGAGCTGGGCGTACTGGGCGCCGAAGTCGACTACCAGGACGACGTCGGTCGTGGTGTCGGGGGCGGCGGGGGGTGCTGCTGGCACGGGGCGGCCTTCCGGCGGTGGAGAGGGGGTCGGTCCTCCCAATTCTACCGGCCGTGGGACATCGCCCCGCCGGGCTCCCGTCTCACCATCCGGGCCCTGCGTGGACCCGGCCCCCGGGCGGGGTCCATACTTGCCGCATGCGTCAGCACACGATCTTCGTCTTTACCTATGGCACCCGGCCCGCCGGCTGCCATGGTCGTGCTGCTTGAGCAACTGACAAGCAACGTTCCAGGCGCCCCGGGCCGACAGGCCCGGGGCGTTCTGGCGTTCCGGACCGGTCGTTCCGGGGGCCCAGCCCACCGGGAGTCACAGATGACCAGCACCGCATCCACGAAGACGGCCGCCGAGCGGACCGGCGCGCACACCGACGAGGCGGCATCCCTGATCGGGGGTGCCCGGACGCGCATCGACGCGCTCGACGACCGGATCATCGGCCTCGTCCAGGAACGGATGGCCGTCTCGGCGGTGATCCAGGAGGCCAGGATCACGTCCGGTGGCCGCCGGGTGAACCTCTCCCGGGAGATGGACGTGCTCAGCCACTACAGCGACGCCCTGGGCAAGCCGGGCACGGCCCTCGCCATGACGCTGCTGGAGCTGTGCCGCGGCCGGGTGTGACGTCCGGAACGACCGGGTGCGACGTCCGCGGAGCTGTCGGACGTGACGTCCGGGAAGGCTGTACGGCCGCACCCGCGTTCGGGCCCCGTCTCACCCGTACGGAGCGTGACCGGGCCCCGGGCCCCTTCGTTTGTCCGGGTGTCCGTGCCAGCCAGGGGCGGCAGCGGCAGGAATCCACGCGTGGCTCCGCCGGGACGTGTGACGTACCCCAGGTGCGTCGTGGGACCACGGTCCGGCGTGTGTGACCGGTCGGCAGGGGACAGCGGACCGGTCACCCCCGCGGCCGGCCCCGGGGACGCCCGGGACCGGCCGCCCTCCGTCCACCGTGGACGGGCCTCGGAACCGGCCCCCGAGCAGTCGTGAAGGTGCGGCCACCGCGCCTGCGCCCACCCCGTTGTGGCCAGGACCACATAAAGATTCCGTGAAAACGTGGACAACCGTTTCCGCATGTCACAGGTCATGCATGACGAACACACCGGCTCGTTCCGTGCCCCACGACGGCAGGCCCGTTCATTCCTTTCACGCCGTACCGCGGCCCGCGCGGTACCACGGACCTGCTGAGGCCCCAGATGAAGCTCCGCCGCACCCTGGCACTCGCTGCCGCCACCGCCGTCATAGGCCCGGTCGTCCTGCTCTCGGCGCCGGCCGCGTTCGCGCAGACCGAGACCACGACGACCGGGACGACCGCGCCCGCTCCCACGGAGACGCCGAGCGGGGAGCCGTCCGCCGCGACCCCGGAGAGCACGGAGAGCACGGAGTCCGCGTCGCAGACCGCCACGACCACCCCGTCGGAGACGGAGTCGCCCGAGGGTGTCGCGCCCGAGACCGTCTCCCCGGCCCCGACGGCCACCGAGTCGGAGACGGCGTCCGCGAAGCCGACGCCCACCGCCTCGGAGACCGAGGACGAGGAGGAGGGGGACGACGAGCCCCTCGACGCGTGCGAGCCGCGCCCGCTGGAGCTCTCCATCAACGGCCTCTCCGGCAAGATCGCCCGGGGCAGCGGCTGGGACCGGTTCACCTTCACCATCTACAACGACTCGAAGAAGACCGTGAAGAACGTGGCCTTCTTCGCGGGCGCCGCCGCCGACGAGGCGGGCGAGAAGCTCTTCACCACCAAGCAGGTCCGGCTGCAGGCGCTCAACGAGGCGGACGGCACCTGGGAGGACATCGAGGACCTGGGCAGTTCGTCCGGTTACGTCGGCGAGGCCGACGGGATCAAGCCCGGCTACGAGGTCGACATCGACCTGCGCCTCAAGGTGGAGGCGAGTGCCCCGGTGGGCGCCGGCTTCAGCCTCGGCGGCGGGCTCGTCTTCGGTGACGAGCTCGAGGCCGTGCCGTGCTTCCAGGACGTCGCCTACAAGTTCCAGATCGTCGACGCCGGGAACGGCGGCGGCGCGGAGCCCCAGGAGGGCGGCAAGATCCCCGTCCCCACCACGAAGCCCGCGGGCGACACGGCCGAGGTGACCGGCAACCTCGCCGAGACCGGTTCGTCCTCCAGCACTCCGGCGATCGCCCTCGCGGGCGGCGCGGCCGTGGTGCTGGGTGCCGGCGCGATGTTCGTCGTGCGGCGCCGCAGGAACGGTGACGCCGCCGCGTAAGGCGCGTCACCGGCAGGTACGTGGAGGGGCTGCACTCGGAGGGGGGTGCAGCCCCTCGGCGTTCCCGGGGTCAGGCGTCCGACGCCGCCTTCTTCGGCGGCACCACCGGAATGCCCAGGAACGGCAGCTTCAGCGCGCCGAAGGCGTCCTCGGGCACCGCGGGCGCCTGCGGTACGACCGCGGCGAGCCGTTCGTACGCCGCGTCCTGTGCGGGGCGCGGGTCCGCCTCGCCCTTGTTGGGCCAGAAGGACATCGCCCGCTCCGCCTGCGCGGTGATGGTCAGCGACGGGTTCACCCCGAGGTTGGCGGAGACCGCGGAACCGTCGACCACCGAGATGCCGGGGTGCCCGTAGAGCCGGTGGTACGGGTCGATGACGCCCTCCTCCGGGCTCGCCCCGATCGGGCAGCCGCCGAGGAAGTGCGCGGTGAGCGGGGTGCCCATCAGCTCCCCGACGTTCGATCCGGCGAAGCCGTTGATCTCCTGGGCGAGCAGTGTGGCGCCCTGGGTGGCCTCGGCTATCTGCGTCGGGTTGGGCGAGCCGTGGCCCTGCCGGGCGGTGAGCAGCCCCTTGCCGATGCCGCCGGGCTTGCGGTACGCGGTCAGCGAGTTGTCCAGCGACTGCATCACGAGACCGATGATCGTCCGTTCCGACCAGCGCCGGTTGGACAGCGAGCGCATCGTGAGCACCGGGTGCCTGGCGACGCTGCCGAACCAGCCCAGCACCCGGTGGGTGCTGTAGGGCACCTGGAGAATGGTCAGCGCGCCCATCGCGTTGGAGCCCTTGCCGTAACGCACCGGCTCGATGTGGGTGTTCTCGTCCGGATGGATCGACGAGGTGATCGCGACACCCCGGGTGAAGTCCGCCTTGCCGGTGCCGTGCTTCTTGCGGTAGCGGCGGTCGCTGGTCTGCGCCCCCACCAGGCCCTCGGAGTTGGTCCGGGTCAGCTCGCCGAGCCGGGACGACAGCCGGGGCAGCAGCCCCTCGTCCTTCATCGTGTGCAACAGGGTCTGGGTGCCGTACGTACCCGCGGCGACGACCACGTTCCTGGCCCGCAGCACGGTCGGAGCGGCCTTGCGCCGCCGGTTCGTGGGCACGGTCGACACGCGGTAGCCGCCGTCCGGGCCGTCCGTGACCGCGACGACGGACGTCATCGGGTGGATGACGGCACCGGCCCTCTCCGCCAGGTGGAGGTAGTTCTCGTTGAGGGTGTTCTTCGCCCCGTGGCGGCAGCCCGTCATGCATTCACCGCACTCGGAGCAGGCCTTGCGCGCGGGACCGGCGCCGCCGAAGTAGGGGTCGGCCACCTCTCCTCCGGGCTTCGCGCGCGCGGTCCCGTCGGCGTCCTCGCCGTCGCCGAAGAAGACACCCACCGGGGCCAGATGGAAGGTGTCACCGACGCCCATCGTCTCGGCGACGGCCTTGAGGTGGACGTCCGCCGGGGTCACGGTCGGGTTGAGCCGCACCCCGAGCATCCGCTTCGCCTGGTCGTAGTAGGGCGCCAGTTCGGCCTTCCAGTCGGTGATGCCGGCCCACTGACGGTCCTCGAAGAAGGGCGCCGGTGGCACGTACAGGGTGTTGGCGTAGTTGAGGGAGCCGCCGCCCACTCCGGCACCGGCCAGCACCATCACCTTGCCGAGCAGGTGCACCCGCTGGATGCCGAACAGTCCGAGCGCGGGGGCCCACAGGTAGTTCTTGATGTCCCAGGAGTTCTTGGGCAGGGTCGCGGGGGTGAAGCGGCGGCCCGCCTCCAGGACGCCGACCCGGTACCCCTTCTCGCTCAGCCGCAGGGCCGAGACCGCGCCGCCGAAGCCCGAGCCGACGACGAGGACGTCGTAGTCGTACGCGTCGTCGTCCGCGGCCGGAACGGCCCGGCCGGCCTGGTTCTGGGCATGGCTGTCCTGGGACATGGCTCTCCTCGGTACGAAAAGGGCGGATGGGGGCGCTGGGGGGTGCGGCTCAGCGCAGCCGGAAGGCCTTCATCGCCTTGAGGCTGCGGGTCATGAAGGCGGCGTACTTCTCGTCGTCCATCCCGAAGGCCGGCGCGAGGGGCATCAGCCGCTGCTGCGCCACCGTCTGGGCCTCGGTGTACTTCAGGATGCCCTCGGAGCCGTGCCTGCGGCCGAGGCCGGAGTCCTTCATGCCGCCCATGGGCGACTGGACACTGCCGTACGCGGGTGCGTACCCCTCGTTGATGTTGACGGTGCCGGTCCGCAGCCGCGCGGCGACACGGTGCCCGCGCCCGGCGTTCTTCGTCCAGACACTGGAGTTGAGGCCGTAGGGGGTGGCGTTGGCGAGGGTGACGGCCTCGTCGTCGTCACCGAAGCGGTAGATCGAGACGACGGGTCCGAAGGTCTCCTCACCGCACACCGCCATCGGGGCCTCGACCCCGTCCAGGATCGTCGGCTCGTAGAAGAGCGGCCCGATGTCGGGACGGGCGACGCCGCCCGCGACGAGCGTGGCGCCCTTCTCGACGGCCTCGGCCACATGACGGCTGACGGTCTCCAGCTGCCGCTCGCCGACGAGTGAGCCCATGTCGGCGCCGTACGCGAGGGAGCTGCCGAGCCGCATGGCCTTCGTGCGGGCGGCGAAGCGCTCCACGAAGGCGTCGGCGACCGACTCGTGGACGTACAGCCGCTCGATGGAGATGCAGAGCTGCCCCGCGGAGGAGAAGCACGCGCGGACGGCGCCCTCGGCGGCCCTCTCCACGTCGGCGTCCTCCAGGACGAGCATCGCGTTCTTGCCGCCGAGTTCCAGGGACACGCCGACGAGCCTGGCGGCGGCCCCCTGGGCGACCTCACGGCCGGTACGGGTGGATCCGGTGAAGGAGACGTAGTCGGCGCGGCTGACGACCGCGGGTCCCACGACGGGGCCCTCGCCGATGACGACCTGGAACACCTCGGCGGGCAGGCCGGCCTCGATCAGCAGGTCGCGGGCCCACAGGGCGGTCAGCGCGGTCTCCGTGTCCGGCTTCATCACGACGGCGTTGCCGGAGACGAAGGCGGGCAGCGCGTCGCCGACGGACAGTTCGAGCGGGTAGTTCCAGGGGGCGATCTGGCCGACGACCCCGCGCGGCTGCCGCAGTTCGGTGACCTTGGTGAGGGCCGGGACGACCCCGGTGTGCCGCCTGGGCTTGAGGTACGAGGCGGCCCTGCGCCCGTAGTGCCGGGCCGCGACGGCGACGGCCTGCACCTCCTCGTGGGCGTGCAGCCGGGCCTTGCCGGTCTCCAGCTGGATGAGGTCGAGGACCTCGGACTGGCGCTGCAGGACCAGGTCGTGGAAGCGGAGCAGCACGGCGGCCCTGGCCCGGACCGGCGTGGCGGCCCAGGCGGGCTGGGCCGCGCGGGCGCGTCCGAAGGCCGCCTCGACGTCCTCCGGTGTGGACTCGGGCAGGTCGGCCAGCTTCTCCCCGGTGAAGGGGCTGTGGTTGGCCGTGCGGCCGGAGCCCACGACGTCACGGGTCAGCTGGGCGACCACCTCGGGTGTGACCACGTCGGCGGCGGTGCGCGCGTGCGCCGGGGCGGCGGCCACGGGGTTGGTGCCGACGCGGCTGCCCGAGGCGGCGGTGGTCGAGGATGCCTGCGAGTCCGTCATGAGGGCGAGAGTATGTCCACCCGCCCACTTTGGGTACCCGTGGGTAACAGGTTTTCACAGACCCCGCCGGAGACGCCTGCGGCACCAGGACATTCAGCCAGTGATCACTGGCGACATAACCGCTGATCAGGGGCGATCTACCGTCGTTCGCGGGGCGGAAGTCGGAAATCGTGAATCCCGCCGCGCGTCGGTCCGCTCCCGGCCCTCAGTCGGTCTGCTCCGGCGGTTCCCAGCTGCGCAGCATCGTCTCGAAGATCTTCCGGCTCTCTGCCAGGTCCTCCTCGGGACCGGTCATGTAGAGCGCGTACTCCGGCCC
>Ga0164308_10000595_pt1 | contig 19665 bp, 9 predicted proteins | sample Whisoiple_246_MG_FD_109983 | JGI IMG/M metagenome (GOLD analysis project Ga0164308, IMG submission 109983) | Soil microbial communities amended with fresh organic matter from upstate New York, USA - Whitman soil sample_246_MG | ecosystem: Environmental > Terrestrial > Soil > Unclassified >...
AACACGATCGCGCCCAAGACCTTCCAGACACCGAGCAAAATCGCGAAGTACGCGGGGTAGCCGAGATGGGCAAAGCCCTCCACCGCTTGAGGAGCACGCGCGATTTGGAAAGCTCCGCCGACCAAGAAGTCGAGCCCCAAAAGCCCGGTGCTCAGCCAGTAGATTGAGGTTTTGAGGGTGGTGTTTCGCATCGTCGTCTCCATTCTTCGAGAAAACTACAGTTCTTCCGGGCTTTTCGGGGCGTTGGCCCGGCGCTCTGGGATGACGACGATCCAAGCGCCCGCGAATCGACAGGCGGGGAGAGCAATTTTTCATTTTCTACTGGGTCTTGCGCCCGCGGAGCCCTAGACCAATACGTGTCCCCCTTGTCCGATGGCTCCCTCTGGCTTCGTAGGCGTTCTTCAAGCCAACCGGCAGTAGATGCCTGAAGCAGGCGCGCCGGCGTGTCTCGACTGCGGTGCATGCTGCTTCTCGCAGCTCGCCGAGTATGTCCGAGTCACTGGCGAGGACTATTCCCGAATCGGCAACCGGGTCGAGGAGCTGACGCACTTCGAGGGCAACCGTTGCTACATGAACATGCACGAGGGGCACTGTGCGGCGTTGGTCATCGAACCTCTGTCGCGACAGTTCGTGTGTTCGATCTACGAGTCACGACCCAGCATCTGCCGTGACTTGGCGCGCGGTTCCCCTGAATGTCAGGGTGAGATTCACGAGAAAGGGCAGCGCCCTCCGCTGCTCCTTACCTCTTTGCTCACGCGACGTTAGCCTGCAACCCTGCGAATGACGCCGGAAGAATGGCCGGTATCGAGCCGCTCCCCGACATGAGTGGTGCGCGACTCAGCAATGCACGCATAGGGTTCAGGGCAGAGGGATTCGGACTACTCAGCTCCATCCGCTGGGGTGGCCTAATTTGAGTACTCTGCGTGGCATTTTGCATCCCACTCTAACCCGCGTTCTTGCGATATCGAAGAGAGCAACAAGCCATCTCGTAAGACCTACAGTGGCCCCTTCCACGAGGCTCGAACGCCGCGTACGCTCGCCGAATGTGGCAATGGCTGGAGCGACTATTTGGCCTGGGCTTCATGCCGCACGGGCACTGCTACCTGTGGTCGGCCGAGATGGTGTGGACCCAAGTGTCGGCCAATCTGTTGATTGGTGTCGCCTATGCATCGATCGCAACCACGCTCGCAATCTTGGTTCGTAAAATCAAGAACATCCCATTTGCTTGGGTGTATCTGGCGTTCGGGACTTTCATCCTTTCGTGCGGTCTGACTCATTTCTTCGACATCATCACGGTTTGGCACCCGATTTATTGGGCGGACGCCGGAGTGCGCGCGGTGACGGCAACCGCCTCGGTGGCGACCGCGGTGTTGATCGTCCCGATGGTACCCAAGGCCGTGAGCTTCGCCGAAGCAGCGCGCTTGTCGATCCACCGCGGGCACCAGCTGCAAGCGGCACACCTGGCCTTGGAGAAGGCGCACGAGAGTCTCGCCGAACGCGAGCGCGAAGCTCAACGGCGCGCCTCCATGAGTGAAGAGCAGTTTCGTTCACTCGTCGAGACGATGCCGCAGCTGAGCTGGATCGCGAGCCCGAACGGCGACATCACGTTCCGGAACAAGCGCTGGCAGGAGTACACCGGTCTTTCGCTGGAGCCTGGCGATGCAGGCTGGCAGGCAGCGGTTCACCCCGACTCCGCCGCGAAGGTGTATTCCGATTGGAACGAGGCCCTGAGGACCAAGACTCCCTTCGCAGTCGAAGCGCAGTTCCGACGCGCGGACGGTGAATACCGTTGGTTTTTGGCGCGCGCCCTGCCGCTCCTCGACAACGAAGGCAACGTGCTGAGCTGGATGGGTACGTGCACGGACATTCACGACCAAAAATTGGTGCAGGAGGAAGCGCTGCACACGGCTCGCATGAAGGACGAATTCCTGGCGACGGTCTCGCACGAGCTGCGCACGCCACTGAACGCCATCTTGGGCTGGTCTCGCGTACTGGTCGCAGGCACCCTGGGCGCAGAGCAGCGGGAAAAGGCGCTCGCTTCCGTGGAGCGCAACGCCGTCGCACAAGCGCGCCTGGTCGACGACTTACTCGACGTATCGCGCATTATCTCGGGCAAGATGCGAATCGAACCCAGCCTGATGAATCCGGCCGACGCAGTCGAGGCGGCGCTCGACGCGGTACGCCCGGCGGCGCAAGCCAAGGGCGTCGAACTGAGCGCGGAGATCGATCGCAGCGCCGGCATGCTGCTGGCGGATTCCGGGCGCGTTCAGCAGATCATCTGGAACCTGACCGGCAACGCGGTGAAGTTTACGCCCAAAGGTGGGCAGGTCCACGTGCGGCTTGGGCAGGTCCAAACACAGATCGAGATCTCGGTGACCGACAATGGCGTCGGCATCAAGCGCGAATTCTTGGGTCACCTGTTCCAGCGCTTCACCCAGGAGGATGGTTCGATCCGCCGCAGCCACGGAGGCCTGGGCCTCGGCCTAGCGATCAGCAAGCATCTAGCCGAGCTCCACGGCGGGGAAATCCGCGTGGATAGCCCGGGGGCCGGGCAAGGCGCGACGTTCACCGTCAGTCTGCCGCTCGCCGAGCCCAGCGTGCAGCGCACGGTAGGCGCGCCGCCAATTTCGCAGCAGCCAATCAAGATCAACGACGAACACGGCCTACTCGGTTTGCGACTGCTCTTGGTCGAAGACGACTTCGACTCGAGCGAAGTCGTCTCCGCGATTCTCGAGGACTCAGGGGTTCAGGTGACCAGCGCCGCGAACGCCGAGGTCGCACTCGAGGTACTCGCTCGACAAACGATCGACGTCATCCTGTCCGACGTGGGCTTGCCTGGGAAGGACGGATACGCATTCATCCGTGCCGTGCGTAGCGAGCCCGCTTTGGTCGCGATCCCAGCGGCCGCGCTGACCGCGTACGCGCACGCCGAGGATCGGCGCCGCGCGTTGGAGGCCGGCTTTCAGATGCACTTGCGCAAGCCTTTCGACCAACAGGAACTGTTCGTGGTAATCGGCAATTTGGCGAAGCTCTCCCCTACGCGGCAGCCCGCGTCGAACGCTTAGCCCGGCGCTGGCGGCGCGTGAACGCCGCGGCTCCGAGCAGCGATAGCATCACTCCTGCGCCCCAATCGGCGGCGGAGCCCCCGACCGACCGCGTTGCGCAGGCCACGCCGGCTCCTGAAGCGACCAAGCTGCTGCACACGTTGTTGGTGCAATCATTGGACTTGCACTGATTGTCGCTTTCGCATTGCTGCCCAACCGGCAAGCGCTGGAGGCACGCGCCCGTGCTGACGCGGCAGAACTGGTCGGTCGAGCAATCGGCGTTGCTGGTGCAGCCGCTTTGGCACAGCTGAGTTTCAGAGTTGCACAAGCCCTCGCGGCATTGATCCGCGTTGCCGCACGGACCGTCGCCGAGAGCCAGGCCACAGCTGTCGTCCGCCGGGTCGCACGCTCCAGACTGACACACGGCGCTCCCCACTTCGGCGGTGCACTTGGTCACTCGTTCCGGAGCGTCCGGGAGCGGCGTGCCATTCGGGAGCTTGAGCGTGCAGGTGTGCTCGTCGTCGTTGCACCATTCGTTGATCGGGCAGTCGGCGTCGATATTGCAGCCGGTCTTGCATAGGCCGCTCGTGGTGTCGCAAATATTGCCCATGTGACCTTCACAGTCCGCGTCCTTGCTGCACTTTCCGCAGCTGCCCTGAGCCGAACCGGATAGGGCGCAGAAGGGCGCCGCACCGTTTGCGCACGCGTTGCTGGCGGTCGAGCCTTTGTCTCCGTTGCACTTCACGCACAGCGAGTGTTCCAAATCACAGATGGGCGTCTTCCCGCTGCAGTCGTCGGACGACGTGCACTCGACACAGCTGCCCTTCATGACGTTGCAAATCGGCGTGTCACCCGAGCAATGCGCATCGTCGCTGCAATCCACGCACTTCCCTTCGACACCGCCGGTTGTCCCGCAATGCCCGGTGCGGCACACGCTCCCCTCGTCGGCAACCGTGCACGGGCCGATTCCGGTCGCGAAGCCACATGCGTCGTCGCGCGTATCACACACTCCGCTCGCGCAAACCAAGGTCGCCGCGTCGTCGGTGCAACTACCGTCGAGCGTCGGCCCCATGTGCGGTGCATCCGTCGGAATAGCTGCGCCGTTGCCGAGACGCGGCAGACAGGCGCCGGTGCTCTCGCTGCACCATTTGCCTTCGGGGCAGTCGGCGTCGACATTGCAGCCGTCCACACGTTGGCATAGCCCATTCGTGCTGCATACGCCGGAGCGGCACACGACCGCGCCAGTCTCAGCCGTGCAGGGGCCATGGCCAACTGCATAGCCACACTCGTCATCCGCGTAGTCGCAGACCGCGCTTTGGCAAACCAAAGCAGCCGCCGCGGGCACACAGTTGCCATCGAGCGTCGGGTTCGAATGCGGCACATCCGTCGGCATTGGGCTGCCGTTGGCGAGCCGCGGCTTACAGGTGCGTGAGCTCAGCTCACACCAGTTACCCGTCGCACAATCCAGATCCAGATTGCAGCCGCCCGCGGGGCGACACGTGCCGTCGGTGCCACACGCGCCAGAGCGGCAGACCACGCCCGCGTTCGCGGTCGTGCACGGCCCGTGGCCGACGTCATAACCGCACTTGTCGTCGGCGGTGTCACACACGGCGCTTTGGCACACGAGTGCGCTGGCCGCGCTGCTGCAGACGCCGTTGAGCGCGGGGTTGGTGTGCGGCGCGTCGGTCGGAATTGCCGTGTTGTTGGCCAGGGTGGGCGTGCAGGCGTGCAGCGTTTCGTTGCACCAATTTCCACTGGTGCAGTCCGCGTCCACGTTGCAGCCACCCGCCGGCTGACATTTCAGATTCGCGCTGCAGGCGCCGCTTCGACATACGGTCGCGGCACTAGTCGCCGTGCACGGGCCAGTGCCGTTGTCGTAGCCGCACTTGTCGTCGCCCGCGTCGCAGACGAGTGATTGGCAGACCAGCGTCGCAGCTGGAGTCGAGCACGTGCCATTCAAAGTCGGATTGGCGTGCGGGACGTCGGTTGGAATGCTCGTGCCGTTCGTGAGCTTGAGGCTACAGGTGTGGCTGGTTTCGTTGCACCACTTGCCACCGGTGCAGTCGCTGTCGACGTTGCAGCCACCTGAGGGCTGGCACAGGCCGTTGGAGCTGCAAACGCCAGAGCGGCACACCGTCGCCGCGTTGGCGGTGGTGCACGGACCGTGATTGGTGTCGTAACCGCACGAGCCGTCGGCATCGCACACAGCGGAACGGCAGATGGTCGCTTGGTTTGCGACCGTGCACGCTCCGCTGCCATTCAACTTACCGCACTTGTTGTCGAGCGCGTCGCAGACCGCGGCTTGGCAGACCAAGCTGCCAGCGGCGACGGTGCACTTACCGTCCAGAGTTGGATTCGTGTGCGGAACGTCGGTGGGGATCGTCGTGCCGTTGGCGAGCTTCGCCGTGCAGACGTGGTTCGCCTCGTTGCACCACTGGTTGCTCGAGCAGTCCGCATCCACGTTGCACCCCCCCGCCGGACGGCAGAGCAAGTTGGTGCTGCAGCTGCCGGAGCGACAAACCGTGGCCGCGTTGGCGGTAGAACATGGACCACCGTTGACGTCGTAGCCACATTTGTTGTCGGTCGTTTCGCACACGCCGGCCTGGCACACGAGGGTCGCCGCAGCGGTGCTGCACTTGCCATCCAAAGTCGGATTGCTGTGCGGGGCGTCGGTCGGAAGCGCGGTGCCGTTGGTCAGCTTGACCGTACAAGCATGCGTCGATTCGTTGCACCACTTGCCACCCGTACAGTCGGCATCCACGTTGCAGCCGCCGGAGGGCTGGCACAAGCCGTTCGTGCTGCACGAGCCAGAGCGACAGACGGTCGCACCGTTGGCTGCGGTGCACGGGCCGTGATCGGTGGTGTAGCCACACAAGCCGTCCGTGTCACACGCGCCAGAGCGGCAGATCGTCGCTTGGTTTGCCACCGTACACGTGCCGCTGCCGTTCAACTTGCCGCACTTGTTGTCGTTCGTGTCACAGACGGCGCTCTGACAGACCAACGTCGCGGCACCCGTGCTGCAGACGCCGTTCAGAGTCGGGTTCGTGTGAAGCGTATCCGTCGGAATCGAGACGCCATTGGCCAGCGTCGCGGTGCACTGATTGGCGCTGAGATTGCACCACTTGCCCGAGCCGCAGTCCGAGTCTGCGCCGCAGCCGATCTGCGTCACGATTTTCGCTCCGTTGAGCGTTGCCTCTTGGGTCGATTTGATGTCGTACAAGCCGCACACGAGTGAGCCGGTTGCCGACGCGGAAAGATTGACCGCAACCTGAAAGGTGCCGGATGCACCGGCAGCCACGGGCCCCGCCAAAGTGCAAGTGATGGTTCCCGCAGCGCCGACCGCGGGCGTCGAACACACGGCATTCGCCGGTGGCGTGAACGACTGGAAGGTCGTATTCGGCGGGGTCGTGAAATTGATGACCAAGTTGGTCTCGGGCGAGCCCGAGCCATTCTTGTACGTCATGTTGTACGTGACCACGCTGCCCGGGTTCGCCTGAGCGGGCCCCACACCGCTGACGAACAAGCCGGGAATGGTCGAACCAACGCCGTCGACGTACACCTCGCCGAAGTGGATACCCTGCGAGCAACCAGCGGCGATGATCTCGAGCTTCACGCTGTCGCCAATCGCGATCTTGGTCGGTCCCGGCGCGACGTCCACGAGCGTCCAATCGACATAGTCGATCTCGTTGTTGGTACCGCCGTTGATGGTCTTCCACGGCACGCCGGCTTGCGCGCTCAGGTTGAAGTCGGTGTAGAGAATCGTGTTCTTGGTGACGTTGGTGAGCTGCGCGAAATAGTACGGCTGTTGATTGGCGGGGTGAGACGGATTCTCCAGCACCGGCGCGATCACGAACCGCACGTGGATTTGACTGTCGACCGGATCGACGTCGCCCGCAGCGATGCTCATGGTCTGCACCAGGCCGTTGACGTTTCGGCCACTGCCCTGGCGATTGACCACCGCGCACTTCGTACCATAGCGACAATAGCGAAGTGAGGCGGTGGGGCCCAGGTCCGGGTCCGTTTGATTCGTACCGCTCGTGATCACGGTCAGCGCCGTACCGCCGTTGGCCAGGTTCAAGCCGGCGCGCGTTTGCGGCGACTGCACCGTAATCCCGCTATCCATCGGGTTCTGGTAGGTGTTGACGACCCACGGAGCGGGTGGCGGGTTATTGGCATTGCCCGTCTCGAAATCGCCGTTGGTGAACACCGCTGCTCGTGCGTTGTCCACCGGCTCATCCGAAGGGCCCATGCCCGGCGTGCACGCAGCCAGCAGCAACGACAGAGCGAACCCGAGACGCTGGTAACCCGAAAAAAAGCTAGGATTATGCATATTACTGAGACTCCTTCGGCTGCTTGTCGAGGATCACGAACTGCACGCGGCGGTTCCTCTGGCGACCCTCTTCAGTGCCGTTTTCATCGATGGGCTTGTCCGGCCCGTAGCCCTTCGTGACCAGCCGGTCAGCGCTCACTCCGCGCTCCACCAAGGCTTTCTTCACCGCATCTGCTCGCGCCTGCGACAGCTTCTTGTTCAACGCCGCCGAACCACGATTGTCGGTGTGACCTTGAACTTCGACCTTGAGCATCTCGGGGTGCTGCGTCAGCACTTGCGCGACCTCATTGAGCAGCTCGCTGCTCGCCTTCTTGATGGAGGCCTTGCCGGTGTCGAACTGCACCTGCTCCAAGATCACGATTTCGTTTTCGACGACGCGTACCGACTTGGGGCAGCCGTTCTTGGTCCGATCGTCGTCTGGCGGGCCCTTTTCGGCCGGGCAAGCGTCATCCGGGTCGAAGATGCCGTCGCCGTCCGTGTCTTTCGGCGGCGGACACCCGTTCTTCTTCGGGTCCTCGTTGGCGATGCCCTTCACGTCGACGCACGCGTCGTCGGGATCGAAGATGCCATCGCCGTCGGTGTCGACCGGCGGCGGAGGCGGCGGGCAGCCGTTCTTCTTCGGATCTTCATCGGCGACGCCCTTCACGTCGGGGCACGCGTCGTCAGCGTCGAGAATGCCGTCGTGATCTCGATCCGGCGGCGGGGGCGGCGCGACCGGCGTCGCGATCGGTGCCGGTTGCTTTTGTTCTGGCGTGTAGGCCAGCGAGAGCAGCGCACGCAGATCCGGCGTGCCCACGCCGGAGGTCAGCCCGGGGCCGGCACCCGCTGCGACCTCCAGGTCGTCGATGATTCGATAGCGAACGTCGAGTAAGACTTCCGCGTTGGTGGTGTGCTTTTCTACGTCGCGCAAGGTGAGCGCGCCGTACGCCTCGGGACCGATCTGAAGATGGCGATTTTCGAGCAGCAAGAAGCCGAAGCCAGCGCCCCACTTGAACATGGTCCCTTGGTCGACGTTCGCGAACGAGCTCTTGCCTTGGATTTGCGGCCCTGCAGCGACGGACCACACGAAGCGCTCGTCGATCCGTCCGCCCAGGATCAACTGAGGCAGTCCGCGCACCTCACCGGAACTCACGTAAGAGTCTTTCGCGCCCGTCGGCACCCAAACGTACCCGCCGACCGCGAGTTGGAACGGATCGTGATACTCACCCAGCAAGCGCACGCGCAAACCGAAGCGCAGATCACCGAACTCCGCCGAGGTCGGCGACGGAAACGTCTGGCCACCGGCAGTAGGATCGTCGCCGCTCTGATACACGGCGAGCGGCGCGCTGACGTCGAGGTTCAGGCGGTTCCAGAGCGCGAGGCTCGCGTTGAGGTGCAAAAACAACTGATGTTTGACGATCGAGCCTTGATCCGAGTCGCTCGGAACAGAATAGAGTTTGAGCGGGTTGTGCGCGTAGTCCGCGAGCACCATCACGTGCGGCGTGAGATGACCCGCCGCATACGGCGAAGGCACGCCGAACATCCGGTCACCCGCGGGAGCCGGGTCGAAACGATTGAGCGCCAAACCTTCGGCCTTCGCAGAGTTCGACAGCGCCAACAACCAGAGCGCGGTTGCGCCGCAAAGGCACGTCTTCAATCGAGTAGATCGCATCTGTTTCCCTTTAAGCTCACACCGCTCGCAGCCATACCGACGGCGAACGGACTCGTGATCGAAGCGCACACCATTTCACGGCAACGGCTGAATTAAAATAGGGCAAAATAGGCAGTCAGACTCGTTGCTACCCGCGCTTACTGATGTGACCTGCGCGCGATCGCGCCATCGGCGACAACGGCCTGTCGGCGTCGGGACTTAAGACCGGAGAGCTCGCGAGCTCGTTTACGATTTTGCCTCACTCCACCGATCGTGTGGCTATCGAACTTACTCCAGCAACGGCGGCAGATCGGGAAATGTGGGCAAAGCGCGGAAACCGGGCACGCGCTCCGCGATGGCGGCCTCGAACGTCGTGCGACTCGAGTGCGTTCGGATCATCTCGCTGCCGATGAGCATTACCAGCACCGAGACTGCCATGTCCATCATCTTACTGCGTATGAACATGTGTGTCGTGGTGAGTTGATGGCGGTTTTGTTTGGCCCAATTCGCCCACCACTCACGAGCGATGCTGGCTTGCCCGGTCTGCTCGGAGAGGTTGACGAACGCACTCAACTTCCCACCAGGGGGGACGGCGGACGACAGTTCGGCCGTGACCAACGGCGCACACTCCCCGCTGTTGTAGCCGATACCGGTCACGAGCATCGAACCCGGTGCGAGTCGAGTGATGACTTGGGTGAACCGGCGAGTCCGGAAACACTGCGACCGATCCGCGAGCACGCTGCGCCGCGTGACCGCCTCGGCATGTTCTCTCGACAATGCTTGCTGCGCCATGTCCCGACGCCAACAACCGCTACCACGGCAGACTCCGGAAATCAGCCGCGTGAGCAGATCTGGACGAGTGCGGAGCTGTAGGTCTGAATCACCTTCGGTCCAACTCCTTTTACGTCGCGCAAAGCCTCGGTGCTCTTCGGGCGCGCTTCGGCGATGGCAACCAAAGCGCGGTTGGTCAAAATGCGGAAGGCCGGCACGCGCTTTCGCTTGGCTTCACTCAAACGCCAAGCGCGAAGTGTTGCAACAAGGCTTGCGCTCTCGCCGGTGGCGGGCAAGGCCACGGCCGTGCTGCGCGCCGCTTTGCGGCTGCGGCGTTTGCTGGCCTTTTTGCCGCCTCTATCGTTCTTGCCGAGCTTGGCGCTGATCTTCGGTAGCGGACCGAGTGAGCTCGCGGCAATGCGTGCCTCGGGTGCGCAGACGTCGCATTGGCCGCAGGGCGCGCCGGAGTCTTCGGCGTCCCCGAAGTGGCGCACGAGTGCCATCATGCGGCAAGTTCGACCTTGAGCAAAACGCGCGACGAGCTCGAGCTGCTCGATGCGCAGCGCTCGCTGCGCCGCGTAGGGAGCTCGCCATTCCTCGTGTCCGCGCACCAGCTGTTCGTCGGCTCGGCCCAGCACACCGCCATGGGTCCACAATTTTTCGAGAGCTTTGTCGAAACCGGCCTTCGCTACGCGCGACTTCTTGCGCAAGGTCGCGCCGTTCACGGGCGTGGGCTTGAGTGACTTGAATAGCTTCTCGAGTACGGAGGCCTCGGGATAATCACGCTGCAGGAAGAAATCGTGCGTCTTGCGATCGCTGAAGTGGTGCATCAGCACGGTCCTCGACGGCTTGCCATCACGCCCCGCTCGGCCGATCTCTTGATAGTACGACTCCACGCTCCCGGGCAGCGCGAGGTGCAGCACCGTGCGGATGTCCGGCTTGTCGACTCCCATGCCGAAAGCGATCGTAGCCACTACGACGTCCAGCTTTCCCGCCAAGAAATCGCCCTGCACGCGCTCTCGCTCTTCCGCCGGCAGGCCGGCGTGATACGCCTTTGCGCGGTGCGCAGTCGAAAGCACTGCGGCCACGTTCTCCGCGACCTTACGGGTGGGCGCGTAGACGATCGCTGGCAGTCTTCCGGCGCCCGAGAGCCATTGCAGCGCGCGACCTGGACGATCCTTGGGCGGCACTTCCAGCGCTTCCAGCGCCAAATTGTGACGGCGGAAGCCGTGGATGAACAGCCGCGCGCGCGCGCCGAAACCGAGCTGCACGGCGATGTCTCGCTGCACGGTCGGGGTCGCGGTCGCCGTCAGTGCCACGACCGGCGCCGGACGCAATTGGGGCAAGCGCTGACCGAGCAAGCGGTAGTCAGGCCGAAAGTCGTGCCCCCACTGCGAAATGCAGTGGGCCTCGTCGATCGCGATGAGGCCGAGCGGGCGGCGCGCGAGTAACTCCGGAAAGCCCGCGACGCCCAGGCGCTCGGGCGCAATGAACAAATAGTCGAGCGCGCCTTCGAGGTAGTGCGCGCACACCTGACGCGACTCGAGCCGCGGGCGCCCGGAATGAATTCGCTCCGCGCGCAAGCCCAGGGCTTGGAGCCGCGTCACTTGGTCTTCCATCAACGCGATTAGCGGGCTGATGACCAGGGTCGTCCCAGCGCGCGCGAGACCGGGCAACTGATAACAGAGTGACTTTCCCGCCCCGGTGGGCATCACCAACAGCACGTCTTCACCGGCCGCGGCCGCTTCGCAAACAGCTCGTTGATGCGGCCGAAACGAGTCGAAACCGAAGCGCTCGCGCAGCAATGCTTGCAGATCCGTAGAGCCTTGCGCGCTCAGGGTGCGCGACTCGCGCGGAGCTTCGACGGTCGTTCGCGGCACGGCGGAGGGCGGGCTTTTTTCGGCTTGGACAGCGGATGGTGGGGGGACTGCCACCTTCGGTCGCGCGGCGATCGTCGGACTCGCAGGCAGAACCGTGGAGCGTGCGGAGGCCGCGGAACGCGCAGGCGCGCCGCGATCACGTGAACTCGTACCCACGCCGGAGTCTCCCGCGAGCGGCGGCAAAGAGCGCGGAACGCGCCCCACGACTGCCGTCACGTACGCCTCGATTCGTTGCATGAATTCCGGCAGAGCCCCGTCGCCTCGAGAGATCGCCTGTAGCCGCGCCTCCCACGCGCCGGTCATGGCGGCGCTCTTGACTTCATCGTCGACGACCGCGATCAGCCCCTCGCCCCGCTCGGTCGCATGCAGTGCCTTGCCGTCACGGCGTACGTAGCCGCGAGTGATCAGCGTCTCGATGATGTTGGCGCGCGTGGCCGGGGTGCCCAGGCCGCTGTCTTTCATCGCCTCGGACAATGCTTTTTCGTCGAGCGTTTTGCCCGCGGTCTCCATTGCCGTCAGCAACGTCGCGTCGTTGAGCGGTGGCGGCGGGCGCGTGGTCTTGGGCACCGCCTTCGCGTCGAGCACGCGCGGGGTCTGTCCGCGCTCGAGCCCGGGAGGCAATACACTCTCGGCCGCCTCGCGCTCTTCTGGCTCCGAGCTCGAAGGGCTGCTCTTCTTGTCACGCGGGGACTTGGCCTCACCCACATCCAGCACTTTCCAGCCCTGTTGCTCGATCGCGGTGCCCAGGCTGCGATAGCTATCGACGGGTTCGCCGGCCTCGCGCGGATGCACTTCAGTGATCACTTCGGTCGTGGCCCAAATGAAGTCCTGATGCCATGCCTGCAAGAGTCGTCGACAGACCAGCTCGTACACCTTTCGCTCGTCGGCGCTCAGGGCGAGGCCGGTCGCGGAGATCGCCGTTGGGACGATGGCGTGGTGGTCGCGAACTTGGCTGTCGTCGACGAAGCGTCGCGCGAGCGGCCGAACACCGGTGCCATCGGCCAGCAGGGCTCGATATGGCGCCGCGATCGCCTTGACGACTTCGGGCAAGCCTTTGGCGACCTCGCTCGAAAGATGACGACTATCGGTGCGTGGGTAGCTGAGCAGCTTGTGCTTTTCGTACAGCGATTGCGCGATATCGAGGCTTCGCTGCGCAGAAAATCCGTACAGGCGGTTCAGGTGTCTTTGCAGTTCGGTCAAATCATAGAGTAGGGGTGGCGGCAGGCGCTTGGTTTGTGCGCGCACACTCTCGATGCAGGCTCGTCCGGACAAGGCACGCGCGACGATCTTCTGTGCTTCTTCGCCCGAGGCAGGCAAACGTTGCGGGTGGGTGATGTCTTTGCCGGGCTTGAACCAAATGCCGCGGTACGTTTGCCCTTCGCGAGGGGCAAAGTTGGCGATCACTTCCAGGTACGGCTCCGGGACGAAGTCGCGGATGGCCTGCTCTCGTTCGACGAGCATCGCTAGCGTGGGCGTTTGCACGCGTCCGACGGAAAGCGGGGCGTCCAGCGAGAGGCCGTACGCGCGCGATAGGTTCATCCCGACCAGCCAATCTGCGCGACTCCGGCCGAGCGCCGCATCCGCGAGGTCGTCGTATTCACGCGCTGGACGCAAGCGCCGGAAGCCCTCGCGAATGGCGCTCTCCGTGAGCGAAGAGATCCACAGTCGTTGCACCGGGCGGCGACAGCCTGCGGCTTGGTAAATCAGCCGAAAGATCAACTCGCCCTCGCGCCCGGCGTCGGTCGCGCAAATCACGGACTCGACGTCGGGCGCGTTGAGCACTTTGCGCACGATCTCGAACTGCGGGCGCGTGGCCGCGAATACGGTCAGCGGCCACTGCTCGGGCAACATCGGCAAGTCCTCGCGCCGCCAGCGCTTCCACGCCGGGCGAATGCCCTCCGGCTCGGCCAGGCCCACCAAATGACCGATCGCCCAAGTGACGACGTAACCGTTGCCCGAAAGGGTGCCGTCACCGCGCCGCGTAGCCCCCAAGGCGAGCGCGAGATCGCGCCCGACGGAGGGTTTCTCTGCGACGACGGCAATGGTCATGGGTCGCACATGTAGCGCATCCGCGAGCCCAGGGTAGTGAGTGTTCGCTCGCCATGGGGCGCCGGTCCGCCGCCACCACGTGCGCACGGGCACGGGAACGGGAACGGGAACGGCTGAGCATTCAGCGCATTTCGCCGCCAGAAACTGCGCCTGCAACTTCGTCGCGGAGCACACGGGCATCGCGCGAAAAAGGTACTTTGTTCGCACAGTATCTTTCGAGCGACGAGAGCGCTCCTTCGATAACGTCCTAGCGAATCGAAGGATGGGAGAGAGCGCCTCGAGGAATCGCCACGAGAGCTACGCGCCGCGATGCGGCTTTCCGCGCCCGCTTACCCAACCCCAGCGAGCAAATATCAATCGAATGCCGAATCCTGAGACGGGCACAGGCACGAGGGACCCGAATTCAAGCAGGCCCTAGGCCCCCCCCAGCCGCGCGCCCTCGTGGCGACGCTGCAAATGGCGGTACAATCGACCAGCAACGAAAGGCGGCTGCGACGCCGTAGCGCCGCGCTGTGGCGCACTTGCGCGCGACTCTGCAAATCACGTAGATCGGCGGCTAGGGATGTTCAGCACGACGGGGGTGCGATAGAGCTGAGCGCGATGAGTGATGCCCCGACGGCCGATGTGCTGGCGAAAGCCAAGGACGGTGGACACGGCGGACAACGACAGCTGCTCACCCTGGCGTTGGCATCACTTGGCGTCGTGTTCGGTGATATCGGCACGAGTCCGCTGTATGCAGTGCGCGAGTGCTTGAGTCGAGCGCACGGCGTATCGACCGCGCCGGAGAACGTGTTCGGCATCGTGTCACTGATCTTTTGGGCGCTGATGACCGTCATCTCGCTCAAGTACGTGGCCTACGTGCTCAAGGCCGACAATCAAGGTGAAGGCGGAATTCTCGCGCTGACTGCGCTAGCCACGACCAAGCCGTTACGCCCGAAAGCTCACGCCGCGGCGCTCGCTTTCGGGCTCTTCGGCGCTTCGCTCTTGTTCGGCGACGGCATCATCACACCCGCGATTTCGGTGCTCAGCGCGATCGAGGGTCTCAAGGTGGCGACGCCCGCCTTCGAGCCGCTGATTTTGCCGATCGCGAGCGTCATCATCGTGCTCCTGTTTTCGGCTCAACGGCGCGGAACCGGCAGCGTCGGCGCGGTGTTCGGACCGGTGATGCTGCTGTGGTTCTTCACGTTGGCGGCGCTCGGCGTTGGCAACATCCTCAAACATCCGAACATCGCGTTCGCCGTCAACCCGGTACACGCGGTGGGCTTCTTTCTCCGCAATGGACACTTGGGCTTCTTGGTGCTGGGCTCGGTGTTCTTGGTCGTGACGGGCGGCGAGGCGCTGTACGCGGACATGGGCCATTTTGGCGCGCGTCCGATCCGCACGGCGTGGTTCACCGTGGCCTTGCCAGGGCTGCTCTTGAACTACTTTGGGCAAGGCGCGCTGTTGCTCGGCGATCCGGAAGCAATCTCCAGCCCATTCTACAAGATGGTGCCGTCGTGGGGCCTCTACCCTGTCGTCGGGCTATCGACGCTCGCGACGATCATCGCCTCGCAAGCGTTGATCAGCGGCGCGTTCTCGGTCACACGCCAAGCGTTGATGCTCGGTTTTTTGCCGCGCGTGCGTATTCAACACACCTCGGCCCACCAAATCGGCCAAATTTACGTGCCGATCGTGAATTGGTTGCTGATGATTTCCGCGGTGCTCGCGGTCTGGGGCTTCGGCAGCTCGAGCGGACTCGCGGCCGCATATGGCGTGGCGGTCACGCTCGACATGACCATCACTACCTTGCTCGCGTACGTCGTCGCACGCGCGCAATGGCACTGGGGCAGATTGCCGGCGCTAGCGGTAACGGTGCCTCTGTTGTGCGTCGAGCTCACGTTCTTGAGCTCGAATTTGACGAAAGTCGCGCACGGCGGTTGGTTCCCGCTCACCGTCGGCGCGTTCATGTACACCATCTTCACGACCTGGCGGCGCGGCCGACAAATCCTTTTCAAAAAGGTCCAGGACAGCACCGTCCCGCTCGAAGACCTGTACGAGCTGATGCGCGTAGAACGTCCCGCGCGCGTGCCCGGCACTGCCGTTTACCTGACCGGCAATGCGGTCGGTACACCGCCCGCATTGCTTCAAGGTTTTTTGCACATGCGCGCGGTGCACGAGCGCGTGCTGCTCTTGACCATCGTCACCGAGAAAGTGTCGCGCGTCCCCGACAGCGAGCGGGTGAAGATCGAGGAGTTGAAATATGGCTTCTGGCGCGCCGTCGCTCGCTACGGCTTCATGGAAACCCCGAACGTCCCCGAGCTGCTCAGGCGCGCCGAATTCAACAGCTACTCCCTCGAGTTCGTCACGTTCTTTCTGGGCCGCGAAACCGTGCTCGCCACCAAGCATTCCGAGATGAACCTCTGGCGCGAGCGCTTGTTCGCTTTTTTGACGCGGAACGCCGAACCCGCCACGGCCTTTTTCGGGATCCCGCCGAGCCGCGTGATGGAGATTGGTTCGCAAATCGAGCTGTGAAGCTCGGATGCCGCGCCCTTCCGGATCGCGAGCCGCCGAGGCGCACCCGGTCCGAACAGACCGCCGCCCCGCCGCCCACTCACGGCACCAGCACCAGCCGGTTATCGAGCAGCGTCATCCCGCGGATCGCGATCTCTTCGCCCACGGCCACGCCTTGGTGGATCAGCGCGCGGCCCGCGACGATGGCTCCCGGAATTACCCAGCGGCGCTCGAAGTCACCATTGGTGTTGCGCACGTACACGTAGTCTCGACTGCCGTTGGTGCGTACTGCGCTCGAGCCGATGCTCACGGTGCCCGCGGGCGGCGTGGCCAGGAACCGCGCTTTGGCGAACATGTTGACCTTCAATTTGCGGTCTGCGTTGTCGACGCGCACGCGCACCGGTACGCTGCGTCGCTCGGGGTCGACGACCGACGATACCGCGTCCACTTCGCCGCTGAGGTTCAGATCCGGCAGCGCGGGGAACGAGATCCGCGCCGCGGTACCCGGAGAAATACCGTACACGTCGGGTTGAAATAGCTCGGCGTTCAGCCATAGCGACGAGAGCTCGGCGATCGTGAGCAGAGTTTGCTCATTGCCAGCACTCAGCTGTTGCCCGACCCAAATACGATTCTCCAAGATGCGCCCGGCGCGCGGCGCAACCACCGTGAATTCCGAAGCGGAATCCACGCGCACTCGTAGGCTCTCCTGCCTGCCGCGCGCCATTCGCAACGAGAGCTCGGCTTGCCTCCGATGCAAAGTGGCCTCCGCCAGCTCGCGTTCCGGCAACGCACGCGCGGCGACGAGCGCTTCGACGCGTGCGAGCGTCGTTTGCGCGGCTTCCAAGGCGAGCGTTGCGCGCCGGCGCTCCGCAGCGAGGCCCGCGAGATCCGAGCTGGCAACGGAAAACAGCGGATCGCCCTTCTTTACGTCATCGCCGAGCTTGGCATACACACGTACGACTCTTCCCGAGAGCGGAACACCGACCCCGGCTGCCTTGGCTTCATCGAGCTTCAGGACGCCGTCGAAAGCATCGCTCCAATGCGGCTCCGCGGACTCTGCCGCTTCGATCTGTAGCGATTGCCAACGGAGCGCCTTGTCCTCGATGGCTGCTGCGGACAGGCTGGACAACGGACTCGTGCTACCGCTCCCCATGGACGCCCACACCGCGGCGCTGGCGAGCACGACTGCGCAGACTGCGCCGAGCACGGAACGAGCGCTAACCATGGCGCATGGCGGTAGAGCATGGGCCGTGCCACGGCCGATTCCGCGGACGGCCGCAGAAAGTCACTGTGATTACGAGCGAGCAACGGACCCGGGCGCCGCCGCAAAATCCCGCACTGTCGAAGACTGCGACGTTTCGCTGTGCAAAAGCTCGATGGTGAAGGTGGTGCCTAAGCCGACAGTGCTTTCGACACGCACCGTTCCACCGTGTTCCTCGATGATGCCGAGTGTCACCGACAACCCGAGTCCCGTGCCGACGCCTGCCGCCTTCGTGGTGAAGAACGGCTCGAAAATGCGCGGCAAATGCTCGGGGTGAATCCCCTTTCCAGAGTCTCGAACTTCGATTGTCGGCGTGGGTTCACTGCGTACGTGAACGCTCACCACACCGCCCCGCTCACTGGCGTGGATGGCGTTCAGCAGAATATTTGCCACCGCTTGTTGGAGCTGCGCCGGATCGACCAGCGCCGAAACTCGCTCGCCCTTGCCTGCAATTTCCAGGGTCACACCGGTGCTCTCCGCGAGCGGCGAGACCAACAGCACCGCGTCACGCAACACCGCTCGCAGATCGACCTGACGACGCTGCGGGGCTTCGCGGCGCGCGAAATCCAACAATTGGCGAATGATGGCCGAAACGCGGTCGGTTTGGTCGACAATCAGCGTTCCGAGCTCGCGCATTCGGCTCTCCGAAACTTCGCCGCTGCCGATCATGGCCGCGCGGACTCGCACCACGTTCAACGGCGCTCCGAGTTCGTGCGCGAGCCCCGTCGATAGTTCACCAGTCGTCCGCAGGCGATCGGCGTGGCGAAGCTGCTCGACCGCCGAGGCCTTGGCATCGGCTTCGCGACGCGTTTCGTCGCGCGCGTCTTTCAACCGCGCGCACATCGTGTTCATGGCGGCGGCCAGATCGTAGATCTCATCCTTTTGCGTCACCACCAGCGGTGAATCCAGGTCTCCCGCGCCGATCGCGTTTGCCTTCTGCACCAGCAGCCTCATCGGCCGGGCCACGAAGACCACGCCGAAAAGCAAGATCAGCGCCGAAGAAGTCACGATGAGTAGAAACGTGGTCCCGGCTGAGCGCCACAAAGCGGCGCGCACGAGCTCGCGCTCGTCGGCCGACGACTCGGACAGTTCGATCGCGCCGTCACGCTCGGCGTGCAAGCGCACAGGAACGTAGGTGACGATGTAACTTGCCTCACCCTCCGTTTGCACTTCACTCGAACGTACGGGCTCGCGCGGCCCGGGTAAGCCTGCGCGTGAACGCGGCGCGTTCGGACCGGTGTCCTCGTCTGGCCACACCCAACGAATTCCGATGCGGTTTTCCCGATCATTCACCAGGCGCACGAGTTCCAACGCGCGCTCTTCACCTTCACGCGCCCAGAGCAGCTCGACCGCGGTGGCAAGCCCGCGACCGACCACGTAGTGATCGCGCAGCATGTCGCGATGGTAGGCGTCCGCATCGGCGCGAATGCGCAGCCAAGCGCTCAGAGTGAGCACGGAAACGATGCCGAGTGCGATGGCAAGCGTGAGCTTCCAAGTGAGCCTCATGCCTTCTCGGAATTTGGCTTGGTTTTGACGACGCCCGAGTAGCGCTCGAGCTTCCGATACAAGGTGCTGCGATCGAGGCCGAGGATGTCCGCAGCCAAGGACTTGTTACCCGACACGACTTCCATCACCCTCAGGATGTATCGACGCTCGACCTCCTCGAGCGACACCAGGTCATTCGGCTCTTCGGCCGCGATGATCACTTTGCCAGCGCTCACGCGGCGAACCCTCTCGGGCAAGTCCTCGAGTCCGATCTCGGCCGTACGAGACAATGCCAAGGCCCGCTCGACGATATTTTCGAGCTCGCGCACGTTGCCCGGCCAGTCGTAACGCAGCAGCGACTCCGCCGCTGCCGAGGACAACTTCACGGAGGCCCGCTCGCGCCGTGCTGCGAAGCGGGTCAGGAAGTGTTGTGTCAGGAGCAACACGTCGCTGCCACGCGCACGCAGCGGAGGCAGCGGGATCTCGATCACGTTGATGCGATAGAACAAGTCTTGTCGGAAACGACCGCTGGCCACCGCGGCTTCCAAGTCTTGATGCGTGGCTGCGACGATGCGCGCCTCGAACGGCACGTCTTGATCGCTGCCCACCGGGCGTACGGTCCGCTCTTGCAAAGCGCGCAGCAACTTCACTTGCACGGGTTGAGGCAAATCCCCAATCTCATCCAAAAATAAACTGCCTTGTCCGGCCTTCAAAAACAGCCCGGA
>Ga0164308_10000596_pt1 | contig 19659 bp, 13 predicted proteins | sample Whisoiple_246_MG_FD_109983 | JGI IMG/M metagenome (GOLD analysis project Ga0164308, IMG submission 109983) | Soil microbial communities amended with fresh organic matter from upstate New York, USA - Whitman soil sample_246_MG | ecosystem: Environmental > Terrestrial > Soil > Unclassified >...
GCCCGCATTTCCGCAGCAAGAACCGGATTCACCCATGAAAACCCGGTGAATGCCGGCAAATCCCCGCGGCGCGCCCGGCGGCGGCGCGGGGGATCTGCCGGTTTTGGCCGGCCCGTGCTACACGCGCGTCACCTATGCGGTACTCGCGCGCTCTCCTTCCGACACTCAAAGAGGCTCCGGCCGACGCCACCAGTAAGAGCCACATCTTCCTGCTTCGTTCCGGCTACGTGCGGCGGGTGGGCGCCGGTGTGTACAGCTTCTTGCCGCTCGGCGTGCGCGTGCTGCGCAAGGTCGAAGCGATCGTACGTTCGGAGATGGACGCTGCGGGTGCCCAAGAGGTGCTTTTGCCGGCGCTGTTGCCAGCCGACTACTTCAAAGAGACTGGGCGCTGGGAAATGTTCGGCGACACCCTGTTTCGATTGAAAGACCGCAAAGGTGCGGACTACCACCTGGGACCGACGCACGAGGAGATCATCACCGATCTGGCGCGCCGCGAAGTGAAGAGTTACCGCGATTTGCCGAAGAACTTGTATCAAATTCAAACCAAGTTCCGGGACGAAGCACGACCGCGTGGTGGGCTGCTGCGCTGTCGAGAGTTCTCGATGAAGGACGCTTACTCGTTCGACGTGGACGAAGACTCGGCCAAGCAGAGTTACGAGCGGATGCGTGTGGCCTACTCGAACATCTTCGATCGCATGGGCTTCGACTATCGTATGGTCAGCGCGGACTCGGGCTCGATGGGTGGCTCGGGCAGCGCTGAATTCCAGGTTTTGGTGCAGAGCGGCGAGGACGTGATCGCGGCCTGCTTGCACTGTAGCTATGCCGCGAACCTGGAGGTGGCCAAGGCTCCCCCACTTCCCCGTCGCGGAGCTGCACCCGAAACCGTGGCTGCGGTCGAGAAGGTGCACACCCCCGGTCACGGCAAGATCGAAGCAGTCGCCAAGTTCTTGGACCAGCCTCCGGCCAATTTTCTGAAGAGCCTACTGTACCTGGTGAACAAGGAGCTGGTCATGGTCGTGCTGCGCGGCGACCACGACGTGAACGAGGTGAAGCTCTCGCGCGCCTTGGGCGTGAGCGAAGTGCACTTGGCGCAGCCCGCCGACGTGGTCAAGGCGACCGGCGCGAAGCTCGGCTATGCCGGCCCGGTAAACTTCAACGGCCGGGTAGTAATCGACGCCGACGCCGCAAGCCTGACCGACGCCGTGACCGGCGCGAACGAGACCGACTACCACTTGGTTCACGTCCAACACGGCCGCGATTTCCAGGCTCAGGTGGTAGAGGTGCGGCAGGTCATCGACGGCGACGCCTGCCCAAACTGCGGCGCGACCCTCAAACTTTACCGGGGAATCGAAGCCGGTCACATCTTCTTGCTCGGCACGCACTACACTTCGAAGATGTCGGCCACGTACCTCGACGTCAAAGGCGAGCACCAGACGATCGTCATGGGCTGCTACGGCATTGGCGTGTCTCGCCTGGTGGCTGCCGCGATCGAGCAGCATCACGATGACAATGGCATCATCTGGCCGATTGCCATCGCCCCCTACCAGGTGCACCTCGTGCAGCTCGGCAGCGAGCCGGAGGTGCTGGCGGAGGTGGAGCGACTCGAGCGAGAGCTGGAAGCCGCAGGCATCGAGGTCTTGGTCGACGATCGCGAAGAGCGTCCGGGCGTGAAGTTCAAGGACGCCGACCTGGTTGGTATTCCGCTGCGTGCAACCGTCGGCGCGCGCGGCTTGAAGAGCGGACAGATCGAATTCAAATTGCGGAGTGAGAGCGATCCCAAGAAGGTCGAGCTCTTGCCGCAAGCGGACGCCGTGCGCTTGATCGCGGAGCGTGTCCGTGAGCTGCTCGCACAGACGAAGGCGAAAGCTAGCTGAAGATGAGCGTCGACAAGAAAACCGTCGCCAGTTCCACCGATAGTGTCCACGCTGGAGTGCCGGCTGGTCGTCCGCACAACGCCCTGGCCTTGAGCATCGAAGCCACCGCCACGTTTACGTTTGCGGATACCGCCGAGCTCGAACGCTACATGCGCGGCGAAGATCCGGATCCCTCGCGCGAGGAGTACGGGCGCTACGGCAATCCCACCGTATGCGAGCTGGAACGGCGCGTGGCCGATCTCGAGCTGGCCGAAGCCGGAGTGGCATTTTCGAGCGGCATGGCCGCCGTGGCGACCGCAGTGCTGTCGCTGGTCAAAGCGGGCGAACACGTGGTGTTGTTCCGCGATGGCTACCGCCGCACTCGCCAGCTCGTGACCCAGACGTTGGCGCGTTACGGTGTCGAACACACCATCGTTCCGTCCGGAGACTTGACTGCGTTCGCTGCCGCGCTGAAAGAAAACACGCGGTTGGTGATCGCGGAATCGCCGACCAACCCTTACTTGTATTGCGTCGACTTGGCGGAGCTTGCCAAGATCGTGAAGGCGCGTGGTCGGATCAAAACCTTGGTCGATTCGACGTTCGCGACGCCCGTGAACTGTCGACCGTTGGAGTTCGGAATCGACTTGGTGGTGCACAGCGCGACCAAGTATCTGTCCGGACACAATGACGTGCTGGGCGGAGTGGTGGTCGGGCCGCAGCACCTCGTCTCGTTGCTGCGCGACGCGCGTGGAGTGCTGGGCAGTGTGCTGGACCCGCACGCGGCCTTCTTGATCGCCCGCGGAATCAAGACGCTCGGCGTACGAGTGGAGCGTCAAAATAGCAGCGCACTGGCCATCGCTCGGCGGTTGGAAGGCGATCCGCGCATCGAACGCGTGTTCTATCCCATGCTCGAGAGCCACCCCTCACACGCGATCGCACGCAATCAAATGCGTGGCGGCGGCGGCGTCGTCAGCTTCATCGTGAAGGGTGGCCGCGCGGCGGCCTCGCGCCTCATCGATGCCGTGAAGATCCCCAAAATTGCGGCTTCGCTCGGCGGTGTCGAATCGTTGATCGAACAACCCGCGATTATGAGCTACTCGGAGTTGTCCACAGAGGATTTGGCGAAGATCGGCATCGACCCCGCGCTCGTGCGCATGGCCGTCGGCATCGAAGACACCGAAGACCTCGTGCGTGACCTCGAGCAAGCGCTGTTGGCTTAACCTGCAACCTGCAACCGGCGCCGCGTAACCGAGACCACTTGCCCTGGCGAGAATCGCCCTACGCGACACCCTCGAGCCCAGAGGATGATGGAGGGGGATGCAGTGAGGTGTGGTGCAGCGCGCCAACCGTGCAGCGCACGAGCCAAAGTTGCTGGAGGAAATTGCACGGCGCTGTGCTCGAGCCCGGCGACAGACGCCGTGCCGCCTTGAACTCAAGTGATGGTTTTCGCCGTGCGTGTCCGATTTGCACATCGTTTTCGGGTCGCCCGAATAGATTGAGCGGAGTAAGCTCGGCCTCGGTTCTGCGAACGTTGACCACCTGCGCGAGCGCAGGAGTGAATGGGGAAGCAAGCAGTGAGTGAGCTCAGGAGCTGGTTTCTGAGGAATGTGTTGGAGGCTGCAGAGCGCCAATTGGGAACGCCCGCCATAGGCTCCCTGCGAGGCCGCCTGCCTCCACGCTTGGTTGCACACGCTTCGCTCGAGCGCCTACGGGCCGCCACTGCGCTCGACTGTGTGCCGCTCGACGAGGGCGAGGAACTGTTGCTGTCCGTCGATTCCTTCTTGGGTGACGGCAGCGGCAGGCTGCTCGAGAGCATCGGGATGGATCTGACCGCGCGTGCGTTGTCACAGGACGGCAGCGTGGTGCGATCCGGTGATCTCGCCGGCACGGTCGCTCGCTTGCAAACGTTCCTGGAGTACCCGTTCGTGGGCGTACCGGTGCTCTTCGAACTGCGGCGTACGGCCACCGGTTTTTCTTTGATTGTGGGCGTTACCGGTCATTCCCGCGCCACCCGAGCCGTACGCCACTTGACCCTCGGCGCAATCATGGCGGCGGAGCGTTTTGCCCGTGAGGTCGGCGCGGATCGTCTCAACCTCTCAGCCGAAAACATCGCCGATCGTTCGAACATCACCGCAAGTTACCTCGCCGCCCCGGCGACGGTGGTGGAGCAAGCGCCGCCCTCGCGCCGCCCGATGACCGCGCGAGCGCCAGCGGCCTCGCTCAGTGCCGAGGTCGATCGCATTTTACGCACCACCGCCCCGCCCCGCGCGGTCGAAGACGAATCTCACCCGCCCGAATCGATGACAGTACGTGTCGCAGGTGCCACCGCCGCTCGTGGTCCGGCGAGCAAGCGCTAGAAAGAGCTGCGCTAGCTGCAATCGGGGGTGATGAGCTCACTCTGCACGGGCTCGGTGCCGCTCTTCAACGTATCCATGACCGAGCCGACGATGCGCACGCGCCCGGCGCAGACTTGGTCTCGATCCACACCGATGCCGCTCAGCGTGAAAACGACTTGCTTCGACTCGCCCTTGTTCAACTCGATCGGGAACATCGGCTCCGGAGTGGCATCACTCAGATCCGCCAAAAACTCGCCCGCCTCGCTGTCGAGCTCGAACTTCCCCAGTGAAACTCGGGTCGAGCCATTGGCCTCGGAACCGAGCGCCAAGTGCAGTTGGAAGCTGCCCGTCAGCCCGCTGAACGCGCCGTTCGTGACTTTGATGGATGCTCGAGGGATCCGCGCCGTGAGCGAAAGATCACTGGCGCTGACACTACAGGCCGCGAGCCAAGCCGGAAAAATCCAAGACGCAGACCAAAACCGCATGGTCGAACACTAGCGGCGAATCGCAAGACTTTCCAGTTCCGCTATGCTCCGGCGCGGTGCGTCGACCTGCCAGCGTCTTTCTCTCGGTCTTGGTCTTGCTCGGTTGCGAAAAGCCAGGGCGCGACACGCGTGGCATCGACTATCCAAGCGCGGTCACCCCGGCGCTGCCGCCCGTGCCCGCGACGCGCTCCACCGCGCTTGGCGCGGTGCCAATCGCGCCAGCCGTAGCGCCGTTGATCCCGAGTCGAGCGCCGGAGAGTCCCGCCTTCGGCAACGCGGCCATCGCCAGCGACGCGCCGGTGTTGCTCGAACACGCTAGCCCAGACGGTCATTGGCTGGCGTTGTGCACGGCGCGCAAAGACAGCGATGGGGACGGACGACTAACGGCGAGCGCGGAGCCACGCGGTGAGCTGCGTGGTGATGCGTTCGAGCGCTACTTGGTCGCGCCCGACGAAGAGCTGCCCATCGAAGGCCTGCTCGGTGGTGACGCGAGCGGGCGCTATGCGCTCGCAATGCGTCAGGGCGCGCTCGTGCTGTGGGACGCGGAGAGCGGCAAGACCGTGGATCTATCGGCCCTCGGCGCGGATGCTCGCCTGAGCGCGCAATCGTTCTCCGAGCTCAGAACCGTCGCTTTCGACCAGAGCTCCGAGCATCTCTTGTACGTGCGACGTGGCGAGAGCGGTAGCCGGATCGTGATCCGGACGCTGCGGGACGGAAGCGAGCGCGTACTCGATCCGGGGCCGGGAGCAATCTGGCGAGCGCGCTTCGATCCGGGGGGCGTATTCGTAGTCGTGCAACTGATCGCCGAGGACAGCAACAGAAACGGCCGGCTCGATTTTCCCGCGCCGCTCTTGAGTGCACCCCGGCCTTGCAGCGCGCGCCCAGGTCGCTATCACACTTGGATCGACCGGGGCGACCGGCCGACGACCGTACTCGTGCCGCTGAACGGTAGCCCGCCAGTGCTCGAAGCGGATTTGGTCATGGCCATCGGCGAGGCACTGTTGCTGCGTGACGCGAGCGGAGCGTTGCTACTCTCGCGCTCCGGCAAAAAGCGAGTGCTCGAGCCTGCGGCGTGCAAAGGACGTATCGTGCACGCAGACGCCCAACGCGAGCTATTCATCGTGGGCTGCGCGCAAAAGAAGACCGGTCGCGTGAGCCTGGAGCTCGTCACGCGCGCGGAGCGTCGCGCGCTGGGCATCGAGCTTGCGAGCGTGGAGCTCGACCGCGAACTGAGCGATGCACCGCGCCTGGTCCCGCTCTACCCGGGTCTGGAGACCGTGCTATTCGACGCCGATCGGCGGGAGCTGGTGTCGCTCAAGACCTCGGACGTCGTGCTGGCGACACGCGCTGGACGTGCCTTGATTCGTCGTGGCAACGGCTTGCTCTTCTACGACGCGGACAGCCGCGCCGAACGAGCCATAAACGTAACTCTTCATCGCTTTCCAGAGCTGCTGCTGACGCCGCCGTTCGTGTTCATCTCGCCCGCCCTGGTCAACCTGGACACGGCGGCGCTCGTGGGCCTGAGCGCCGCCCGTCCGCTGGCGCTGTCGAATGAGGGGCAACTGCTGATACCGGAGATCGAAGCAGACGGCGCGCGCCTCGCGCGCGGACCGCTCGTTTGGCTGACGCCGAGCTTGTGAGCGGGGCCGGCATGATATAGTCCACGGCTCCCGATGGACTTGCTCGAAGATCTCGCGTTTCGCGGCCTGATTCACCAACAGACGAATCCGGACGGTCTGCGCGCTCATTTGCAGAGTCCACGCGCGGTGTACTGCGGTTTCGACCCGACCCGAGATTCGCTGACGATTGGCAACTTGGTCCCCATCTTGCTGCTTCGTCGCTTCCAGCAGGCGGGGCACCGACCAGTCGTAATCGCAGGCGGCGGCACCGGCATGATCGGCGATCCTTCCGGCAAGGACGCCGAGCGTCAGTTTTTATCGCTCGAGCAAATCGACAAAAACGTAGCCGGGCAACGCGTGATCTTCGAACGGCTGCTGGATTTCAGCGGCCCGAACGCCGCCGTGATCCTGAACAACGCAGACTGGCTGAAAGCCATCGGCTACTTGGAAATGCTGCGCGACGTCGGCAAATACTTCTCGATCAACATGATGATCCAGAAAGATTCGGTCAGGGATCGTCTGCAGAACCGCGAGCAAGGCATCAGCTACACCGAATTCAGCTACATGCTGCTGCAGGCGTATGACTTCCTGCACCTATTCGAGCATCACGGTGTGACCTTGCAGGTGTGCGGCTCCGATCAGTGGGGCAACGTGGTCAGCGGCATCGACCTGATCCGCCGCAAACATCAGGTCGAAGCGTTTGGGCTGACCGCGCCCCTCGTCACCAAGTCGGACGGTGGAAAATTCGGCAAGACCGAGAGCGGCGCGGTATGGCTGGATCAAACGCGCACGTCAGCATACGCGTTTTACCAATTCTGGCTGAACACACCCGATAGCGATGTGTTGAAGTACCTCAAGATCTTCGGTTTCTCGCAGCATGAAGAGATCTTGCGACTGAGCGCGGAGCATGAAACGAACCCGGGGGCGCGCGCGGCGCAGCGAGCGCTCGCGGAGCAAGTCACCGAGCTGGTGCATGGCGCGGATGGGCTGGCCCAAGCACGCAGCGCGACACAGGCGCTGTTTTCCGGCGACATCGCTTCACTCCCCCGTGCCACGCTCGAAGAGCTGTTCCAAAGCGCGCCCACGGTCCGCCTGCCAAAGAGCCGCCTGGAGGGCGAAGGCATCCCGGCGGTCGATTTTTTGGTCGAGGCCGGGGTAGTCAAGAGCAAGCGAGAAGCGCGTGAGTTTTTGTCGACCAACGCGATCAGCATCAGCGCCCGGAAGGCCGACGCAGACACGCGCGTCACCACGGAGTGGCTGTTGTTCGGTGAGATCGCGCTGATCCGTCGCGGCAAGAAGACGTGGCACGTGGTGCGCTTCGAGTGAAGTGCTTACTTCCTTCGCGCGGTCGCGCGTGAATCAACGCGCGACCTGGCGATAACCCAGCGCGCCGAGCTCTGGTTCCCGAGGCCGTAAAGGTCCTCGATCTGCGTCGCCCGGGCCGACGCAGCGCGCAATCGTGGCGGCTCCTCGAGCGTCGAAGTCGCCACAAAACCGCCCGAACTCGGGCGGCAACCGTCCGGAAGCGAGCGGCGATTGGGGCCGAAAGCTCACCCTATGCCGCTGATCTACCGGATTTTTGCGGCGATTGTTGAAACCCGCAGCCGCATTCGTTACGACCTGAGCTGTGAGCAACGACGATCGACTACCGGGTGTGAGCGCGATGAGTTTGTACGTCCCACGGCTGCGTGTGCCGTTGGACCAATGGTGCGCCTGGACCGGCAATAGTTGGGACAAGGTGCGTGCCGTCGTTGGTCACAGCTTCCGCGTCTGTGGTCGACACGAGAACGTGTACACGATGGCGGCAAACGCCGTGCTGCGCTTGATCCTGCAGAACGAGATCGATCCGGCCCGTATCGGCTCACTGGGCCTCGGCACCGAATCGAGCACGGACAACGCGGCGGGTGCGGTGATCGTGCGCGGCATGGTCGACCGCGCGCTCGACAAACTGAACATGCCGCGGCTCTCGCGTCAGCTGGAAGTGCCGGAGTTCAAGCACGCTTGCTTGGGCGGGGTGTACGCGCTGAAGAATGCGCTGCGCTACGTGAACTACGACGGCCGCGACCGTCAAGCGATCGTGGTCAGCGCGGACGTGGCCGAATACGAACGGGGTTCGAGCGGTGAGCAGACGCAGGGTGCGGGCGCCGTGGCGATGTTGGTCGAGCGCGCTCCTCGACTATTCGCGGTCGATCTGTTGCACGCGGGCAGCTCGTCCGACTATCGCGGACCGGACTTCAGGAAGCCGCACGCTCGTCACTTCACGGACGGCTACGCGCCCAATACCGAGCGCCGGAGTGACTTTCCGGTGTTCAGCGGCAAGTACTCGACCTACGCATACTTGGACGAGACGGTGCACGCCGTGGAGGACATGCTGAAACGGCTGAACGTTTCGGCGGGCAGCTACTACCAGAGCGTGCAAGGCTTGTTTTTCCATCGCCCGTATCACTTGATGCCCGTGCAAGCGATGGCTTTCCTCTACGTTCGCGGTCTCGCACGCGGCGACCACCATCAGCAGGAATTCCAAGACTTGTGTGCCGAAGCCGGGGTCAGCGTGGAGACCGTGCTCGCCGAAACCGCGTCCACGCCCGATCTCTACGATTTGGTGCTCAACGGTGGCGCGGAGAACGACCCGTACAGCGCGACCAGCGCAGTTGCCAGCTTGCTGCGCAAGAAGCCGAGCTTTCGCGAGCTACTCACGCAAAAAATGTCGCTGGGTTCGGAGAGCACCAAGCAGCTCGGCAATCTGTACAGCGCGGCGCTGCCAGCATGGATCGCTGCCGGCTTGGAAGACGGCGCGGAGAAGCAGCTACCGCTTGCACACGCGAACATGGTCGCCGTCGGCTACGGCAGCGGCGATGCCGCGGAAGCGATTCCGATCTCGCCGAGCGAGGGCTTCGAAAAAGCCGCCGCACGGATTGGTCTGGCACGCGCGCTGGGCGGCGCGATCGATTTGAACCAAGCCCAGTACGAGTCCTTGCACGACCGACGGGAGCTGGATCTACCGTACGCTCCCAGCTCCGAATTCGTGATCGATCGGGTGGGGACCGCTTACGACGCGACTTTTCAAGACCTGAGCGTGGAGTACTACGAGTACGTGAAGTAGGCTGCGCGATGCGAGAAGCCGCGCTCGCCGTCGGCGCGGCGGCTCAGAGCGCGCAATCCGGTGTCAGCGGCGTGCTGAAGTCGGCGGCGTCCCACTTCGCGGTCATGTTTGCAACGTTGTTGGGACACACCACATCGACTCCAGAGTCGACGAAAGCACTCACCGCGCTGTCGGTCGTGAGATGGTCGTACATCAACGAGACGGTGTCATAGCCCCAGCCAAAGTATTTCTGACCGAGCAGCACGCTGACGTAGCCTTGGCTCACTAGGGTGAGCTCGAAGGGCAAGCTATCCAAGGCGACCGTCTTCAACTTGCCCCTGGCTGCGCTCTTCCAGTTTGGCATTTGCTCGTCGTCGCAGGTGCAAGCCATCCCGGTATCGCTGCACGTACAGGCGGATTGCAGCCCCCAAAGGCCGGCTACGAACAGGCCGTCGAGATCCGGGTGCTCGGCCACGAGTTCGTCTTCCACCGCGCGTCCGCAGGATTCTGCGGTCTCCGCGCAATGCGCTGTGGCTACCACGGTGATTTCAGGGTGCATCGCTGCGAGCCGGTTCACGAAGCCGTTCACTCGGCGATTCAAGTTGTCGGCCCCCGCATGCCCGGTCAAGATCGCCACTGTCTTTTTGCCCGTACCCATGGCTTGCGCCAACAGATCGGCGCCTTTGCCAGCAGCGTCTTCGTTATCCATGCTGTAAAATCCGAGCCGCTTGGAGTTCGGGCAGTCCGAATCGTAGGTGATGACCGGAATGCCGGCGTCCACCGCTTCGTCAATCGGCTCGGTCAGCGATTCGTCGATACACGACACGAGGATGGCACTCTTTTTAGCGGCGATGGCTTGGCGAACCATGCTCTGCTCCTGAACCCGATCCAAGGTGGGCGAGGCCAGATACTCGACATTCACTTGGCGTGCTTTGGCATGGTTGAGCGACCGAGCTGCGAACTTTGCGCCGTCATAGCCCAGCTTGAACACCAGATTGTTCGAAGCCTTTGGGATGAATGCGAGCTTCAGCTCGTCCGTGCTCGCCTGGTCGTCACTTGCTCCGCAAGCGAGCACGGCCAATCCGATCGGCAAGCTGCAAATACAGCGCAGACACGCACGAACATTCATCGAGAGAGATACGCCCCAGTCGCGCATCAACTTAACCCGGGGTAACCACTTGGCCCAGATTGGCCCTTTGGCCCACGAAGCGACGCGCGATCCCGCGTCAATGTCGGCGGCGTGACCGTCGAGCCAGCGCGCTGCGACGGGAACGACGGATGAACGCCGCACCGATCAGCAAGCCCCACACAGGCAGTGCGCGCTCGGACTCGGTTTGCCCGGGCACCGCACAGCCGCAACTCGAAGAGGCTTCGGTTGCCGTATCGGACGAGTCCCCGTCGCCGCCGCTGACATTCGCGCTGCCCGCAGCAGTGGCACCGCTCCCAGCGTGCGCGCCGCCGGCGGAGTCCTCACCACCTGCAGCGTCCGCGCCGCCAGCCTCGTTCTCGGTCCCGGCATCTCCCTGGATGCCCGCGGCGTTGCCGGTACCACCCTTGCCAGTGGTACCCGCCCCGCTCAGCGTGCCAGCCGACCCCGCGCTTACCGCTGGATTGCCGCCGAAAGAAATTGCTCCGCCGCCCCCCTGCCCGGCGCTCCCGGAAGGCGAGCTGCAGACGCCGTTGGAGCACGAGCCTTTGTTCGGACAACTCACACCGGCGCAGGGGTCGACGCAGTCACCGAGTCGGCAAATCGTTCCAGGACTGCAGGCTTTGCCTGCGCACGCCGCATCCGTGCAGCGCCCATCTGCACCGCAGCTCAGACCAGTGGCGCAACCATTGCAACTGCAGTTACCGACGCACACGCCTCTGTCGCATACCTGCGCGCTGGGACAACTCACGCCGGCGCAGGGATCGATGCACTGTCCGAGCTCACATTGACTTCCGTATGGACAGAGTACGCCGGCGCAGGGATCGCCGCAGGCACCGTGGTGGCAAATGGTTCCCGGGGCGCAGCTGACCGCCGAGCACGCCGGGTCGACGCATCGACCGCTGTCGTCACAAGCCAACCCGAGCGGACAAGGAAATGCGAAATTCTTGCAGCTTGCCACGCACGCGCCTTGAAAACAGATGGGCGCATTGCTGTCAGGGCATAGTCCAGGACCGTCGTCGACCAGGCCGTCGCAATCGTTGTCTATGTTGTCACAGATTTCGCTGCGTTCTTTCGACACGGGGCGGCACGCGGTTGGCTCGCTACCGGCGGCGCAATCGGTGCGACCAATGGCGCATGCGCCAAACTGCCCGGTGTTACACGGCTGATTGCCGCCGGCACAGGTCAGCCCAGAGACGTAGAACACCAGGTCGTTGAAATCCCCGTCTGCACCCGACACGCCGCTGTTCGTCGTCTTCCAATCGTCGGCGGACATCGGCAAGTCCTCGAACGCCAGATAGAAGCCACTTGCGTCCAGCTTCGATTGATAAATCAAGCTGGTCACCCACGGGACGCCGTTTGCGTTGCGCTGGTTGTGTTCGTACATGGAAAACTTGTTCTGTGGGCATTTGAGCGGGTCGCCGATCACCGCAAGACCCACGTAGCCTCCCTTGTATTGAGCGAGCTGCGCGAGCTCGCCCGAGTTGAACGACTTGGGCGTCCAACGCACAATCGACAGATCGTACGGACTACGGTTGTCCCACGCGAGCGGGCAGAAGCCATCGTTCTTCCGCGTCTTGCCGTCTTGCTCGAGGCAATTGAGTTGATCCTGCGGTTTTCCGGTGACGACCGGAAAGATCTCGTTGCTCGAAGGCGGGGTCTTGCTGGTCGGATCAGTAACGTTGTACCAGCCCAACTGAGCTGGGCAGCTACCCGCTCTCAGCAACAGCTGAGCGGTGAACCCGCACTTGGCAGAGAAATAGCCAGGCGCGGTTCTGGCGTCGCGTACCGGGTCGATTGCTTCCTTACGCCACTTGAACAGGCCGCTCAGGCTGATGGCATCGCCCGTGACGAACTGCGGAAACGTCGGCGGTGAGTAATAGTCCCCGTAGCGAATACCAGGATTGTGGTTCACGCCGTTCGGATCGCGATTGCTGATCGTGTTCGCGTTCCAACCCCAAGAGTCGTTCACGAGGCTGCTTTCGGCGAAGCCCACGGGCTGCGGCAATGGCGTGTTGGCGGCGTCGGTCTGTTTGACCTGAGCCAGCGCCGGCTCCCCTCGGGTGACCAGCGCCACCAACAGCCCGCACCCCGACAAAAGAACCGTGCCCCGGCGACCGACGAACATGCCCCGAGGCTATCACCTGCTTCGCGCCGGAATGAACTCGTAACTATCGGCCGCGCGGCGGTGCAGCTTTCTTTCGAGTTCGCTTGGGCGGGGGAGCGTTGGCGCGCGTGTGCGCGACCAACAGCGCGGCTGTGAACGTTGCCGCGTCGATCGCACGCAAATCGCAGTGAGTCCAACCCATGCGGCCCCAGCCCCCCGCAACGGGGGTGATCGCATGTGGTGCTAGGTCGCAGAAGTGCCGCTGCTGCGCCGGCTCGAGCATGAAGTTGAGATCCGCTCCGTTCAGTGCGAGCGTCGCAAAGGTGCGACGTGGAGTGCGAAACGCAATCCGGTCGAAATGCGGGTACGCGCTCGTATTCTCGAGCGCTAGAGCGAGCTCCTTGGCGCGCTTCGGGGTGACCGGCATGCGCCGAAGGTATCACGCTTTCTCACGGGGTCGCGGCCAGAACCCAAGCGCGCGCTCAGGTCACTTGGACAGCACGTACGCCGTCACCAGCTTGTCCTTCGGCGCCACAATCAAGCGATGATTGGCGACGATCAGCCACCCTCCGATGGGTTTGTGGTCGACCGCAAGGTGCGTGCTGATGTCGACTGCGTACAAGTTCTCGTCGCTTGCCACGTACACATAGCGGTTGGCGATCACGGGCGGATAGGACAGCTGCCCGTCACCCGCGAACGACCACGCGAGGCTGCCACTCCCCGCATCGCGCACGACCAACTTACCGGCGCTGATGGCGAAGACCAGGCTTCCAGATACCGCGGGCGTGCCCGTGTATGCCTCGCTGGCGGTCCATGCGATGGCATTCGCGGCCGGATCGATAGCGACCAGGGTGGGCGGCGCGACGACGAAGGCGCGATTGGCGTTGAACACGGGAACGGCTCGCGTGTTCTCCCCCGCGGTCCAAGTGAGATCGAGCTGACTCTGGATCGCACCGGTGTTTGGGTCGTGCGCGCGGAAGTGCCCCGCAGCAAACGTGTAGATGCGCCCAGAAAAGTAGGCCGGACTCCACGCGTCATAGCCAGGCTCCAAAGGCTGGAGGAACTGTTGCGATCCGTCGCTGGCGTCAAAACCAGAGAGACCACCGGCCGTACCGGTATTGGTGAAGACGGTATTCCCTACACGAAGTGGAACCCCGAAGTTCCGCTGAGCATCCGGCAGCGGCGCGTGCCAAAGGTATTGGTCTTCACCCTGGGTACCGAACGCCCAGAGGGTCGGCAGCTCCGACCAACCGCCCGAATCGACGACGTAGATGGTATCCGAAAACACGGACGGTATCCCGCGCGCAACCGGATGGGTGCCGACGCCGACGAACCACAGCTCATGGGCATCCGAGACGTTGAATGCATAGAGTCCGCCCCCGACTTCATGAGTGAGATACAACCGTCCTCCACTCACCACCGGATAGTTGGGGGCGCGGACGTGAACGCGCCTCTCCTCCCAAGCAAAGGTGAGCGGCGGCTCACCGGTCTCGGCCGTGTTTTCGCCTGAATGCGCCAGATCATGCCCAAACGTTGGCCAATCACTAGACGGGGCTTCGCACACTCCGTACGTACAGACGCTCCCGACTGAACAGCGCACGCCGCAAGCACCACAATTGAAAGCACTGACGCTAGTGTTCCAACAAACGCCGTTGCAACGCGTGGTCCCCGGGCGACAACCGCATTCACCCTTTTCGCACAGCTCGTCGTATCCACACGCAAACGTCAACAACCCGCAGTTGTCGTGGTCGGTTTGAGTATCGATGCAGTGCCCGTTGTACCAAGTCTTGCCCGCGTCGCATTCGCAGGCACCTTGGCGGCACGCGCGCTCCGGGCCGCAATCATTGCCGCAATGTCCGCAATTCTTGGGGTCGGTGTGCGGGTCGCTGCAGCCCGAGCTGCACTCGGTGAGCCCCTTGAGATCACAATGTAGACCGCACTGACCCTTCACACACGATTCTCCGCTCGCACATGCTTCGCCGCAATATCGGCAATTGGCGGGGTCATTCGCGAAATCCACGCACACGCCGTTGCAGACCGAGGAAGCCGCGCAGCATACCCCGCCCGCGCAGGAGCCCGAGACTCCGCAGAAGTTCCGGCAGGCACCGCAATTCCATTTGTCGATCGCCGTGTCGACGCACGCCCCGTTGCACTGCGTCTTACCCGCATCGCAATCCAGAAGACACACGCCGTCGAGACATTTACCCGACGCGCACGCGTTGTCGCAAATGGCGCAATGTCGAGCGTTGACTCGAGGATCTACGCAGCGACCGTCACAAATTATCTCGGGTTCCATGCAGGTGGGGAACACGGAAGGGGCTCCGGCGTCGCCGTGTCCCGCGGCTCCGGCATCAGCCGAGCCCGTATCGCCAGCAGATCCAAAGTCGGGCGCAGCGCCCGCGTCGCCGGACCCTGCCGCGGAGGTGATTTCGCCGGACCCGCCGCGGTTGGAGGTCCCTGCTTCCGAAAGGGTCGCGCCAGTGCCCCCCGAACCGCCCGCATCCGCTGTGACGGCTGTGTCGTCAGCAACGTGACCACAGGCGCTAGCCACGAGCGCGGAAAAACACACCCCTATGAACGGGGTTCGAAGTGCCTGAAACAAGTCCGAGCTCCGGTACGTCGAGATGCCGCGCAGGGAGCGCACGACCCTCGTTCTTCGTAGCATCGTGACGATCTAGGGCGAGCTCAGGGAACCACAAATCGGGTTGCGGGCCCAGGTGAGTCCGATACTGGCACACTAGGTGAGGCAACGTGCGGTGCGCTCAGTGTGCGCCAGTGCCGAAACCGCCTACGGCGACAACGACGCGCGCTTCGAGGTGCGCGGCTGGATCGCGAGCGCCCATTCTTCGACTCGACCAGAGGTGGCCGCGCTGCGGCCCGGCCTCCGGTCTGCGGTTGCTCACTGTACGGCGGGAGGAGTGACGCCCTTTTCTCGCGCGGTTTCGCAGCCGCGCTCGACGCCGGTCAGGCCGTCTTCGGTCTTGACGACTTTGAACTCGACGCGGCGGTTCTTTTCCCAGGCGGCCGGGTTGGACGCGGCATCGAGCGGGCAGTACTCACCGTAGCCTTGAGAGACGAGGCGGTTGCCCGGCACTCCGCGCGACTTGAGGGCGTCCATCACCGCGGCGGCGCGCAGGCGAGTGAGATTCAAGTTGTAGGCGTCGGTGTTGCGTTCATCCGCGTGACCGGCGACTTCGAGCACCGTGAACTCGGGGTGGCCCTTCAGGGTCGCGGCGACGGCATCTAGGATGCCGTTGGAGCCGGGCAGGATCTTGGCGCTACCGGTTTCGAACTGGACCTTCTCCAGGATGACGATGTCGTTGCCCTCGATGATGACCTTGCCCTTGTCGGGGCAGCCGTCTTGATCTTGGAAGCCGTTGTAGGTCTCGGGCTCGTTGGGGCACTTGTCCTTCACGTCCGGGATTTGATCTTTGTCGTTGTCCGGATCGGGGCAGCCGTCGGCGTCTTCGAAATTGTCTTTGTCTTCCGCGTCGTCCGGGCAGCTATCCTGCTTGTCCGGAATGCCGTCGTGATCGTTGTCCGGCTCGGGGCAACCATCGAGATCTTCGAAGCCGTCCTTGTCTTCCGGATCGTCCGGGCACTTGTCTTTCTTGTCCGGAATGCCGTCGCCGTCGCGATCGCCGTCGCGATCGACGTCCGGGCAACCGTCGGTGTCGTGGTCACCGTCGAAGTCCTCCGGCACGTTCGGGCAGCGATCGTTGACGTCCAGGATGCCGTCGTTGTCGTTGTCCGGATCGGGACAGCCGTCTTCGTCCTTGAAGCCGTCGAAGTCTTCCGGCTCGTCGGGGCATTGGTCTTGATCGTCCTTGTAGCCGTCACCGTCGCGGTCGCCGATGGAGGGCTCGTACACGAAGCCGAGCACCATCCGTACGTCGGCGGCTTCGAAGCCCGTCGAGATGGCACGGCTGCCGGCGCCCATCATCAGGTAGCTGTTCTTCTCGATGAACAGCTTGATGCCGCCGAGGAACTCATTGCTGAACTTTTGCTTGCTGTCTGATTTACCGGCGAGCTGGTAAGTGCCGTACGACTCGGCCACCAGATCGAGCGCATCCAGCACGCGGTACGAGAGGCCGAAGTTGTACGTACCGAGATTGGAGTACTCGAACGTGCCCTCTTTGAGCTGGGACTGGCCCGTGGGGTCATTCTCGAAGCGCGGATTGTCGCCAGCATGTCCGCGGAAGCCCACGTTGAGCCCCACATGGAAGCGGCGCTCGGCACCAAATTGGTTTTCGACGATGAATTGCGGCCAGTACCAAAACTTGTCGGCGCCCAAATCACGCGGAGCACCCGAGATGGGCACGCCGGCCTGAACGAGCACGGCGAGCCCGATGCCGCGATCCACGCGCGTCAGCCGCAGCTTGCCATGCAGGGCGAGGAAGCTCAGCTTCTGGGAGTCGAGCCTGGCGGAGTTATATAAGCCCGTGTCGTTCCGGCCGATGCTGTAGGCGGCGTCGCCCGTCATCAGGTTCACGGGGATGCTCAAGCCGACGACGGCCATGTTGGCCACGCCGTAGTTGAAGCCGAAAGTGCCTTGGAACGAGTTCGAAACCAGCGCTTTGACGCCTGCGCCCTCGCCCGTGATGTTGTCGCAATTTTCGTCGATGCAATCGCCCGTAACCGGGTTGCCTTCGACATCGGTGCTGTTGCCCTGGGGCGTGTTGCTCGCCCGGGTGCGCATCAGGTTGTGCCCGTAGTCCAAGACTAGACCAAAGCTGACATTGCCCGCGCCGAGGATGTCCGAACCGTTGACCGAGAAGAAGCCTTTGGAGTCGATTGCCGGCCGAAACAGGTGCGTGTCCATGCCAGAACCGTTGGTGGCGGGGACGCGAGTGGCCGAAGCGAACTGAGCCTGGGCGGGCCTCGAAGCGAGGCTGACAACGGCGGCTGACGCGAAGGCAAGCGCTGCGCTGACGGTTGCGAAAGGCAGCAAGCCCGCCCGCTGAAGCCTGGTGATCCGCATCCGCCGCATGCTTCGTAGCCCTTTCGTGTCGCTGAAGTCTGGGGAAATACTAGAGCTTTAGCGAGGACCGACCGTAGCATCCTGGAAATTGCCGTGTCAACGTGAGACCACCAGGAAATGCCCAGAAGGAAACGCGGATTCGGGCGCGCTGTAGACCGCCACGCGCAGCACACCGCGCTTCACTCACCACTAGAGCACTAGCCGGAGCACGGCTCGTGAAGCTACTCTCGATGTGCCTGCGCCACGCGAAGCGTCCCAAAGGTCAGAGCGCGTAGGTTCAATGTCTGCAATGCGCCGATTGCCGCTGCTGAAGTTTTTGATCGCATTTATGCTGTGCGCACTCACGGGATCTGCGCGCGCGGAGTCGCCAACGCTCGCTGGGCGGTGGAGCGCGACCGCCATGCGATCCGATTGGAACATCGGCGAGTGGGGCAAAGCCTGCGGTCCGACCCCGAGTGGCGGAGGCGCGCCGGGCGGCACCGTGACGATCACGAGCGCCGGGAACGAACTCCATCTGAGCGGAGCGGGGCGCGATTTCTCGACCACCGAGTGCTGGGAGCAGTTCCCCGGCTTGTCGCGGATCAGCCACAGCGGTGGGTTGCGGGGCTGGCGGAGCACGTGCAAAACCAAAGCTGGTGACCCCCGCCAAGCCACGATTGTCACCACGCTCAGCGCCACCGACAACCTCATTTCCTTCGACGAAACTGGGCAATATCAGTTCGTCATCACCGGCCAAAACTGCACCGCGAGTGTGCGACGCACACGCAGCTTGTCGCTATTGCAACGCCAAGGCGAGAGCGCTCCGGTCGCCAGCGCAACGCCTCCCCTGCCCAGCGCGACGCCCGCCAACGCAGCGCCGAACGCGACCATACCCGCAGCAAAAGTTTGTGCGCTTCCAGGACCGCCCGAGCGGCTGGAGGTGCGACCCGCACGCAAACTACTGCGCCCGGGCGACAGCTTCGAGTTTCATACGTCCGTGCTCGACAGCGCAGGCTGCGCGTTGGGCCTATCACCCTTGTGGAAGGTCGTGGGTGAGCGCTCGCCGCTCGAACTTTCCGGACCGGGTAGAGTCAAAGTGCCGGAGTCCGCCCCGGAGTCGACCGTCGAGCTACTCGCCACGCTCGCCGGGCATTCGGCGCGCGTCAGGGTCGAGATCGCCTCGAAGGAGCGCTACGAAGCCTTGCTCGCACAGAAAGGTCTGAACGCCGAAGGCGAATCGAGTGAAGCTGCGGTGGCGCGGATTGCGACTTCTGCCCTCGGCGGGGGCAGCGTGGTCACACGGGATGACTCGCAGCGGCGGCGCATCATCTTCGTGGGCGTCGTCGGGGGTACGGCGCTCGTGCTCGGTCTGCTCGGCTTTGCGCTCGTGCAACACAGCCGCAGAAAACCGCTCGAGCCAGAACCGCGAACCCCGCGCGCACGGGTCACGCCGGCCATTACCCCCAATCACCTACCCGCATTGGCCAAGGTATGCCCCACCTGCCGAGAAGAATACCCGCCGGAGGCCGGCTTTTGTCCGAACGACGGCAATCGTTTGGTCGCCGTTCGAGGCAATACCGAACCGACCGGACCGAGTGGCGGAGTCTGCCCCGTTTGTGGCCAAGGGTACGACCCCGGCGTACTCACCTGTCCCAAGCATGGTGAAGAGCTGTTACCTGCGGCAATGCAGGCTGGGGTGCGCGCGAACGACGCCGTAGTCACGAAAAAGATCTGTCCCGTGTGTGGCAAGCAATATACTGGTGACAGTCAATTTTGCGGTGGCTGTGGCGCCGCGCTCGTGCCCGTGAATTAACAATTGAACGCAACGGCGCGTTGGCGAAAGCCGCCGATGTAGCTTCAGCTACGCAGAGTTTGCTAAGGTCCCGCCGCGATGAAGATAGCCTGCGAGGCGTGTGGCGCCAAATACACGATCGCTGACGACAAAGTTCGGGGTAGACGAGTCAAGATCCGCTGCAAAGGTTGCGGTACCCCGATCGTAGTAGACGGACAACCTAGTGGTGGACCAAGTATTTCCGATGCCGAGACCGATGCTGCACTCGAAGCCGAGGC
>Ga0164308_10000598_pt1 | contig 19633 bp, 16 predicted proteins | sample Whisoiple_246_MG_FD_109983 | JGI IMG/M metagenome (GOLD analysis project Ga0164308, IMG submission 109983) | Soil microbial communities amended with fresh organic matter from upstate New York, USA - Whitman soil sample_246_MG | ecosystem: Environmental > Terrestrial > Soil > Unclassified >...
ACTTTCAATCCTCGCCTGGGGCGAGTTCGTTCTGGCAGGTTGACGCCGGCCTCGCCGCGTCGAAGCGGAGCACGTAGCGGGCATAAGGCGCGCCCGCGATCGGCGGCATTTCGCCGTCTTCGACGAAACCCATGCGCCGGTACATGGGCAACGCCACGGTCATGATCGGGCTCGTGTGGAGGCCGATGCAATGCGCGCCGCTCTCCCTGGCGCGCTGGACGCACGCGGTGGCCAGAGCTTTTCCAATCCCTTTGCCGCGCATGGACGGCCGCACGACGAGCATCCGCATCACTGGCCAGTCGAGCGGGAAAGACGCGGGATCGGACCCCCCGGCGGGAACGTAGCCTACGGCGCCGAGAATCTCGTCTCCTTCGGCAGCCACGAGAATCTCGCCGCGTTCCGCGATTTTCGACATTCTCCCTATGCGAAAAATGAGCCACTCCCACTGATTGGGGCTGTAACCATCCTTCAGCACGGCCCATGCTTCGACGGCGAGCGCATCGATGCGACGATATTCATTCGCCTCGGCGAGGCGTATACATGTCTTCGTATTCCCCATTAGGCGCTCGCAAACGTGCAGGTGAGAGAGGATCTCGTCAAGGGCGCGAAAGCCATTACAGGTGTTCGCATCGCCGTTTCAAGGGGCGCGACGCTACCGTTTCGCGTTAATCTCATGGCCGCAATTGTTGGATAGACCCTTCGACTCGCGAGACTACGTTTAGTTTGGCGATCGGCGGGTTCGCGAGCGGCGTCCGCGCTCCGTGGCTTCGGGTCGAACCAACTGCACATCTGGAAAAGCAGCGACGAAGGCTCGACTCGGCACGTCGCTCTCGCCCTCTCCAATATGTGCCGTTCGACTGACCTCGAGGGTCCGACAGCTCCCGTGGTCAGTGACGTACCGCGACTGATGCCTCTATCCAATCTGTCGCCGTTGATGCGGCGGCCAGCGCGGACACTTGTCCGTGTGCTGTGTGACGGACGTCCGCCGGCCCGGACGCAAGATCTCACGCGCGCCGCCTGTTACCCTAGGAATTTGCGAAAAAAACCATGTTACCGCGAGGAGCTGCGTCTCGAACAGGTTGGCAAAGCTCTTGCTTAGTGCAGACCGTCACGCTGAGTTCGCGTGGCAGCGATCGCCACTGGCGGCATCGTTTCCTGCGTTCGGCTTGGAGCGGCGCGATGGGGGCCTGTCGGCGTCGCAATGAATAGGAGTATCTCTTGAAACCGCTAGCGAAGCGTATCCTTACAGGTATCGGTGGATTGATTGGTGTCGTGATGGTGAGCGGTGCCGCCGTGGCCGGAGTCCAAGTGCATCGCTTCGGCGCGAGCATGGATACCGTTTACGACGTGCCCGTGCCCACTGTCGTGCGATCGACCGACCCCGGCGTGCTCGCCCGCGGGGAGCATCTAGCTCGAGCGGTCGCGCCGTGCGTGAATTCAGATTGCCATGGTGCCGATCTGAGCGGCGGGAAAACGATGGAATTCGGCCCTCTCGGCACGATCACGGGGCCCAATATTTCCCTTTCAGGGTTGGGCGCGGCCTACTCTGACGGCGAGCTTTTTCGGCTGATTCGCCACGGGATCAAGAAAGATGGTCGCTCCGTCCGCTTCATGCCAGCGAACGAAATGGGCTGGCTCCCTGACGCGGACATCGTCGCCATCATCTCGTATCTTCGGACGTTGCCTCCCGCAAGCAAGGCGAACGGCCCGAGCGAGCTCGGTTCCTTGGCGAAAGTGCTCGACCGCTTCGACCTGATCGTGATCGACGTGGCTCGCCGCATCGATCACGATCACCCAGAGGTGGGTCCCGCGCCTTCGCTGACGCCCGAGTATGGCAAATTTCTGAGCAAAGCTTGCGCTGGCTGTCATGGCGAGCACCTGTCGGGCGGGCCCATTCCGGGTGCGCCCCCGGAACTCCCGGTGCCGCTCAACCTCACGCCCGACTCGACGGGCTTGAAAGGCTGGACCTACGAGGACTTCGATCGCTTGCTCACCGCCGGCTTGCGCAAGAACGGCAAAAAGCTCGACCCTTTCATGCCAATCTCAGCCTTTGGTCAGATGGACGAGACGGAAAAGAAAGCGCTGTGGTCCTACTTGGTGACTGTCGAGCCGCGCCCGTTCGGCCAGCACTGAGTGGCTCGGTTTCAAGGTTGCTGCCGCTCTTCCCGATCATGTCGCTCATGCACTCCAATTCGCTCATGCCGCCCGCTCCTTCCGACTTCACTTCTCGCCGCCGCTTGCTGCTTTACTCGGCCTCGACGCTCGCGCTGATTGCCGCGGGCGGCTGCAAGAAGTCGTCGCCTGCGACTTGTCCCACGAGCAGCCTCACCGAAGACGATCTTCACGTCCGAACCGTGCTCGGTTACGTAGACTCGAGCCCTGACGCCGCCAAGACCTGCGCGAAGTGTCAGCAATACGTCCCTGCGGATCCTTGCGGGACGTGTAAGGTGGTGAAGGGCGCCATTCACCCGGAGGGATATTGTCGCGTTTTCGTCGCTCTTTGATGCCGCTGCCGCTGCCACGGCGGCGGCCAGAGTTTCAGCGGCGCCGACGGCGAATGCGCGAAGCGAGAGCGAGTCCGAGCAGCGCGCCCGGCGCAAGCGGGTTCTGCTGCTGAGTGCCTACCGCGGTGCACGAGCAACTGTCTGAGTCTTTGCCATCCGAAGCGGCGCGCGCGCCCGCAGTCGGCGCGGCTCCGCCGAGTGCGCTGCCTCCAACGGTGTTGATGGCGGTTGCTCCCGCGACGCCACCGGAGCCGATCCCCGCGGAACCGCTCGACCTCGATGCCCCAGCGCTCGTGCTGACTCCAGCGCCCGAGCTGCCCGCGCGGCCGTCGACTGCCGCATAACCGCCTGCGCCGCTTCCTCCCAGGCTTCCGCCCGTGCCTGCGACGCTTCCCCCCGCGCTCCCGCCTCCGGCTACAGCCGTGGTTCCGCTCGCGCCTGCGCTGCCCGCGACTCCTCCCGCCCCCACGCCGGTCTCGGCATCGAAGGTCGCACCGTCGAATGCGACGACGAGCACCTTCGTCCCGTGATTGCTGCCGCCGGTAATCTGTTCCTTTTGCACGTCAGTCACGGCAAAGGTGAAATGCGTGATGTGGCCGCTTTCCATGATGATGTTGGGCCGCTCCATCTTGGTCCAGCTGACGATGGCACCATCGGTCGTGCTGAAGAGCTGCTTGGCCATTCGGGGATCATAGGCGAGCCCTCGATCCGTCCAATCGTGGATGCCGTCGGGCGAGGTGAGGTGGTAGGCGACCCGATCGTCAGGATAGTTATAGACGACGTGGTATTGGCCGCCGCTGTACCAAATGAGCGGATCCTCCGCGAGGACATAGGTACTTTCAGGGGTCTGAGGAGCTTGCGCATCCAGGTGCTTCTTGCGATTGGGATAGATGCTCGGGATCGTCGCGGGCACGGCCTCGGCCGCCGCATAAGTCGTCGTGGGCTTCTGCACCTTGTAAGGGCCGAGGAGCCCGGTCGTGCTGAGCGCGATGATGCCATGCCGCTGGACGATCTCGAAATTCCCGTCAGGTCGCACGACGAGGCTGACGTTAGACTCTAGGTTCTGATCCCCGGGAGCCGGAATGCTGATCGGCACTCCGTTCTTATCGATCGTGGCATGGCCTTTATTCGTCCAAGTGCCGTCCAGGGAGGGTGAGGTAAAGATGGTGAACGGCACGATCTCACTCACGAACAAGCAATACGTGCCGTCCGGAAGGCGCGCTGCCGCCACGTTGTGCCCCTTGCTGCGGTCGCCCGAATCAGGCCCGTTGCTGTAAGCCACGCCTTTTTCAACGAACGGACCAAGGGGCGACGACTCGCTCACCGCGTGAATGGCGTCGGACCCATGCCAGCCGCCGTTCAGGCCCAATGAGGCCGCCCAGCGACTCCCGAGCAGGTGATACTTGCCATCATCTGCGCGCAAAATAGTGCCGTCCCAGTAGAGCCACTGCGGCGGCTTCTTCCTGTCTTCCAGCCCGTTGCATGCATCGCGCGGGAGCGAGCTCGAGGCGCCCCAAGTGTTGCTCGAAGCGGCACAGACGGTCGGCGTGGGCTTGAAGTAGTCAATCAACGTCTTGGCCGATGCCGTTCCCGACGCCGCGGCGAGCGAAAAAGCGGCCGCCGCGAGGCCGAAGCGCGGAGTTCGGCCGATCTGGCGAGCCCCAGGGCCGCAACGGATGTTCTCCGCGCTCTCCCGGGAGCGGCGAAGCGATTCGAAGAAAGCCGCGCACCTAGAATGAAGAAGAACAACGGGAGGGAGCACGTTGACTACTGTCGATCACGACCGACGTTTGCAACGATTCTTGCTCCACACGCCCACGCCGGGCGCACTTGGGGCTCGAGTCAGCTCGGGTCGGCTACGATGCGGGCAACCGTGCTCGCCTGCAAATGCCACGTACTGAGGTTTCAAAATGCCTCGAGTTGGACTCAACGCAACGGCGCGACCTCGATACCGCTCACCTGCGCGGAAGCTCCGGCACAGCCCTGCTGACGAGCCAAGCTGACGACATAGCCAAGGTCGACGTCGTAGGTGACGCTCGGCGCAACGCCGGGCTCGTGCAGTGAGCGTTCGACCTCGTCGAAGACCTTGGGCACCGTCCAAGCGATGGCATTGGCGGGGGTCACTGCTGCCTCGCTACCCGCGCGCACCACGACTTGGGCCTTCGAATCTTTCCAATCGTAGCTCAGCTGATAGTCGACGACGCCGCTCGCCTGCCAAGTGGCGCGCGCCGCCGCAAGCCTCTCTTGCAAGCCGTAACAGGCAGAGGTCATGCTGAAGAGCTGCGCGCGGCAGTCGCCCAGCCAACACGAGTTAGGGGGCGGGAGCACGCCACTCGCGTAAGTCGGAGCCACGCAACGAATCACCGGTGGCAACCGTGCAGCACACTCCGGGGTCAGCGCTTCGTAGACTTTGGTGCAGTAGTCAGCGCACGACGTCCTAGGCATCGCCTGACCGACGCCGCAGAACGGCGGGTCCCATTCGGGTCGGTTCCAGTCCTCGCACAGTGCCTGCGGTAGCAGGTAGTCCAACGTCTCGCAGTAGTGTTGACACTCGGCCACTGCGGACTGTCTCTGCGACACGCCGCCCGTTGCCGTCAGCCCGCTTTCGCCACCGCTGTTGGCGCTCGTGCCCGCGAGCGCACTAGTCCCCCCGCTGCTCACATCCCCGCCGCCGCCCATCGTGCTCGGTCGCACTGGTTCGTGCTCGTGCTCAATTTGACCGCAAGCGCTAGCGGCGACGAGAGCCAGCATTCCCAACCGCGCGCGCGTCATAGTGCCCATTGTACGCCAGCGGCTAGGCACACGTGGCCGCGCTCGTCGCCTGTTTGAGCGTAGCAACAGCAATTTCGAGCGTGCCTTGATTGGTCCGCGCGCCGGGGGCCTCATGGCGTCGAGCCGAACGGCGCGCTTGCCGTGTGGGCCATCTGGCGAACTACGGGTCGCGGCTCAGCACCGCTTCCGCGGCTCTGTCTAGGCGAGCTTCCGGCGACCCGGCCACGAGCAGCCAGGGCACTGCGAGTCGTTCGAGCTGGCTGAGGTAAAACTCGTGTTGTCGAAGCCGGAACGCGGGGTCGCGCCGTGTGCCGTCTTGCTCGAATGGGAAATCCGGTGCGCACAGCAGTGTGAGGTCGTAGGGGCGTTGCGCGAGCTGGTGCAGCTCGGGCTCGGCTCGACCGAACTGATCCAAGCAATAGAAGAGCGTCGTCAGCGGCGAGGTATCGCAGAACAGGACCTGGCGAGCAGTGCGGGCCGCTCGCTCCTCGAGTTCTACTTGAGTGTGGGCAATCAGCAGGAAATCATCGTAGCGGAGCTCCCCGCCGCGCTCGACCCATAGCTCGCGCCCGTATTCCTCGCAGTGAGCCGTGTCGAAGCGGCGAGCCAAGCTGCGCGTGAGCGTGGTTTTGCCGGAGGACTCGCCGCCGAGCAGGCACACACGCGGGACGAACGATGCCCGCACGACCGGCGACAGGAACGCGGCGCCCAGCGCGGGGTTGGCACGAATTGCGCTAGCTGAGATGGGCACGTTCGTGCGCTCCAGATCGACCAGCACGTGTGCCACGCGCGCCTCGGCGTGACCAGCCCCGCGAAACTGTGGTTCGAGCTCCCGGGCGAAGCCATCCCCGTAGTGCTCGCTCGTGAACACCGCGTCGACGGCGATGCCGAACACGCGCAAACACAGCTCCGCGCAGAACACGCGCTGTTCGAGTTCGGGAGCGCTGTTGTGCGGCAGAGGCGGCAATGGGCCGTGCTGGGCGCGCAGGCGGATGAGTTCGGCGTCGTCGAGCGCCAGGTGCCAGACCTCGGGGAACAGCTCGGCGAGCCAGCGGCGGCGTGGAGCGGCCTCGCAGCCAGGGTGCTCGGGGCTCGAATAGCTCAAGCACAGCACGCGCTCGCACCGGGCCAAGGCCGCGTTCAGAAGCTGCTCGTGCCCGCGATGCAGCGGTGAGAGCTTGCCCACCACTAGGCCAGAGCGAAAACGTGGGTTCATGACGCGGAAAGCCGCCAGCTGCGCAGCGAGATCAGCGCGTTGACCCAATAGGCCGCGTACAGCAGCGAGGTGAGCTGGAGGCCGCGCAGCCAGTACACCGGGACGGCCAGGCTATTGACGAGTAGCCAAAAAAACCAAGATTCTACGCGGCGCTGCACGAGCAGCAGCTGCCCTACCACGCTGAATGCCAGGATTGCCGAATCGAGAAACGGCGCGTAGGCGTCCGTGAACGAGTGCAGCGCGAACCCGTAGCCCGCGACCACCAGCACTCCGCCGAGGACGAGCTTGCCCAAGGTCAGCGGCGGCGTACGCGTGATCGGCAGCTCGGCTGCTTGCCCCGCGCCGCGCCAGCGCCGGTAGCCGTGGATGCTGGTCACGAGGAAGAACACTTGCAGGGTGACGTCCGCGTATAGCTTGGCGTCGAAGAAGAGCCAGCCGAATAGCGAACAGCCGACGATTCCAGTCCACCAGGTGTGAACGCTGTTTCTGCCCGCCAGGAAGATGGCCAGCGTGTTGAACGCATTCGCGGCGATTTCGACCGGCCTCATCGAGGCTCCAGCTCCGATGAGTATTGGAGCAGCTTGCCTTCACCCGCATCGAGCTCGGCGATAGCGAGCGCTTGTTCAGCCCCAAACAGCTGAAGCAATGCCGCACGCAGCTCGGATTCTCGTGAGCCGAGGCCGGCGACACGCAGCACGAGCGAGCCGTCCGCGTGTTGCTGGAGCTGGAACTGGTGCAGCGCGAACGGGCCCAAGGCGTGAGTCACCTCGATGTTGTTCAGCCACACGCCGGCCGGCGTGCGGAAGCGCACCGGAGCGCGTCCCTCGAGCCCCACGAGTACGGACTCGGCGCCGGATCGAGCGAGCGACGAAGTCACCGGTGCGGTAGCGCACGAGCGGCAGGCAAAAGTTGAAGCCACCGGTCAATGTCACTTCACCGCGCTCACCGTTAGGCAGGGCCTTGCCACGAACATCGAGGATCTCGACTAGCATGCGGTGTTGCAAGAGCACGTGCCCGCCGCACGCGGGGTCGAAGGCTGCGACGGGGCCTGCTTCATTGAGCGAATACAGGTCCACCACTGGGCAATGGAACGCGCCTTCCAACGCGCGGCGCAGCGCTGGCAGCAACGCCATGGAAGTGCTGAGCAGCGCGCGAGGGCGCAGCTCGGCCCGGAGCTTCAACAATTCGACGAACGAGATCGGATCGCCGGCCAGCACTTCGGGCGCCAGCTCTTCCAGGTATTTGCGGCGATCCTCCGGCTCGCGCCAGTCATCTGGATACAAGTTGAGTTTGACGAGCCCCGCCTCGTCCAAGGTCGGCGTGACCGAGACGTAGGTGAAGCACTTGCGTTGATAGCCGAGCAGCGCCACTCCCACTTCTCCGCGCCGGGCCCGCAAGGTCACGCCGAAGCGCGCGAGCGCACGCCGATGGAACGCGAGGTAGCTGGCCGCGACGAGGGGATGCGAGGCGATCAGCAGCGGGTGCCCCGTGGTGCCGCTAGTGCGGAAGTTGATCAACCGCGCGACAGGTGCCGAATCGGGGACGAAGCGCGCCACGTCGTGACCCAGATCTCCCCGGGAGATCGTGGGCACGTCGCTCAAACGTCGCGGCGCGCCGCCCAGTGCGCGATAAAATGGCACTTCCCGATACACGCGCTGCAGAAACTCGGTGAGCCAAGCTGCCGATTCTTCACGTTGCTCCGGCACCTCGGCCTCGGCCACTTCGCGCTCGAACGCACGCACGGTCGCCACGTCGTCCGGGGTCAGGCGATTGCCGCTTTCGTTGCGAAACATCGGCGCGCAGGGGTGCTCCCTGAGGCGCTGCAGCATCCGCCGCCCGTGCTCGGTCAGGGTTGGGTAGCGTTCGAGATCGCTCGGCTCGCTCATTCGCGCGTGTACTTGTCCGCCGATTCCTCGGCGGCTTTGCGGGCTAGAGCTTCGCGCACCGCGCGCGCTCGCTCTTCGGCCGCACGCGACGCGCGCAGCACGCGTGCGCGCTCGGCCGCGCTGAGGCTGGTCAGGCGGTCCTCGGCTTGGGCTCGGCTTTCCCCTTGCGGTCGAAAGCCGAGCCGGGCGAGGCAAAAGCGCGCCAGCTCTTCGCGACGCTCCGGATCGGTGATCAGCTTTTCGACCGAGCCGTGTTCACTCAGCTCGCTCGCGCCCTGCGACAACAGCGGGAACAGCGGAGCCGCGCGCAGATCCGCGGTGCGGAACCAGCCATCGGCCAGCACCCAGCTCAGGAGCAAGCTGACCCGTAGCCGGTTGCGGTCCGACTTGGGCGTGCCCATGGCGAAGGCGGCCAGCGCGGCCGAGCCCGGATCGGCGCCGTGCCAGCGACACAAATCGCCCACCACCGCAGAGACCGCCACCGTTCCCTGCTCGCCGAGGCGCGGCTCGTCCAGGAAATCGGGCGGCGTTTCGCTGATGCGGCGCATCAAGTGACTGAGTTCACACCCTTCTCGATCCATCACGTTGCTCCGAATTCATCGAACACGAGCGAGCTTTCCCACCGAAGCGGTTGATCACGGAAGGCCACCATCAGCGGCTCAACCACGCGCGGCCTCACCGGCATAGCGCTTGCCAGCGAAGGCGCGCGCAAAGGCGATGAGCTCGCGCGCCTGCCACAGCGCGTCCGTGGGCCTAGGGCCACGCCTGCAGCTTGTGCCACGCATTACTGGATTCCCGAGATCAGCGGGCGGAGCGCACGGACTCCGGCTCTGGCGGAGCCTCATTCAGCCGCGCAAGCACGAAGCTCGAAGATGCAGCGAGCGCGCCTGCGAGCGCGATCACCGAGCGGTAGCCGATGGCGTGGGCGAGCGTGCCGAATCCGAGCGTCGAGAGGGTGACCCCGACATTGAACGAGCCGCCGAAATAGGTGAGGACCGCCGTGCGAGTCTTGCTGTTCGTACCCTCGACGGTGAGCGCTGTCAGCACCGGCCAGAGCGTGCCGTGAGCGAAGCCGAGCGTGAAGCCGAGCGTGAAGAGCCAGCCCGGTTGAAGTAGCGCCGTGGCGAACACGGCCACCGCGTAGAGCGCGGAGGCACCGAGCGCGAGCTTCTTGCGGTCGAAACGATCGAGGAAGGCGCCTCCGAGAACGCGGATTCCCAGCGCAGACAGCGTGTAGCCGACGAACCAATGGCTGAGATCGTGGATGCCGAGCTCGAGCGCGAGCGGTTGGTAGAACGTGAGCACTGTTCCGAACGCCACGCCGACGATCACGCCGGCATAGAGCAGCCGCCCGAAGCGTGGCGTGAACTCGAACCTTGCCTTCGCTGCCTGTGGCCTCGGGACACGGCGTTCACGAAAGGCAATCGCACCAAAGGCCGCGAGGAACGAGAAGCACCCGGAGAGGATGAACACCGTGCGCCAGCCATAGGCGTCGGCGACGGGCTCTGCTATGGCCGGGCCGAGCGCGTTGGTGGCCAGGTTGGCCGCGCCGATCAGCCCCACGGCCTGCCCCAGTCGCGCTGGAGGAGCCAGATCTATCGTCAACGTCAGCGTGGTCGACACGAAAATGGTGAAGGCCGCGCCGTGCAAACCGCGGAGAGCGTACGCAGGCAGCCCGAGCCCCTCGAGCGCAGCGAAGCCGAGCGAGCCGAGCATCATCGTGATCGCCGCCCCGAACAGCAGATAGTGCCGCGGCACACGATCCAGCCGCGCAGCGACGAGCGGGATCACCAGCACCGCAGCGAGTGGGCCAGCCGCCATCAAGTGACCTATCAACTCCGAATTCGCAGCGTGAACCTGAGTCAGGTACTTCGGAAGCAAAAGGAAGCTGCTAAAACCCAGTCCGAACAGGAACTGAACCCCGAGCAACAGGAGAAAACGCGCGCTCACGAGCGAGGGCAATGCTTTCGGAGGCGGAGCTTCTAGAGGGTCGTCGTCTTCTTCGCTTTTCGGTGGGGCCATGGGGTTCCTTGGCGCCCTCTCTCTTTCAGCCTCGGGCCCACAAAGCAGGAAGCCCTCTCGGCCAGAGGCGGAGAGGGCTTGCGATACGGAGCTGACCGCGCGTGCGCCTCATCCGCCTTCACGGCAAATGAACTTAACGAGGTGGCGCCAGCAACGGAGGTTCACGGTGAAACCAATAGCTCTCGGTTTCCTGATCGTCAAGTGGCGCTCGCGGGCGTTCTCGAGACCTGACTTCTCGAGCTGGTCGAGCGTTGCGCGAATCGCTCTGGCGACCCTATTGCCCTGCGGTCTTGCGCGCTGCTGTTCCCGAGGCATCCATCAAATAGCGAAAGGGATCCGCTCGCGTCGAGAACACCAGAGTGTCGCCCTCGCCGATGATTTTCTCGTACGTCTCCATGGTTTTGACGAACTCATAGAGGCTTCGCGCCTCCGGCGTCGTCTGATACGCCGCTGCGTAGATGCTGGTCGCCTTGGCGTCCGCCGCGCCGCGGATCTCTTCGACCGTCTTGTAGGCGCCGGACTCGATGACGCTCAGATCGCGCTCCTTGTTGCCGAGGATCTTCGCTGCCTCGCCTTCACCCTCGGAGCGAAAGCGCGAAGCGATCTGTTGCCGCTCGGAGATCATGCGCTCGTAAATCTTCTCGACCACGCTCGGGTTGTAGTTGATGCGCTTGAAACGCACGTCCAAAAGCTCGATGCCGAACTCGCTCAGCTTGGCGGTCGCTGCGTTCTGTATCTCGCGCTCGATCTCTTTGCGCCCCTTTTTGATGGGCGGTAGCACTCCGATGTTGCTGGTGCCCGCGTCGATCGCTGCCATGTCCGTCTCTGGCTTGCGGTCTTTGGTCGTGCGAATCACTTCGATCAGATCGTGTTTGGCGATGGCGTTACGCGTCTCGCTGCCCAAAATGTCGTCCAGGCGCGACTGCGCGCTGCGTTCGTCGCGCAGTCGCCGGAAGTACTCGAGCGGGCGGGTAATACGCCAACGGGCGAATGTATCCACGGAGATGTAGAGCTTGTCGCGCGTGGGCATCTCGCTCTTCGCGCCATCCCACTCCAGGATCTGCTTGTTGATCACGTGCGCTTCCTGAATGAGCGGAAGCTTGAAGTGCAAGCCCGCCTCCGTGACAGGGTTGGCGCTCGGTTTGCCGAACTGGGTGATGATGACCTGCTCGGTCTCCTGAACCGAGTAGTACGAGCTAGTCATCGTGAGCAGGCCGAGCAGCACCACCACGAGCCCGACGGTGTACGCTTTGCCCGGGTTCATCGCGCGGTCCCCGCTTCGGCGCCCAGCGCCGAGCTCAGGTTCAGCAAGGGCAACAAGTTCTTGACGTCCTCGCCGATGATGACCTTGCGTTTCACCTTGGGCAGCGTGGTAGCCATCGTCTCCAAGTAGATTCGGCGTCGCGTGACTTCGGGTGCTTTGCTGTACTCGGTCAGCAGCGCGCTGAACTTGGAGACGTCACCCTCCGCCTCGTTGATCCGTTTCTTGGCGTAGCCCTCGGCCGCACGGATGGTCTGGTCGGCCATGCCGCGCGCTCGGGGAATCGACTTGTTGTATTCGCCGTTGGCCACGTTGATGGCGCTCTCTTTCTCCTGCTGCGCCTGGTTGACCTCGTTGAAGGAGGCTTGCACCTTCTCCGGCGGATTCACGTTCTTCAGCTGAACTTGGTCGATCTTGATGCCCATCGTGTAGCTCACGACCAGCGCTTGCAATCTCTGCAGCGCCTCGTTCTCGATCTCTTGTCGACCAATGGTGATTACTTCGTCCACGGTCCGATCCCCCACGACCTCACGCATCACGTTCTCGGATGCCGCGCGTAGGGTGGCGTCCGCGTTGCGTACGTTGAACAAATATTGGTCAGCGCGCTCGATCCGATACTGAACCACCCACTCGACGAGAGCCACGTTCAAGTCTCCCGTAACCATGGTCTTTTCGCCGAGCCAACTACTCTCCGGAGTCGATTGGTTTGGGTTCGATGCGTTATCAGTGCCGAATCCAAACTCCTGCTTCAGCTGCCGTTTGACGGGCACGACGTTCACGGCGTCCACGCCGAGCGGCACCTTGAAATGGAGCCCGGGCGGAACGATGTGACTGAAGCGACCGAAACGCAGCACCACACCTTCCGACTCGGCCGGCACAGTGTACACGGTCATCCACAGCGCAGCTGCGCCGACGGCGATCAAGAGCGCCGCGCCGACCAAGCGCGGGAGGCTCCACGTGCGAAGGAGTTGTATGAGGTCTTGCATCTGGGTCGTCCAATCTGGAAAATGGCACGACGAAGCCCGGCCCAAACGCGGGCTGTGACGACGCCATCACTCTCCTCAGGATGGTAAGTGCGAGAACCTAGCACGCACACGCGATCGCCCGGCTTTTAGGCAGCAATCGTCGTCGAACGCGGCCCTTCGCCTCTGCTAGTCGGGGTGAAGCAAAGGACTGGGCTCGCTTATTCCGAGCTCGAGAAAAGTCGGTCTCAGCTCGTGTTATGCGCCCGCGAATGGCTCTACGCCCGACCGGAACGGCCTAGCGTCGACGACGGTAGGGGTCGTTAGCTCGCTCGCGAGGTCCTTCAGGGCTTGCCAACGAACGTGGTGACACTCTGGGCAGGAAGGGAGGCGCTGAAACGACCGTTGCTGACCATGATTGGGCTCTTCGCCGCGAGATTGTCGCTCGCCGAGGTCAGCCAAGGGGTGACCGTGCAAGGGACCGCTCCGGATACGAACAAGGATAGCGGCGTCGCAGTCGTGTTGTTGTTGATGGCCACCAGGACAACGGTTCCATCAGCTGGGTTCTTGTACGCCGTGAGCAGCACGCCCGACGGAACCGTTCCCGAAGTCGAGACCCGCATGTATCCGGGCCGCACGAAGCGCGAGAAATTGCCCATCACCCACAGGCGCTTGGTCCAGGTATTCGTGCTCGTGTCGTAGAGGCAGCCGCCGTTGCCCGAGGCATTGTACACCCACCACAGGTGCCAGGCATTGAGGTTGGCAACCGTGAGGTCAGCGTGCATCTGCTTAGCCATCAGCAGTGCGCTCGCGATGCCGTCGCCGGTCGAGTCGCCGCTGGCGGTTCCGGTGTCGACTTCAGTCTGCCAATATTCTTTGGAAGGGTCGGCCGCGATGGCCTTGTTGGCGGCGACAACCGCTGCGTTGTTGCTATCCGGCCCTAAGCCGTAGCGGTGACCTGCAAATATGCTGACATATTTGTATGCCAGCGCGTCACTCTGGATGGCCGTAAAATAGCTCGGAAACCCGTACCAATTCTGCGTCTCGGGCCCCATGAGCTTAACGTCGATAGCGGCCATGGCAGGACCCAGAGTTTCGATCCAGGTGGCCAATTGTGCCGCCGAGTAAGAGGTCGTGCTGTTGATGCCGCAGCTGTCTGGCTCGTTCTCGGCAGACACCGCGTAGATCGGTACTCCCTGGGTCTTCGCGTTCTGCACCCAGGTGACGAGGGCGCTGGCCAAACCGGCCGCGTTGCTGAGCACGGGCATGCTCCCGGTTTTGCAGCCGTTGGGGTTGGTTTGGGTGGTCGTGTAACTACCGCCTTGCGCACCGTTGGTGCCTGTTCCCCAGGGAGTCATCCAAACTTTGACTCCACTCGCTGCCGCCGATTTGGCAATCGCGAGCCCGTCGCCATATCGGATGCGAAGCAGCGACATTCCCGCGCCCTTCGTGGTGGACCAGAGATAGTCCGCGTCCGTTGCGTTGCGGTAGCTCCCCGCCCAGGCAGAGGACACACCAAAACCGGAGATTTTTTGCTGCAAGCTCGAGAGGCTCACGGTCACGTCGCCCGCTTGCGCGCTCCCGCTGCTGCATGCGGTCTGGTTGATGGCACCGCCCATGCCGGTACCCGATGCTCCGGCTGTTTCACTTCCGGCAACGCCTGCACCGCCGGCACCCGCTTTCCCGCTGCCCATGCCTCCGCTTCCCGCGCCCGCGCTCGCTGCTCCGCTGGCTCCCAGCGCACCGCCCACGGCGCCGATTGCTCCACTGGCTCCTAGCGCACCAGCTACTGCTCTCGCTCCGCTTGCCCCAGCTCCCGCTCCCGAGCTGAATGCTCCACCATTCGCCGAACCGCCGGTCGCAGTTGCCGCGGGCGTGGAATCCGACCCGCACGCCGCGGCGAATAGTGAAAGGGTTAGAGTGGAAACTTTGGCTACGGCACGACTGCGCGACATGAAACCTCCGAGTTGAAGCAGCCCCGTGCCTGCTGGAGCGCCTACTAGGGGGGTACGGCGGAGTGACGCAAACGCGAAGTCGCGCATCACTCGGACTCGCCTCGGCGAATGACTCTCACCCTCCATAACTGTCGTCACGAGCGGGAGCTTGTTGGGGAAAATCCAATCGCACGCCGATTGCTCGTCGATGCGGCCGCGCATCCATAACCAGTCAATGCGGTTGGGCTCTTTACGAACTCGCTCGTGGCCGGCACAGCCCCGTTCCGATACCGAAGTCCATCCGCGGCGCGTAGGGTCGAATCCTACGGCTCCGCACAGCTCGTCGGCCCACGCCGAAACACAGTCGACGACCGTTGCGCCGGGACCCGCGCGACCGTGACTCGCGCCTGCTGCCGACGAGTCATTGAGTGGTCTCACTTTGGCTCGAGTTCAGCCCGGACATGCCGAACGGACATGCCGAAGGAATCAACTGTCGGCACGCAAGACTTGAATGAGAGCAAAAGGGAGCAATCGAATCTGCTCAAAACCACGCGTTGCCGCAAAGGACGATGGATCGCGACGCCTCGACGTGACAGAAGGCGGTCGCTAGCAATGCGCAATTCGATCCTTCCCATCGCACGACTGGTCTCGGGAGTGGTGTTCGGGCTCCTCGTCGGCTCTTGCAGTAGCGACGATTCCAGACCCATCGACTCCGGTGAGTTTTCTGGAGCGGGGGGGACGGGCACTCAGGGTTCCCCGGGGGGCGCTTCCGGAGCCGGGAAGACCGGCAGTGCGGATCTTCCCGGTGACTTTGCCGGAGCGGGAGGCAGCGCCACTTCGGATTTGCCGGAGAACGTTTCCGGAGCAGGAGGGGTCGGCAGTGCGGATTCGCCCGAAGACCCAGGCTCGAGCGGCTCAGGCGGAGCAACCGACGACACCGCAGAGGGCGTGCCGCCGGGCTGCGGTGACGGCACTCTCAGCCGGAACGAGGCGTGCGACGATGGCAACAGCAAATCCGGTGACGGCTGCAACTCGGCGTGTCTGCCCGAGCGTGGCTTCAGCTGTGCGAATCCAGGCAAGGCTTGTCGAGAGATCGCGCGCTGCGGAGATGGAATCGTTGCTGCGAGCGAGCCATGTGACGACGGTAACGTCATCGCCGGCGATGGTTGCTCAGCGCGCTGCACCGTGGAGTTCGGAAAGAAATGCGCGGGGACGCCGAGCGTATGCACCGACGCCAAATGTGGCAACGGCGTGGTCGAGGGCGCCGAGAGTTGCGATGACGGCAACACAGCTCCATTCGATGGCTGCTCGGCGGTCTGCTCACGTGAACCCAACTGCAAGGCGAGCGGGGCCTGCACGTCCAAGTGTGGTGATGGCCTGCTGATCAACGAGGACTGCGACGACGGCAACACCATCGACGGCGATGGCTGCTCTTCGCAGTGCACCAAGGAGACGGGTTTCACCTGTCAACAGCTGCCCCAGTGTGACAGGCTCAACGGCCAGTGCGTGCTGCGAGTCCCGGCGGTTTACCGAGATTTCTCCGATCAAGATCCCGACTTCGGCTGGCCCACCTATCCCGATACGACGTGCGGCATTCCCGAGGGCAAGCCAATCGTGCCGGGCATCGCGCAAGAGCGGCTGGATGCCGACGGCCGCCCGGTGCTCGGCAAAGCGCCCGCCAATGCCTGCATCGGGTCGACGCAGTCCTTTGCGAGATGGTTCCGCGACAACGCCGGAACGGTCAAGATCGTGGGCGAGCTCGTGCTATTCGACAACGGCAACGGCGGCTACGTAAACCGTTTCGGGAAGAACGGCGAAAAGCTCGTCACCACCCAGGCGCCGCCCGCCGGGCAAGGCGTGGAGCAGCAGCTTCCGGGTGTGAGCACCCAAGCAACCTGCACGACGGGCTGTGTGACGCGTGTGCGCATGTCGCTCGCGTGTGAGAATGTTTGCCTGCCGCAGCACGACAAAGCCGGTTCTGCTAGCGAGGCGCTCAAGCTGCAGGTAGACCAGCTGGCTCAGCTGAAAAGCGCGGCGATCCCGGACACAGCGGCCATTGCCGCTCTCGAAGCGACCATCGCTGACCTGCAAACGACGGTCGTCGCGCTCACCGCCGCTGCAACCAAATGCGATAACGAGTGCCAGGTGAACTTCGACAAGCAGGTGGCTGTCTGCGTCGCGGACTGCAAACCCTGCAGCTTCAGCCCGACCCTGTTTTGTACCGGCGGCAAGCTCGTTTCGTACGACGGCAGCCCTTTGTTCTTTCCCGTCGACAGCGTGACCGGGCCGACCCTAGACGCCGATTTTGCGAGTCTTCCCCCGCAGTACGGCTACGTGGGTTGGCCCTCGGAGAATCAAGTCTTCCCGGGCGCCGTGAAGCACAACTTCTCTTTCACGAGCGAAGTGCAGTACTGGTTTCGCTACGAGCAGGGCACCAACGCGCGCCTGGATTTCTCGGGTGATGACGACGTTTTCGTGTTCATCAACGGTCACCTCGCCGTGGACCTCGGCGGCATCCACGTGCCGATGGACGGCTCGGTGACGATCAACGCCCAGACGGCAGCTCGCTTCGAGCTCCAGCCGGGTAACGTGTACAAGGTCTCGGTCTTCCAAGCCGAGCGCCAGAGGTTCGGATCCACGTTTCGCCTGACGCTTGCCGGTTTCCAACCAACGCCGAGTGTTTGCAGCGCGGTTTGCGGCGATGGCATCCTGAGCTTCGGCGAGGAGTGCGACGACGGCGTCAACGACGGTGGGTACGGCGAGTGCGGCGTTGGCTGCAAGCTCGGACCTTTCTGCGGTGACGGAGTCGTGCAAGGACCCGAGGCCTGCGATAACGGCCCCGGCGGCGGTCTCGCATGCCCCGGCTGCCGCTAGCAGCTGGAGCCGCGGAACTAGCCTCTTTTAGGCAGGTACGTCGCGACACATAGACAGCAAGTCCGAGGTGAAGTCATTGACCAGGCTCGCCTGCTTCGCCGCATCGTCCCGCGAGCCCAGCTTGCTCCCGGAGGCGCTGGGCCGCGTTGGCTCGAGCACCAGAGCGAGCGCGCCCTCGGCAAACTCGCTCCACGACCAAGGCACAGCCGAAGCTCGCTCGGCTGTCGGGATCGCCGAGGTCGAGCCAACGTGGGCGACGACTTCCCGTCGCGAGTTCCGTTGCATGCCCTGCCCGAGAGCCACCAGCGAAAGCGAGCCCAGGGCGGCGATCACCCAGGCGACCGGCTTACGGAAGCGGGTGAAGTGGGCGAGCTGCTCCGGGGTCGGCGTTCGAGCCTCGAGGGCGTCGAACTCGAGTATCAGGGACTTGTGGGCGCTGACCGGTTCGATTTCGTAGCTGCCGAAGAAGTGCTCGTCTTCCACGGAGAATGAGTCAATCCGTTTCGAATGCTGCACGCAGATCCTCCCTTCTCAGGTATTGGACACACTCGAGTCATGAGCGCGCCGCTATCGCGAGCAGCCATTTTGTACATCTCGGCGCCCTGCGCTCGTGGTTTTCAGTCAGAAATTGGTCACGGAAGGCGTGTCAATTTGTCTCGAGCGGGCGCGCAATTTTCCCCGAGAAAAGCGCGGTCTAGGCCCGCAGGTGCACGGCGCACACCGGAATGTTTGCCTGCCGGCGGCACGAAGCTAGCGGGTGCCTCGCACCGGATGCTGCTCGCGGTCGGACCGCGCTTGGGTGCTCGGAATGCAGCTGGTGACTCGAGCGTTCCCGAGTTTCATCGCGCATGACTTTGCGTTGGCTCGGTTTGGGGTTGATGGCTGCGGCTTGCTGGTCGCTCGCGAGACCTGCGGGTGCGGCCGACGAGGCTTGGGCATTGCCGCAGCAGGGCGCCGACCCAGCCGCGTTCACCCCGCGCGGTTGGAGCGTCGAGGAGACGTTCGACAGCGATCTGGACGGTGACGGCGCAGCCGACAAAGTCATCGTGCTCCTGCAAGACGAGCTCCAAAACGATTCCGACACGCGAGACGTCGAGCGCCACCGTGCGCTCGTGACGTTACGACGTCAGGCAGACGGGTACACGCTCGTCGGCTGCAATCGTCGAATTCTCATGTCGTTCGGCGACGGTGGAGTCAAAGGCGGAGTCGGCACCCCTGAACTGAGAAACCAACGCGGGACGCTCGTCGTGAGCCAGATGCAAGGCTCTCGCGAGTTCGAGATCTGGGAGCACCACTTTCGTTGGAGCCGCAAGCGCCAACGCTTCGAACTCGTGGGCCGGGACAGCATCCGAAGCGACGCGGCCACCGGTGCATCGACCTGGCTGAGCTGCAATTTTCTGACCCGCGCGTGTGTCGAAAAAGTAACGCCCCCGCAGGTCGATTCGGACGGGCATGAGCTGCGCTCAGTTCCGAAGATCAGACGCTGGCAATTGCCTCGAGTTTCGCTCGTGGCGTTCGAGCTCGTGGAGCGCGAGGAATGACCCCCGGCGACTGAGCTCGAGAGGGCACACTCGAGCCGGACCGACTTCTCCGTTATTCACAGCGCCAAGTCACGTCATCGATCGTCCAGCCTTGTTGACATCGCTCCGCGGACAAGACGAGCTCTGTCGACCCTTCTGAATCGAGCGCAAAGTGCGCGCGCTCGGCGCTCGTGGATGTGCGCTTGCCATGATTGTCCTCGCAGCGGACGGCATAGCTGAGTGAGCAATTGAGCTTTCGATCGCATTCGTTCTTCGCCCGCATCACGATCGACCGCTGCTTTACCTCGTTCCGAAAGCTCATGCAGTCCGAAATATCGGGCTGAGCTCGGTCCGCACGCGCGTCTCGCGTCTGCATGCCATTGAAAGCCGCCACACCAATGACAGTCACACTACTGATGATGAGCGCACGAACGCACCGCTTCATGTTGTCTCCTCGAGCGACGCGCAATGGGCGGCAAAAAGGGCCGAAGCCACGAGCTCGTCTCTTCCGCGCAGCGTTCGTCGCTACGGATCGACTGACAGCGCATGCTGCCAAAGGTTCCCGCAAAATGCGTGGTCGCGAAAATCGCGCAGCGAATGCAGGACGGCTCCGGGAGCTCGCGCGGTTGCGCGCGCTTGGGCGCGGGTGCGACCGGGGCGAGCTGCAGTTCGAATGGGTGGG
>Ga0164308_10000601_pt1 | contig 19565 bp, 16 predicted proteins | sample Whisoiple_246_MG_FD_109983 | JGI IMG/M metagenome (GOLD analysis project Ga0164308, IMG submission 109983) | Soil microbial communities amended with fresh organic matter from upstate New York, USA - Whitman soil sample_246_MG | ecosystem: Environmental > Terrestrial > Soil > Unclassified >...
ACGGGCCGCGTGCTATCCGCGACGTACACGCGATCGCCCGCGGCGGCGAAGCCCTCGGGCGTGGGCGGCTCGCTCATGTCCGGCGCAGGGTAAGACGGAGTGACGCAAACGCTCGTGTCAGCGTCGGAGATCGGGGTCAGGCTGCCATCCTCGGGCAAGATCGGTGACAGCGGCGCAGTCGGTGCGCTGGCGTCGAGCGTGAACGTGGCCTCGACCTGGCAATCGGTGAACGTGCCGGGCTCCTGGTCGATCACGTGCTGCGCATCCAGCAGCACGAGTTTGTGCTCTTCGGGCAGCGCGACCAGCAACTTGCGGCGGCCCTCAGGGCCAGACTCCCCATCCAAATCCGCTGAGCACACGCCTTCCCTGGGTTTACTCGGCTGGAGGCTCGAATCCAGGCAGCTCACGCGCGGCCCCTTCCCGGCCGGACCCCGGTCCATGACCACGGTGATATCGCCGGGGCGCGAGCTCAGATGGCAGGCGGGCCAGGTCGTCAGGTCGCGCGCGGGTTCGTCGCCTTGTGGAGCCGTGATGCAAGTCGTGGGCAGGGCAAAGATGCCGTCCTTCTGCAGTCCGCTCACGGCCACGAAGGTCGCGGCTCCCCCCGGAGTCGTCACGATCGCGCCCGGCTTCGCGCCGACACGGAGGAAAGAATAGCCCGGCGTCGTCTGATCGATATCTACGATGCCCTGCGCTTGCAGATCCACCACCGCGACTTCGTTGGTCGCCGTCTGTGTGACCAATGCGAACGTATGACGGGTTCCCGACTCGTAATCCGGGCACTCATCGAGCTTGTGCCCGGTCTTGAGCTGCGGCTCCGAGAGGACCGACTGATCGGCTCCGCGGCAGACGAAGCTCACGCGGCCGCTAGACTGCATGGCGTGCAGATTGACCGTGATCGGGGTCTGCGAGCAGGACCCGAGCAGCACCGCCCAAGCGCACAGGCCGAGCACCGCCGATTTGAGCGGATCGAAAGAGGAGGTCAGCAGCCGAAAAGGTATTTTCACTTGGAGGACCGAGGGGCCTTGGGAGTACCGATACTCGCGATGATCGTCGCGTAAGTTTGAGGAAAGCGCTGATCCAAGCTGATGACGCCCAGATACGAGTCGGTGAAGTGACCGAGGTAAGCGAGCCCACGCTCGCTGTCCACCGCGAGCGCGTACGGGCCGCGCCCGGTGCTTACGATCGCGTCGATCGCGTTCCGCTTCGGGTCGTAAACGAAGATGCGCCGTGAATCGAAGCAGACGATGAAGACGCGACGCTCCAACTCGTAGGGGCCAGCGCGGTCAATCATCGCGCTGCTCGCCGTGCCTCGCACTCGAATGTCGCCCACGATGGCGCGCGAGGGGCCGAAGGTCAGCGCGATCGAATCGGTGAGCGAAGGCAGGTCGCTCGTGCCGGTGGGGTACGCAGCGTCCGCGGTCATCTCGCCCACCAACAGCGAAGCGGGGGCGCGACTCGCCACGTACACGCCGGGTTGGTGCACGGCACGCACGCAGTTCGTCAGGCTGGCCTCGCATTGGGCGGGATCGGCGGCGGTGCTGCAGTCACCGGCGGTTTCGCGACAATGATCGTAGTCTTGCTGCCGCTGCGCTCCGTCGATGGCGATTCCGCGCGAATCGAAGCCGAGTGAGTTGGCGTTGATCGGCACCGACCCCGCTCGGCGCAGCGCAAAGCGGTTGTAGTTCGTGAGTGAAGTGCCGGTGTCCGCCTGTTCATCGCGCACGCGCAGCAAGTCGATCTGCGCCGCGGACCGGTAAGCCACCAGAAACCCGGGCGCTGGCCGATCCTTGTCGGCAAACACCGGGGTTCCATCCGCGTAAACGTGGTCCGGGAGAGCTGCAATGCCGACCGGAGCCAAGGGCAAGCCGCCGAGAATGCTGACGAGCGTAGGTCCCCCTGCCCAGTCATTGAAGAAGAGCGAAACGCTGCCCGAGGTCTGATTGGTGACGGCGATGTATTTGCCGTCGCTCGTCGCGTCCAAGGCATACGGCTCGGGTGGCAGCCTGAGCGCGTCGTAGTTGTCTTCGGGGGTGTCCCCCGAACGGTGCTCGGCATTGCACAGTTGGTCGTCACCGCTTTGCCCGCAGTCCAGCTGGCCTTCGCTTCTCGTTCGGGCGTCATCTCTCCGCACGTCGATCCAGTGCAGCGTCGAATCGCCACGCACCGGGATGAAGAGGCGCGACGAGTACTCGGAGTTCGCTTCCGGGTTCTTGCGCCAGATCACGTCCGTGGCAAACGCGCCAATGCCCACTGCGTCCACCTTGAGGCCTGCCGCGCTCGGCTCGATCGGATTGCAGCGCCCCGGATAGAGCACGCGATCCGCTTCGTCCCGCTCACCAGTAGTGCAAGGGTTGGGGGCCGTCGCATCGACACAGTAGTAGCTCGGCACCACATCCGTCGCGACGCCTTCGCGCGGCACGTCGCAGATCTGGGTCGTGTCCTGGCAGTCTTCGTCCTTGCTACAAGGTTTCGGAACGATTTTGCGCAGCTCACCCAGATCGTAGGAGATCAGCGAAGCCGAGCGATATTGCAGATCGAAGTCGCTGTTGACGACGTACAAATACTTCGGCGCCTGGTCTATGTCGCTCGTCGTCTGACCGTCGATCGCCACGCCCGTCGGGAAATACAGCTCCTCGAGCGGCGGCGGTTTGCCGTCACCGGCGGGATAACAAGCGTTCAGGAGCAGCACCGAAAGGGCTGCGAGACGTGACAGGGGTCGCATGCGCGGGCGGAGCCTAGTGGCGAGCGCCACAAGTCGCAATCACTGCGTCCACTGCTCGCGTCGAGCGCCGACAGCGACCTGACCGAATGGGCCTACCGTCGATGCTCGTGCGCCTTGGACGCAAGCAGCGCTTGCTATTTTTTTTTCGAAGCTGAAGGAAGCTCAGCCGAGATCGAGGATGATCACACCGCGCTCGATGTCGTCTTCACTCGGCTTGGGTTCCGGGGCGGGGTGGTACACATCGAGGGGTAACTCGAGGCGGGGGCGATCGAGTTCTTGCCGACGCTGCACGTCCTCTTCCCGCCGCCGGATCTGATCGATTATGAACGGAGGAAGCATCGCTCGAGTCCTCGCTTTCTGTCGGGCTTGCGCCGGGAATACTCTTTAACTGTAGCCACCGCGGGAATTCGGTCAAGCCTCAGGCGCGGATCCAAGTTCATGTGAAGCTTGAGGTTTTCGGAAGAGCAGGGCCTACTTGTCGTTTAGACGGAGCTGGGGCGTGTGTCAGGCCGCCAAAAGGCGCGTAAATCGCCCCTTCGACGCTGTGCGCAACGCACGGGTTTGGCTACTTTCTCCGCTTTCACAGCTAAGGTACGGCCGGATGGCGATTTCGTTAGCAGCCTGGAAGCGTGATCGGCCACCGGGCGGACCCGGCGTGCGGCGCGGTTGGCTTGCAATTTCAGCTGCAGCTGCACTGGTGATCGCCTCGCTCGTCAGCAGCGCCTCGGCTTGGGGCAAACCCTTCGAAGTCGCTGATAGCAGCTGGGAGGGCACCAGCGAGCTCTATGCCCTGGCCCAACAGGAGCTCGGCAAAGACCGGGTGCAGGTCTTGGCCACGGCCGACTTCGAGCGCCTGGCCAAAGACGACGGCGTTTTGATCCTGCACCCGGAACGGGAGCTCGACTACAACGAGCTATCCGCGTTTTTGCGCGCCGGCGGACGCATGGCGGTGCTGGACGATCGCGGGGAAGCGGCCCACTTTCTGGCGCGTTTTCAGATCCACCGCGTCGAAGCCCCTCGCAACCCGGCCCAGTCGTTGCGCGACAATCCGATGCTCGCGATCGCCGTTCCGGCGGTGGAACAAGTCGCAGGGCAAGAGCAGAACCGCCATCCAGTCGTGGCCGGCGTGGACCGGGTCGTCACCAATCATCCGACCGCGCTCGTTCATCCGAACCTGACGCAGGTACTGAAGATCCCCGCGCTCGGCGAACCCGATGCGACGCTCGCAGTGACCGGCATCATCGCGAAAAGCGGCCGACTGTTCGCGATGGGCGATCCGTCGGTCGTGATCAACGAGATGCTGCGCTACCCGGGTAATCGTGCGTTCGCCAGCGGCTTGCTCAAGTACTTGGCCGAGAACGACGCGGGCATCAGCCGCGGCGGCAAGCTGTATATTCTGGCCAACGACTTCGGCCAAAAGGGTCACTTCGGCGGTTCTCGCGGTGTGCTGGGCGAGCTGTCGAACTTGTCCGAGACGCTCGCGGAGTTCACGAGCGAGCTCGAGAAGAACGGGTTCCCCGGCACGCTCTCTTTGGCGCTCGCCGCGTTGGCCGGATCGGGCGCACTAGCTTGGGCGGTCCACTACAGCTCCCGTCGCTATCGTCGGTCGGTGCCTCGCTACGCACTGGCCCCGCTGCTCCTGGCACAAGGCGGACTCGCCGGCCGCGCGGCCGCGCTTTCGGCACCCACCACCGATCCGGCCCTCACGCTGCTCGAGCTGCGCTCGGCGTTGGCCGAGGCGTTGGCACACCGCCTGAACCTGTCGCGGCTCGCTTCACCCGAACAAATCGTCGCGGAATTGGCCAAAAGACCGCTGTTCGACGCGGCGCGCGTGCGCGAGATCAGCGAGCTCTTTCGGGCCTTGTCCGAGGGCCAAGCGCCGATCTTGGCGCGCAAACGTTTGCGCCTAGACACGCATCGCTTGGCGGGCCTTTCGCGAAAGGTGATGGAGATTCTCGACGAAATCGAGGAGCGTAGCCGAGTCTAAGCATGCAAGCGTTGAACGTCAGTGAGATCGAGGCCGCCCGCGAGCGGCTCGCCGAAGTCAGGCGACAGGTGAGCCGCGTGTACATCGGCGATACGAACTCGGTCGATCTGATGATCGTCGCCCTGCTGGCGCGCGGGCACGTGCTGCTGGAGGGCGTGCCGGGCATCGCCAAGACCACCTTGGTCAAAGCCTTCGCCATCACCCTCGGCAGCTCGATTCGGCGCGTGCAATTCACGCCCGACTTGTTGCCCGCGGACATCACCGGCACCTACGTGCTCAATCCCAAGGACGGCACGTTCTCGCTGCGCGCAGGGCCAATCTTCGCCAATGTGCTGTTGGCCGACGAGATCAACCGCGCCCCGGCAAAAACCCAATCTGCATTGCTCGAAGCCATGCAAGAGCGACAAGTCACGATCGAGGGCGATCGCTTCGAGCTTCCGGATCCGTTCTTCGTTCTCGCTACGCAAAATCCCATCGACTTGGAGGGCACCTATCCCCTGCCCGAGGCTCAAATCGATCGCTTCCTGGTGCGCGTGCCCATGGGCTACCCCAGCGAACGCGATGAAGTGCAGATGCTCCGCTCCCACGGCATCATCGCACCGGAACCATTCGTGGTGCTGTCCGGCGCGGACGTACTGCAGCTCCAATCGATCGCCGCGCGCGTACACGTGGAAGAGGACTTGTTCGAGTACGCAGTAGCGCTCGCCAACTACACGCGCAATCACCCGCGGGTCGTTCTGGGCGCCTCGCCCCGGGCGTCCCTCGGCTTACTGCGCGCCGCCAAGTCGCACGCGGTGCTCAGCGGCCGCCCCTTCGTGACCCCAGACGATGTGCGCGTGGTCGCGTCCCCAGTGCTCGCACATCGCTTGATCCTCACGCCGGAACTCGAGGGCGACGCGCGCGCCCGCAGCGCACTCGTCGAAGAAGCCCTGCAAAAAGTCAGCTACCGCCGCGCAGTTCGGCCCGTCTGACCTTCATCGAAAGAGGGGGCGATCGCGATCCAGCAGCGCACCCCGCAGCGCGATGCTGTTGCCGCCGCCTTTGCGCTCCGACGGTGATGCAAAGCGATCACAACGACTTCCAAGACAGGCGCCAAGATCGCCAAGGCGGCCAAGATCGCCAAGACCCGAGTGCGCCGCTGCAGACGGCATCACACCAAAGAGCGTAGAAACCGGCTCGACAACCTGGCGGACGAAACCGCGCTCGCGCTTGGCCGTACAGAGTTTGGGGTGAGCGTGCTGCGGCAAAGCTGCGAGATTCATTTGATTCAGTCCCGGCTCGGCGAAACGTCGCCCACGGACGCGGTCGGCGCAGGCGCGCAGACCGCGCCCGTGGGTGACGAACGGACCCAGACGCTGCAGACCGGGTGCATGGGCGATCGGACCCGTGCAGACCGGGTAACATGGGTGCCGAATTGGAGCCCCGCACCGTTCGGATGTCGGACTCCTCGTACAGCGTGCCCCAGATCTCAACGACGCCGCCGGTGTGGTGAAGCGCTGCTCGATCGCTCTCTGCTCTTGGCGCTGCGGGCGCCTTCGGCGATGGCGATCTTGGCGGCCTTCTCGGAGCCGCAATAGGAGCGCCCTGCGTCGCCCTCCATGAACAGCGAGCGAGCGCCATGAGCCATCAGCTCGTAGCGAGACTTGCCGTACACCTCGGCCACCTCGTACACCAGATCGGCCGAGGTCGACGCCGCGACGACACGTCCGCGACGCCGAAGGCTAGGACGACGCTCGACGTCGCGCGTGACCATCAACAGAAATTTTACGGCGCCGTGAGGGCTTCCCTACGCGGCGACGACTTCGAGACCCGGGGCGCGAAGCCCGCGGCGGTATGCGCCGGGGGCCGACCCGACCGCGCGTTTGAAGGCTTTGCTGAACGCGGCCTCGGAGTCGTAGCCGACTTGGGCTGCGACTTCGGCCAAGGTCTGCTTGCCTTCACGCAGCATTCCCGCGGCTTTTTGCATGCGCCAGCGCGTCACGTACGACAGCGGTGGTTCGCCGACCAGGCGCATGAAGCGCGAAGCAAATGCCGAGCGCGACATGGCCACCTTCGAAGCCAGAGACTGCACGGTCCAGTCTTGCTCCGGATTTTGATGGATGTGGCCGAGCGCGGCGCCGATTTGTGCGTCGGCGAGCGCGCCCAGCCAACCGCTACCGTTGGCGGGCAAGCTTGCCAGATGACCGCGCACGATCTGAATGAACAACACGTCCGCCAAACGAGCGATCACGGTTTGGGCTCCGGGGCGGCCGGAGGCGGCTTCACAGGCGATGAACTTGAGGGTTGGCTCGAGCCAGCGCACGGATTTGCCCATCTCGCCCTTGAGCGTGATCACGGGCGGCAGAACCGATAGCAGGGGGTTGTTCTTGCGATCCTCGAAGCGGAAGCGACCACTGACGATGGTCGCGGACTCTCCGCCGCCACCGACACGGAATACGTTCCCGTCGCCGCGCGCGCGGCACACTAATAGTTCCTCGAGCGGCTCGGCCAGCGCGCTCGGATCGTCGAGCAAGGAATGGGCGTGCCCGTGAGGCAGCGCGATGATGTCTCCCGCGCTCAGTTCGATCGGCTCGTCGGCGCCATCGAGCAGCAAGCGCGCGCGGCCCTCGAGCACGACGTGGAACTTGGCATCTTCACCGGAGCGAATACGGATCCCCCAGGGAGCCGTCGCCTCCATGCGCCCGTAGCAAGCGGCCACGACGCGAACGGTGTCCAAAACATCGGTAAGTACATCCATGATTGCCTCGCCAAACGAACGCTTAGACAAGCCAGGTGGGGAAAACCGCGCTGACCGTCCAGTCAGACGAATACACATGCCATTAAGCCAGAACCGGCCTGACCGTCCAGTCAGATTCAGCGCGACTAAAATCACTAAGAGTTACGGGATGTTTCCATGCGGGTAGGTACGGATTCAGAGCAGCCGCGCCCTTGACGCGCCGGACCGGCGCTCAGGCTGCCAGCGAGGCCAAGTAGCGTAACCCCGACGCGATGGGTTCCCGATGAGCAAACTTGAGCTCGAGCGCCAGCAGCTCTCGCTCGAGCTCAGCGGCGAAAGCTCCCGTCTGCCCCCATTTGCACAAGCACTCCAACAAATTCCAACGCAAGAGCCATTCGTTGGGAAACTGGACGCTGAGCTGGGTGTGGATGGCTCGGAACACCTGGACGCCTTCACTCCCCGCCTGGCTTCTAAAGGCCTCGATGGCTCGTTCATAGAGCGAGAGCAGCTCGCGCTCGCGAGCCGCGAGCTGCCTCGGCTTGGGAACGCTGCAGCCAGTTGCTTCGCTCGCTTCGTGGAACGCGGGATCGAGCACCCCAGCGTGGGCAGTGAGCAGCCCATCCACGACGAACAGCATGTACTCCGCGCCGCGTTCGGCAATCTGAGCGCGCTGCGACTCGAGCCGGTAGTCCAAAAATCGCGCGCTGAGCACTCGGCCGTGAGCATCGGGTGAGGTGCTCGCGAGCTCCCCTTCGAGCAGCACGCCCGAGGCAAAGCGCAAACGCACGCGCTGGCCAATGCTTTCCTGCGAGAGGCGGTCGCTGCCGCTCGAGAGCGGCCCGAACGGCAGGCGATAACCGCCTTCCGCTGCCTCGAACACGTGCGCGAGCTTGCCGCGCTCGCCCACACCCACCCTTCCCTGCATGGTCAAAAGTCCGCCTTCAGGGCCTTCACTGGCCAGGGTGCCTTCACCGCCAGCGGTGACTGCGCGCAGCGTGCCGGTGACGAAGCGCTGCTCGCCGAAGTGCAGCGTGGATAGGTCTCCGCTGTGCAGCGCCGCAACGAGCGCGGCGTGACCACCCTGGTGATGGACCAGTGAGGCGTCTACCTCGCTCAGCACCGAAAACAGTTGCTCGAAATCGCGCGCGACGAACAGCTGCGGCTGCGTGCGAGTGATGTCGTAGCCTTGCTCCACGCACTCGGCGCTGAGCGGCAGCTTCAGAACTGCGGGGTCATGACAGGCATGGCTCTCCCAGAGCGATGACAACAGGCCAGCACCGTAGAGTCGGTAATCGCGCGGCGTTCCGACCAAGCCGTATTCCGCCGTCCACCAATACAGGCGCGACATGCGGCTGGCCTCGCTCACCGCGCTAACGTTCGCAAGCGCCGTCTCCAAGCGTCTCTCCGCGCGCTGCAGCAATTCGGGCGGCGCGTTGCGCGCTTCTTTGACCTCGGACAGCTCGAAGATGGCCGCGTACACGCGTGCATCTTCTGGCGAAGAAAAGGCTTTCTTGCTCACTTCGCCGATCGCTCGCAGATAGGCGGCGTAGCGGGCGTCTGGCAAAATCGGTGCGTGCCCGGCGGCTTCGTGAATGATGTCGGGCGCGGGCGTGTAGGTCAGATGATCGATCGAGCGCATATCAGCGGCGATCGGCAAAATGCTGGCCGCTTGAAACTCTTGGAAGGCGCGCGGCGGAATGAAACCATCCACGCACACGGCGCTCCAGCCGAAGCGCGCGAGGCACGCGCTCATCTCGGCAATGCGCGGGATGCGATCCACGGAAATGCCGGTTTGAGCGAGGCCGTTTCGATACGCGGGGTGTGCGGTATGTTGTAGCCGCTGGTACGTCTGGAGTAGAACGAAGCGCCAGACCGCTTGGTCGACTTCGTTGTATTGCGCGTAGTCCTGTTCGACGACGAAGCGCCGGAGCTCGGGGGGGACGCGCGAAAAGTCGCTCATCGAAACCCCAAACCATAGCACGTGATTTACAGCTTCTCGCTCAGCACGCTCGGCACGGGTACGTTCGGCATCCCGAAAGCCTGGTCAAACGACAGGAAAAACGCCCCTGGGAAGGTTTGATAGCCAGGGCTCAGCGGAAAGCCCCAATCAGCGCGCAGCACGATGCGATCGAACTCTGGGAACAGCACACGTACGCCTACTCCGACGCTCTGTTTGAGCCGGATATTTTCGATATGGTTCTTGGCGTCGCCGATGTCGTAGAAGGCTGCTGCGCCGACTTGCGCCGACAAGACATCGACCGAGGTCGTACGCAGCTCGGTATTGATGGCAATCAGGGTGGATCCGGGAAAGGCGCCCGGCGCATAGCCACGCAGGCGATTGTCACCGCCGAGCACGAAGTGTCGATTCAGGTAGTTGTAGTAACGATCGAAAAACTCGGCGTCGATCATCAGTCGAGCGAAACCCAAGTGCGGCGATGCGATCCGTACAGCCGCTTGGAACAGTGCGTCATTGCGGTTGAGTGTGGCATTTTCGATGATCGAGCTGACTACTGGGCGGATGAAGCCGTCGGCAACGGGCTGAGTGTAGGAAAACGAGGCTTGGGAGCCCAGCAGCCCACGGGTCGAACCGAGCGCGGCGACCCCGCTGTACAAGCGCAGCAAGAGATCGTGGCCCCGGCGGTAATCCTCTTGCAAGCCGAGGGTCTCGACCTCCAAAAGCGCGCGGTAATCCGTGCGATGTGCGTGCAGCTGCACGAACGGGCCCACCCGCTGATCCGAGAGCGGAATTTCTTCGGCGATGAATCGCTGCACCTGCAGCGGGGAATAAGCCGAAAGATCGAACGTGCTGTATACGCGGCGGTCGGCCTCGAATCCGAGCGATAAGTCGTACTTGAAGCGTCGACCGAATGAACGGATGAGCTCGTAACCGCCGTACAGCCGATCGCGGTGGTACTCGACTGGAATGCCCGCCGTCTTGTCCACATCGATGCCCACGAAGCGTCGCGCGACGTCGCGCCGCCAGAGGATGGTCGTGCCCCACGACCACTCCGTGTCCAACGAATACAGCGGCTGGCCATAGCGAAATTCGCCGAACGAGCCTTCGGTGTCGCCGCTATAGCGATTTTTGATCACGCTCCCGCCGAACTGCATTTGCTGGTGTGAACCGAACAAGCGCCGATGTCCGAGCGAAAAACCCAAAGAATACGTAGCCGGATCGAGGACGAACATACCGCCGACGACGGCATGCAAACCGAACAAATTCTCTTCGCTCGGGTTCAGCACCAGCGAAGTGATCTGCGAGTTCGACAATTGCAACGCCCAATTGAGGCGCAGACTCCAAACGTCTTTGGTGATGACCAGAACCCGCACGCTGCCCGGTCGGCTGCCCTTCGTAGGCACCACCAGCACGATCGAGAGCTGTTGCAAGCTCCGCATGTTGCGCGCAGTCTCGTGCGCGTACGCCGCGCGGTACGGCTCACCTTCGCTGAACAAGAGCTCGCGCCGAATCACGTGCTCGAGCGTCGTCGCATGCAGAACGTTCACGAAATCCGGCATCGGGTCGCGCTCGTCGAACACGTCCAGGGTGACGATCTGAATCTCTTCGATCTGTTTGCCCTCGGGTGCGCTGTCCAATTCCAACCCGCGCTCGGACAGCTTTTGGGCGATCACGCTCCGTTCGAGGGTGGAGTACCCGTCGTGCCCGGCACGTTGAACGGACTGGGCCGCGGCCGAAGAAGCGCAGACGCTCAGGCCGGCCACAAAATAAGCCGTGAAAGAAAGGCCGAGCCAGCGGTTCAAGTCTACCCGAACCTAGGATAGTCTCTCCGTTCCGTGCAGGTCCACCCGACTCGCACCAGCATCGATCTAGCAGGGGCAGCCCTGGTCGCGGTCGCAGCTGGGCTTTTGATGCAGAGCGGCCCCGTCGTCGCTTGGGGGGGCGCTTTGCTCGTGGGCTTGGCTCTGGCCCGCGCGGTCACCGAGTTCAGCGTGAATCGCATTCGGAACGCGGGCTTCGAAATGCTGTGGCGCGGTGACGCGCGCAGCGCGCGCACCGCCCGCGGCGAGCTGCTCGAGATCGAAGCCGAAGTACGCAACCGAGACTCACGCGCTGCTCGTTTCGTCGGCTTGCGTGCCGTGTTTGCCCCCGAGCTCGAGATCGAGATCGTTCCGTCGCAGGGCGAGGTGCCAGCGGGGGGCCGACTGCGGGTGGTGCTGCGCGTCTCGGGCCGACGCGTCGGCCGTTTCGGCATCCACGGCTTGTCGCTCGAAGTCCAAGGCAACCCTGGCTTGTATGAGGTGCCGCTGACCTTCGCCAATCCCTTCGGAATCGAGGTGATGCCGCGCGCCTATCACGCTTTTGCACATCAGGCGCGCGGCGGGCGCAGCCACCGCACCGCGGATCGCGGCCGCCCGGGCCCTGCTGCCGGAGATGGGGAACAATTGCGTGAGCTGCGCGAGCACCGCGCGGGAGACGCTCTGCGCCGGGTAGCTTGGAAGGCCACGGCCAAGCGCGGCCGGCTGATGGTGCGTGAATACGAGCGTGAAGAGCGCGATGTCGTGTGGTTCGTGCTGGACGCCTCGGTCGAACTCGGCGCAGGCAGTCCCGGCCATACCCCGCTCGATCGCGCGATCGACGAGGTATCGGGCTACGCCACTCGCCACGCGGCGCGCGGTGATCGCATCGGGCTATGCGTGGTCGCGGCACGTACGCTGCACTTGCTCAAGCCGGATCGCGGAACCACACACACCACGCGAATTTTGCACCTGCTCAGCCAAGCCGCCACCTTCGTGGATGCAGACCGCAGCGGGCTCGACGAAGCGGACGTAGCGGCCCGCGTGCTCGAACACATGCGGCCGCTCGATCCCAACTCGGCCGAGCGCGTGCGAACCAACGAACTCGACCGCATCGCTCGCCGTGCTGATCGCTTGCGCACGCGCGCGCCGTTCGAAGCCCAAGAGGTGCTCTCGGCTTCTCGACGAGAACGCAGTTTGCGTCGCTATCTGCTGGCGTTCGGACTGAGCTGCCCTGCGCGGCTCGAGCCCGATCGGCCGCGCACCGATTTGGAACTGATCCGTGTTTTGTCCGAGATCAGCCGCGCCAAGCCACGTCCTAGCCTGATTTATGTTTGGTCTCCGACGCCGGATCCGACCAACCGCGGGACACTCGAGCGCGCGCTTTCCCATCACGCAAGACGACGCCACGAGCTGCGCTGGATCCCGATGCGCTTCGATCTGGAGTTGCAAGAGGCGGCGCCAGGCACGTCAGTGCCCGTGCTGAGCGCATTGACCGCGCAAGCCAAGGTCGCGCACGAACGCGGTCTGGCTGCGCTCGTGCGCTTGGGAATCAAAGTAATTCGCTCGCGCTCAGCGGCCCGCGTCGGCTTCACGCACGCGGCGCTCGCGCGCGTCGAACACCAGCACGTCGCGATCGATGACCGTGCGCTCGTCGACTTTCACCCGCACGTGCCAGCTGCCGAGGACCTGCCCTTGCCGAAGTAATACCGGCACGTCGAGACGCTTTTCGCCCACCCGAGCCGCCACCTCGCCGACTTCGGTCACGCGATCCGCGGCCGCGTCAGCCCTGCTCGCCTTTTCGCTGAGCGGCCGGGCGATCTCCCAACTCACCCGCGCCGAACGCGTCAGCGGCTGGCGAAAGTCCAACCGAATACCGCAGCTTTGCTTAGCTGGGTCGAGCTCGAACGCTAGCTCTTTGCGATCCTGGATCTGGCCTCCGAAGAACACACCGAACGCCGCGCGCTCGACCAGGGGATCACTCTCGGGCTTGGCCTGGCAGCTCAGCACACCGAGCGCGATCAGGTACCCGACTGCCCTCAACGCTCGAACTCCGCGGCCATCCTGGCGAAGTCGACCACAGCCAGGGTCTCACCGCGGGCGTCCAGGTCGATGGCGGCACTCGCCGCCCGCGCCGCGAGCGTCTCGCGATCCACGCCGCACACATTTTCCCAGGCGTTGCGCAGCTTCTTGCGCCGCTGTTGAAACGCGGCGCGCACCAGCGCGCGAAACGCCGTGGTTTCCGCGATGCGCGAGGCGCGTGGCTTCAGCAGCACGACGGCCGAGTCGACCTCCGGCTGCGGATAGAACGCGCCGCGACGAATCACCAGCGCGCGCTCGACCTCGAACGCCGCCTGTACGAAGACGGACAGCGCGCCATAGTGCTCACTGTTGGCTTTGGCGATCAGGCGATCGACGACCTCCAGCTGCAGCAAGAAGATCACGCGCTCTACTTCGCCAGCCATGTGCACCGCGGCCTCCAACAGCGGCCCCGATATTTGGTACGGCAAATTGCCGGCCAACACGAACGGCCGTGGCGCGTCCTTCAGCAGCTCGCTGACGCTGATCGATTTCGCGTCGGCCTCTTCGACGCGAAGCTGACCGCTGGCAATTTCGGTCGCGAACAGCTCGGCCAGAGCCGGCACCAAATCTCGGTCACGCTCGACGGCCACGAGTCGACCCGCGCGGGTCAAAAGCGGGCGAGTGAGGGCGCCGAGGCCGGCGCCCAACTCGACGACGCTCGCGCCCGCGGGCACCAGGTCCGCGATGCGCTGCGCCAGCTGCTCGTCGGCGAGGAAATTCTGACCGAAGTGCTTTTTGGGACGGAGCCCGCGGCTTTGCAGCTGGGCCTTCGGGCTCCACTGACTCAATGGGCCGGATTTTCCTCGCTGGCCGCGGATTCGGTCGAATCGCCCTTGGCGAGCGCCGCGTAGTCCTCGCGGTGACCGAAGGACAGCTCGTTCAGGATCTTCATCCGAGGCGGCGGCGGATCGCCGTACACCTCGAGCTCGGTAGCAGCCCACAACTCACGCGCGAGCAGCTCGGTGTATTCGAAGCTTTGCAGATCACCCTCGAACTTATCGATCGCCTCGTCCGCCGCCTTCAAATCCAGCCTTACGACGACGGGGTCGATGTCCTCCTTCTTGATGAAGTTGACGGTGAGCAGGGTGGCCTTATCCGCGGAAACTTCGGCGTAGCCGCGGGCGATGGCCACCGCGTGCTTCTCCCCGCCGACCTGGTAAGTGACGATGCCGGTGGCCAGCGCCGTGAGCAACGGCACGTGACCTGGCAGCACGCCGAACTCGCCTTCGACGCCGGGCGCCGTAAACTCGTTCACGTCCGCCGCGAGCTTCAGACCGTCCGGCGTCACGATCTCCAAGTGGATCGTGTCAGCCATCACGCAGCCGCCTGCTTCAGCTGCGCGGCCTTGGCCTTCGCTTCTTCCACGTTGCCGACCAGGTAGAAAGCTTGCTCCGGCAGATCGTCGAGCGCACCAGAGAGAATCTCTTGGAACCCCGCGATCGTCTCTTTGAGCGGCACGAACTTGCCGGTCAAGCCGGTGAACTGCGCGGCGACGAAGAACGGCTGCGAAAGGAAGCGCTGGATCTTGCGCGCGCGAGCAACCACCAATTTGTCGTCTTCGCTGAGCTCGTCCATGCCCAAGATGGCGATGATGTCCTGCAAGTCCTTGTAACGCTGAAGCGTCTTCTGCACTTGGCGGGCGATCCCGTAGTGGATGTCACCGACGATTTGCGGCGAGAGCATGGTGCTGGTGGAATCCAGCGGATCCACGGCGGGGTAGATGCCCATTTCGGAGATTGCGCGAGAGAGCACGGTCGTGGCGTCCAAGTGCGCGAACGCGGTGGCGGGCGCCGGGTCGGTGAGATCGTCGGCGGGGACGTAGATCGCCTGCACGCTGGTGATCGAGCCCTTCTTCGTGGAGGTGATGCGCTCTTGCAAGCCGCCCATCTCTGTCGAAAGCGTGGGCTGATAACCGACGGCGCTCGGCATGCGGCCGAGGAGCGCGGACACTTCCGAACCTGCCTGCGTGAAGCGGAAGATGTTGTCCACGAACAACAGCACGTCCTGACCTTCTTCGTCGCGGAAGTACTCGGCCGCGGTGAGCGCCGACAGCGCCACGCGCGCACGAGCGCCCGGGGGCTCGTTCATCTGGCCGTACACCAGTGCCGTCTTGCTGAGCACGGTCTCGCCGCTCTCCAGCTTGGACTCGTTCATTTCGAGGTACAGATCGTTGCCTTCACGGGTGCGCTCACCGACGCCGGCGAAGCAGCTCACGCCGCCGTGCGCCTTGGCCACGTTGTTGATGAGCTCCATGATCAGCACGGTTTTGCCGACGCCAGCGCCGCCGAACAAGCCGATCTTGCCGCCCTTACGATAGGGAGCGAGCAGGTCGATGACTTTGATGCCGGTCTCGAAGATTTCGACGTTCGTGCTCTGCTCGACGAAGGGCGGCGGCTCGCGGTGAATGCTGCGATGCTGCGTGGCGTTCACCGGACCCCCACCATCCACGGGCTTGCCGATGACGTTGAGGATGCGGCCCAGCACTTCTTTGCCGACCGGCATCTGAATCGCCGCGCCGGTGTCGGTGACTTCTGCACCGCGCACGAGGCCTTCAGTCGCGTCCATGGCGATGGCGCGTACGACGCCTTCGCCCAAGTGCTGCGCGACCTCGAGCACGAGGTTGTCCTTCTCGCCGTCGATCGAAGGATTGGTCAGCGTCAGCGCATTGAGAATCCGGGGCAGCTTGCCCGCCGGAAACTCCACGTCCACCACGGGTCCGATGACCTGGGTGATTTTGCCTTTGGTGCCGGCCGTGCTCGCTGTCGTCGTCATGTTCGCTTGAGTCCTGCCTGTCGGAGGGGGTCGCGGTGCGCTACTGCGCGCCTGTTACTGGGTCGATGACCCGGGCCGCGTGTACCACGAGCCGTGGAGCCTGCCAACGCACTCGCGCAGGTGCGAAAAACTGGGGGAGATCTGGACTCCGGTGCGCTGCGCTTCGGCCCGCCCCCGTTTCCGCTGACAGCGGTTGGGGGCGATGAGCTAGGTTCCAGAGGACCGCCCGGGCGACCATGATCCATCTTCGTGACCGCGCTGCCCGTCGTGCGGCCCTCTTGCTTCGTGCCCTGGGGATCGCCGTCTTCCTGGTCTGCGCGGGGCTGTCTTACCGCCGCCACCTGCACATCGACGAGCTTTCGGGTCTGTACGCGATTCAACTCGGCGCAGCGTTCGGCCACCCCGAGTACGGATCGATCGAGCTGAGCAGCGTGCTGTTCCGCCCGCTCGCCTGGTGGCTGCATTCGAGCGAGCGATTGTTCGTCGGTTTCCGTATCGTCGAACTCACGCTGTTGTGCGGGCTCTGCTTTTGCATCGCGAGCGTGCAACGCGCGTTGCCGAGCCCACTCGGGCGCGCCGTCGTGTTCCTGGGTGCGGTCTGCTTCGGGCCCCTCTGGCGCCATGGCTTCGAAGTGCGTCACGACATCTTCGTCGCCTACGCGGTCGTGCTGCTGGCCTGGACCGCCGAGCGCGCGCGCAGCGGACAGCTCGATGCCTGGGCGGCGAGCGTCACCGGCATCGGAGTGGTCGGGGCGCAGGCCAATTCTTCCAAGGCGTTTACGATCTGGCTACCCGCTCTCGCGCTGTGTGCGTTGCTCGCGGCGCGCGGCAGGCGGCCTTGGTTGAAACACGCGGTCCGCGCGAGCTTGAGCTTCGCGCCAGGCATTCTCTTGGGCTGTGCGTTGGTAGCCGCCGTGCTCGGCGCAGCGGGCATGCTGGGCGAATATTGCCGACAATTTCGCAACTTCACGAACTTTTCGTCGGCACCGCCGTATCGCTTGTCGGCGCTGCCGCTGCTCACCTTTGCCGTCGAGCGGGCTCCCGTGCACGCCGGCTTCGCGTTGATCGGCGCGCTAGGGATCGCGTTTCGTCTGCTTCGGCGCGCCGCGCTCGACGAAGCCAGCGCACCGCTCGGAGCCTGCCTCCTCTCGGCGCTGTCGCTCGTTTTGAACCCGACGCCTTTTCCTTACAACCTCACTTGGCTCACGCCCGCTTGGCTACTGCTCGCCGCGTTCGGCTTGGCCCAGACTCTGCAGGTCATCCGGCGTGCCGCAGCCAGCGTCACACTGGTTTTTGGTCTCGGCGCCGGAGCGCTGTCGTTATTCTTTTTTTGGCGCTGCGAGCTAGACCCGTACTATCGAAAGTCCTGGGACGCTCAACTGCGCGTGGTGGCCAGCGCCGAAGCATTGACGAGCCCGAGCGAGCCGGTCCTGGACTTGTGCGGGCTGGTCGTATCGCGACCACCGGTGGCCAAGGATTGGATCGTCCATTCGTTGTACATGCCCGCTTACCATGCGGGCCAGCGCGAGACCGTTCGTCACATCATCGAACGCGTTTGGCCGCCCGTCGCCATTAGTGTCTATCGCTGGAGCTTCCTCGATCGCGCCGATTGGCTCAGCTTCCGTCGCAACTACCTGCGCTTCTCCGAAGATGTGTGGGTTCTCGCTCGAACGATCCCCAAAAACGCGCAAACTTTCGAAATCCCGCGGGCCGGCCGCTATCGCGTGCTCGGAAGCACCGACGCCGGAACCCTGGACGGTCGCGCAATCCGAGGTGACGACGTGCTGTGGCTCGGCCGCGGCGAGCACGTTACTATCACTCATGAGGGTTACACACTGACCTGGGTCGGTCCCCACTCACCCGGAGGGCCGCCCCCCGCGGCCAATCCGCTGTTCGTACCGGGTGAACTACCGAAGCAACGGGACGGGCGTTGATGGCTGGCGCGCCGGACCGCTTTGGGAGGGTGCGAAGACGCGCAGAGCTCAGCGCGAGGCACCGAAAAGTGCGTTCAACTCTTGGCCGGACGCAGCGCCCGCGAATTCATCGAAGCGCCCCGCTGCCAGCGCTCGAGTTGCGCGCAACAGACCAGCCCACGCGCTGCGAGCGAGCGCCCCGCCCACGCTGACGCGCCGCACGCCGAGCGCGCCGAGTGCATCGAGCGTGAGCTCGCTCGCCCAACCGACGAGCACGTTTACCGGCTTTGGGGCGACGGCCCCCACCACCGCGCTGATCTCCTGGCGCGTGCGGATGCCGGGAGCATAAAGGCAGTCCGCGCCCGCCTCCGCGTAGGCTTTGAGCCGGGCTACGGTGTCGGCGAGATCGGGACGGCCGAGGATGAAGTTCTCCGCCCTGGCGACCAGCAAGGTTTCGCCGCCGGCCTGATCGATGGCAGCCCGCGCAGCGCGCAGCCGCTCAACCGCGATGTCGACCTCGAAGATGGGCTTCGAGGCATCCCCGCTCGCGTCCTCGATCGAGAGCCCGGCGACGCCGGTGTCGACGGCTAGGCGCACGCTCTCGACCACACCGGCGGCGTCACTGGCAAATCCGTTTTCGAAGTCAGCGTTGATCGGCAGAGTCGTGGATTGAACGAGCTCTCTCAGGTGAGCCAAGACTTGCTCGCGCGTGAGCCCGCCATCTGGGCGGCCCTGAGACCAAGCAAAGCCGGCACTGCTGGTGGCCAGCGCCTTGAAGCCGAGACTCTGCAGGTACAGCGCGCTGCCTACGTCCCAGGGATTGGGCAGGATGAAGCAGCCCGATTCGTGCAACTGCCGAAAGGCCGAACGCTTGGCGGAGGCCGAGCTCATTGAACTCACGACCAACCTACGGAGGCGCGCCGTAGATCGTGCCCGGCGCCCCGCCACCACCGCTGCCAGAACCGGCTGCCCCCGAACCGCCACGTCCACCAGACGGCGCTCCGTAAACCGGAACCGGCCCACCACCGCCGGCGGGCGAACCTGCGGACCCGGCGGTCCCAGAACCCGCAGTCCCGGAACCGCCTTGTCCACCGGGCGATCCTCCGCCACCCGCGCCGGAACCCGCAGTCCCGGAACCGCCTTGACCAGCGGCCGGCGCTCCGTATACCGCCACCGCTCCGCCCCCGGAGTTATGGCCTGCCGCCGGAGCACCCGCCGTTGGGGCGCCCGCTGCGGGTGAGCCCGCTGACGAAGCACCCCCGAGATTCGCACCCCCGCCTGCCGGTGCACCGTAGACCGGCACCGGTGCGTCCGTACCGCTGCACGCCGCCAGCGCTGTCGCAGAAGCAAACGTGGCCCCGAACGCCAGCGTAGCCGCGCGTGACAAGCGCACGCTGGGCAAACGCGGTTCGGGGGTCGCGGACAGATCCAATGGCAGCGCGCAAAACGGGCACTCGACCTCGGTCACCCGCACGTGACGACTGCACTCAGGACACGGCACCAGCTGACTCATTCGCTCGTCTCCTCAATGGCCGATCCGGCCCCCTGCGCGACCCGTGCGTCTTCAACCACGATTTCGAAATGAGAATAGTCGAAGGGTGAGCCGGACGCCATTCG
>Ga0164308_10000602_pt1 | contig 19560 bp, 15 predicted proteins | sample Whisoiple_246_MG_FD_109983 | JGI IMG/M metagenome (GOLD analysis project Ga0164308, IMG submission 109983) | Soil microbial communities amended with fresh organic matter from upstate New York, USA - Whitman soil sample_246_MG | ecosystem: Environmental > Terrestrial > Soil > Unclassified >...
GCCAAGCGCTTCTACCTCGAGGGTGACAGCTCGGTTTTGCCCCGGAACATCGCAACCTTCGACGCCTTCGAGAACGCGATGACGCTGGACATCGCGATGGGCGGCTCGACCAACACCGTGCTTCACATCTTGGCGATCGCCGAAGAAGCCGGCGTGAACTTCAAGATGTCGGACATCGACCGCTTGTCCCGCAAGACGCCGAGCATCTGCAAAGTCGCGCCCTCTTCCAGCTATCACGTGGAAGACGTGCACCACGCCGGCGGCATCTTCACCATCCTCGGGCAGCTCGACAAAGCCGGCCTGATTCACCGCGACGTTCACACGGTCCACGATCGAACCATGGGCGAAGCCATCGATCGCAACGACGTGCAACGCCCGACCGCGACCGCCGAGGCCAAGCAACGCGCGCTGGCTGCGCCCGGCGGAGTGCCGACGCAAGTTGCGTTCTCGCAAGACAAGTACTTCCCCAGCATCGACGCCGATCAGGAGAAGGGCTGCATCCGTGACGTGCCGCACGCCTACACGACCGAGGGCGGCCTCGCGGTGCTGTACGGGAACATCGCCGTCGACGGCTGCATCGTGAAGACCGCAGGCGTGGATGAATCGATCTGGAAGTTCGAAGGCCCCGTGCGCCTCTTTCATTCACAAGACGCCGCGTGCGACGCGATCTTGAATGATCAGATCAAAGCGGGCGACGTGGTGGTGATCACCTACGAAGGGCCCAAGGGCGGCCCCGGCATGCAAGAAATGCTGTATCCGACCTCGTTCTTGAAGGGCAAAGGCCTGGGCAAAGACTGCGCGCTGATAACCGACGGCCGCTTCAGCGGCGGCACGTCGGGCTTGAGCATCGGCCACGTATCCCCGGAGGCGGCCGAAGGCGGAGCGATTGCGCTGGTAGAAGAGGGCGACCGCATTTTGATCGACATCCCCAATCGCCGGCTGGAGCTCTTGGTCGACGAGCGCACCTTAACCAAGCGCCGTGAAGCCGCCGAGGCGCGCGGCCGCGATGCATTCCGCCCGAACCGTGATCGCCATGTTTCGACCGCGCTTCAGGCTTACGCACTGATGACGACCAGCGCCGCACGCGGCGCGGTCCGAGATCTCGCGCAGCTCACGCAATCGAAGCAAGGTCGATGACCACGCGCGTGCTCTTGATTCGGCACGGGGCCACCGTGCTCAGTGCCGAAGACCGCTTCGCGGGCGCGACCGACGTCGCGCTTTCCGAAGAAGGCCGAGCGCAGGCTCGCGCCCTAGGTGAGCGCTTGGCAGAATCCGAGCTCGCGGCGGTTTACGCAAGCCCGATGCAACGCACGGTTGCGACAGCAAATTTCGTGGCGGCACCGCACGGCCTCCAAGTGGTGACCGATGCTGGGCTTCGCGAAATCGATCATGGTCGTTGGGAGCAGCTAACCCGACGTGAAGTCGAACAGCGTTTTCCCGAGGAATACGAGAGCTGGGAAGCCGATCCGTTCACCTTCGCCCCTGAGGGCGGAGAATCCGGACTGAGCGTCATGGCCCGCGCTCTCCCGGTACTGAGGCGCATCGTAGTGGCGAATACCGACAGGACTGTGGCAGTCGTGTCACACAAGGCCACGATTCGGCTGCTGCTGTGCAGCCTGCTCGGCATCGACGCGCGTGGGTATCGCGACCGACTCGACCAATCTCCCGCTTGTCTCAACGCACTCGACTTCAAAGACCCAGTTCGAGCGCGTCTAGTCGTGTACAACGACACGTCGCACTATGCGATCCGGCCGGCAAAGACTCACTCTCGTCTGTCGAAGTGGTGGGGCTAGTCCGGAGGAAAGCCGCGTCGCATTGGCAGTCTAACCCCGCCGCCGCCTGGCGGTTTTCCAAGGTGTGCGCAATTTTGACGCCGCTTCGGGAACATTCTCGGGTGTGCGTGTGAGTCCTCGCGGGGTGCCGGAGGTCCCCTTTCGATACGACAAACCCCGCAGATGCGCGCGGCAGCTATCCCTGAATCATCATTAAATCGGCGAGCCAATGTCAAAGTCTCGTTGTCGAATGGCCTGAGGTAGTGCAATGCTAAATTCGATAAGGTTCGATCGAAGTGGCGCGAACAGACCAACCATCCTCCCCCGAACCGGGTGATCCGGTCAGTGAACAGAGGTTCGTTGGCGAGCCAGTGACGACCAAGCTGCGCTACCGGCAAGCGTTGATCACGCTCCGTGCCGGCAAGCTCTACCTGGGTCGGAACCCGGACTGCGAGCTCGCGATCAGCGATCCGGCAGTCTCGCGTCGGCACGCGCGGCTGTGGGTGACTCAAACACACATCGTGATCGAGGATCTCGGCAGCCAAAACGGTGTGCACGTCAACGGCGAGCGCATTCAAGGCCCCCGTGAACTGCGCGCTGGTGACACCATCCGAATTTGCAGCCATGAGCTGCAGCTGGTCGAACCCGTCGAGGAGCCAGTCCTCGAACCGAATCGCTATCGGATTACCGGCGACACCTTGAGCGGCGCAGACAGGACGACGCTCCTGGAGCAGGTGCATCATCCGAGGAGCCAATCCCCCGCTCAGGCTTACCGTCCGAACATGCGCTTGGACACCCCCGCGTTCGCAACCCCCGCGTTCAGTACGCAGGATGCGAGGGACTCCAGCGTGCAACGCGCGGCCGCTCCCGTCTCGCGGCGCGCGAGCACGAACCCGCCAGGCAGTGATTCGCTGGCAGCCGCCATCGTGCGCCTCGACGACGCCCTCAACGCGGGCAACACGAGCGAAGCAGAGCGCCAGCTCGGCCCGATCTTGATGCGCGCGCACGAGCTGTTGTTAGAAGAGCACCCGAGCGCTCTCGAGCTCACGGAGCACGTCGTGATTTCTGCGGCGCGCTTGGCGGGCGAAACGCGCAGCGCGGCGTTCATGAACTACGCGGTGACCCTGTACCAGCTCCTCAATCGGCCGTTGCCCGAGCCTGCAGTCAACGTGATCCATACCCTGGTTCAGGCTGGCTTGTACCCGAACATGGTCGCGCTCGAGAGCTACGTCCGCAAGATCAGCGCTCATATCGCTGATTTCGACGCGACCGAACGATTTCTGCTCGATAGCTTGCGGCGCGTCGTCGCCGGCGCTTGAGCGGCCTGTGCGTTCCGGCACCAGCCGAGCGCGGCGGTCGTTCCGCAAAACTGCGAGTACCTGGCGCGTTTCGCTTCAATGCCTCAGACACGGGTTCAATGGATCCCCGTCGTCGCGACACGGCTTGATGTTCGACGACACAGTCGAAGATTCGTGAACCACGGGTCGATGAAGCGAAGGCGGAGCGGGGGGCTGCCGCGCACGCAGCTCGCGCTCTTCGTGCAACGTTTCCTCGAGCGAGCGGAGCCGCGAATTCAGCTCCTCGGTCCGGAGCTTCCAACGCGCCTCGCTCTGCTGAGCTTCCGCGTGCGACCGCCGTTCGCTGAGGAGCGACTGCTCGGTCGTCGCGAGTGCGCGTTCCGCACTCGGACGCAGCGCACCGAAATAGAGTCCGACCGCCGCCAGGCCACCTGCCACGCCCAGGGCGGCCGACAGGCTGGTCCACAGGCGCTGCCGAAGCAGTTGCGACGTCAGGCCGAGCTCGACACTTCGGCGCGCAGCGCGTTCGCCCTCCAGTTGCGACTTTAGCGTCGAACTTTCTCGCACCAGGCTCTCTGCGCGCTCGTATTCCGCGCTGCGCGCCTGCTCGAGCTGGCACAGTTCAGCGCGCTGCGCAGATTCCGCCGACTCGCGCGCCGTGCGCTCGGCAAGTCGGCGCTCGTGTTCTAGCCGTTCGACCTCCTGACGCGCGCGCTGCTCGGCTTCGGCGCGAGTGCGCGCAATTTCGACTTGCTGCTGGGCGCGCTTCTTTTCGTGCTCACGCAAGAAGGCGAGCGAATGTAGCCCTGAGCTCTCGTACAGGTCGGCCATGTCGACCGTCTGACGCCCGACGGCCCCCGCCCCTTGGCTGACATCCCGTTACGGGAAAAAAAAACCGGGCCAGACTCACGATGACTCTGACCCGGTCCCCCCTAAGTAACTCCCCCCCACCCCCAAGTTCCCACCACCGACGGGCCTGGCGCTCCCCCCGACCCCCCGACGTCAGGCCGCCGATATCCCTGGTCGTCGCCTCAGGAGTTCGGCGCGACCACCTCCGCTCGATGCACGGACGCGATCGCGCCGGTGTCCCCAATGCAAGTGGACCTTCGGCCGCCGACTGGCCGCTTGGTCGCAAGACGCAACTGACCGCGTCCGCCCGGCTCGAAACGACAGGCGTTCGGGGCCAGGTTTCGACTCCGAAACTGACTCGAAGTTCGTAGGCTGCTCTTGGCCGTGTGCCATTGGCGTGCCGGGCAATGAGCACATGGCGTGCCAGCGGAATCTCTTTATAATTTACGTCTAAACGAGTCGTTCTGAGCCACTTGGCACAGTCTCCGTGCCAACGCCGCACGACAGTTCGATCCGATCCATCCGCTGACAGCCGGTGCGGATGCTGCGTTCACCGCGGCGCGGAAACCATCGCGACCAACCGAGCACCGGCGGTGGCGCGTACGCTCTGAATCTAGATCTGCGCCAATATCCCGACGCAGGTTGCATCTTTTTGCATTATGCATCAATAATCGATAATAGATGCAGCGGCTTTTAGAGGCAAACGGATGGGCTGGCTGCGCGATCTGATGGAGCAGTCCGATTCGGGCTGCCGGAGCTACGGCGATCTCGCGCGCGCCGCGCTCGAGAGCGGAGAGTGGCCAGCCGAATCGCGCATGGCCGAGCGCTCGCTGGCCAGCATCTTCAGCAAACTCGACCGCAACCAGGAAGCCGACTGGCTGGCGGAACGGGTGGGCGTGCAGCGGGTACTCTCCAAGGTCTTGGGCGTGCCGCTCGATGATGTGCGCGCGCCCGGAACCCAGGTGGGCGGAGGTGGGCGCGTAGACCTTCGCCGTCTGCGCCTGACCTCCCTCCGCTATGCGCGAGCGTTGGATCTTCTAGAGGAACCGCTTTGCCCGGGTCTGCCTCCGGTGGCTCTCAAGCCGGGCACCTACAACGCCACCTTCTGGCGCGCCCCCAGTGGTTCGGGACGTTCACTGGTCGGCCGGTTCCTCCAGGCCCGAGGCCTCGCGCACGTCATCGAGGCTTCCACCGTGGAGGAGGCGTTCGCCCAGCTTCCGGAGCGCGGGCCGGTGTTCATCGAACTGCATGCGCAACAGGTTCTGGCACTGCCCGACGCACCTCGGGCCGAGCTCTGCGTCGCGGGCAATTTCGAGCCCCGCAACCCGACCTGGCAGGTCCACACCTCCCCCCCAGTCGAAAGCTATTTGGATGAGCTGGTGGATTGGGTCGCGAGTCGGCTGCCCCCGGACGGACGCTTCGACGCCGCGCTCACTCGTACCTGGTTGCGAACCGAGATGCTGGACAGCGGCATCTTGGATGGCCTGGGTGCGGCGTTGGGTTTGTGCGGTCTGGCCGACGAGCATGGCGTGCAAAGCCTACGCGGCAAATCACCTCAGAAGCTGGCTGAGAGGTTTTGCCGCGACCGCCTGGTTGCGACCGTGGAGCCGGAAGCTGCGCACGCTGCCTGGTTGAAGCGCAACGGCTACGACGTACTGGTCGGAATTGGGCATCGCCTGCTCGCCGATTCGGAAGCTGCGTGGGACGAACCGCGCTCGCTCGAAAGCTGGCTCGAGCTCGTACCGCTCGAGCACCAACGCGACGCCGACCTGGACTGGATGCGGCTCTCGCTCAGTCGCGTCGATTCGGGAATTCGCCCGTCCGACATCGAGAAAGCCGCGCGCAAGATCCCGCCAGGCGCCTTCCGCATCGTGCGGGCACTGCAACGCGCGGAATTGCTGCGCGAGGCCAAGAGCCTGCCACAGGCCAACGCCGCGTCCGACGCAGGTCTGATCTTCGGGCCACGCTGGGTTTCGAACGCGCTGCGTCTGGACGCGACGCGCGCATTGGTCAGCGGTTCGACCAACGACTTCGGTGAAGCGCTACTCCGCGGTCACGCCGCGCCGAGCGTAGCGCGGGAACTCGTCGAGCGACTGTCGGACCGCGGCAGCTCGTTCATCGACGGTGTGCTCGAGTTGGAGGGCGGTGACAGCGCGAGCCACGTCGCAGCCGTGGAGATGACGTTCCGCGCCGCCGGCATAGCGCTGTTGGCTGGCGCCGAGCTCAGCTCCGATTCACTCGAAGCCTTGTGGGACGAGGTTCTCGAAGCGCGCCTAGAATTTCCGGATCAATTGCCGTGTCCGCGCATCGAGTACCCGGACCCTGAGCGCGACGCGCTGCTTTCGCGCGGCATTTGGTATTTGGCCGCGCTGTCGATCAGCGCCGAGCTCGGGCAACGCTCGGGCCGTCGCCACGCGTTGCTTCGGCCCTGGAAAGCTCGCGAGCCTCATCCGCAATTGCGCGCGCTGTGCGCAACCATCGCCAGCGACTTGCCCACGAACGAGGCCGATCGCCCCTGGGTCTTGCGCGCGTTTTCCCTCATCGCTCGTTTGCGCTCGGAGATCGGCGCGCTGGGCGCCGTGGATTCGCCCGAGATCTTGGAGCGTCCGTCGGTGATCTTGGATGAGGTGATGCATGGCGTGCTCAGCTGGCCCACGGTCGCCGGGATTGCCGATGGCGTACTCGGATTGCCGGCGCTCTCGGCGCTGGCCAACGAACGGGGCATGCCCTTCTCAGCGGTGGCAAGCGCAATCTGGGAAGCCTGGGACGACGCACAACGACCCGCGCAAGGCGCTGCTTTCCTTGCCACTGATTCGGCCCACGCGAGCTGGTTCTGGCCGCACATCCCGGCCGACTTGTTGGAAGCGCTGTTGTGCGACGCGCGAGCGAGTCACATCCCCTACGAGGCTTTCGGCGAACCACAATGGCGTGCGTTCATCGCCGCGCTCGACACCGCCCCTGCCCGGGCCGAGGACGACCGCGCATTCGCCTTGGCACCCGACTTCGTCCTGATCGAAGCTTTGGAGCGCGGCATCGAGAGCCACGCGCTGTTCAAGAGCCTCTGGCAGCGCGATCCCGAGCGCGCTGGGACGGAACTGGTCGCTGCGTTGGAGAGTGAGGACCTCGATGACGACCACGGTCGTCTATCGGGCCTGCTCGCCGCCGCGCCTGCGGCTGAATTCACGCGGCTCTCGGAGCTCTTCTCGCAGCCGAGCCTGGCCAATCTGGATCGCAAGAAGCTCGCCGCCGTTCGGCGCTTTTTGCACGATCACGTTCGGCTGCGTAAACCCGGCTATGTCGAGGCTTATGCGCGCCTGTCGAGCATCGAGCGCTTGCTGACGCATTGACCAGCGCTCGACTTGACACATCCAAGACCGAACACGAGACTCGTTGCATGCGGGCGTGGACCTTGAATTCGGGCTTCGGTTTCGCGAATCTGGGCATCGAGCAGCGCCCCGAGCCAAGTTGCGGCCCGCGCCAGGTCCTGATTCGCGTGCGCGCCGTGTCACTCAACGCGCGCGACATCATGATGGCGCGCGGTGAGTACAACCCACGCCAGAAGCTGCCCTTGGTGCTCACTTCCGATGCTGCAGGCGAGGTGATTTCGCGCGGCGCCGACGTGCATGAATGGCAGGTCGGTGACCGGGTTTGTCCGATCTTTGCCGGGCTCTGGCAAAGTGGCCCGCTGACCCAGGCGGCGCGACGAAGCACGCTCGGCGGCCCCTTGGACGGCCCGCTCAGCGAATACTTCGTCGCCGACGCGAGCGCCCTGGTCGCCTTGCCACCGCAGCTGAGCTTTTTGGAAGGCGCATGTCTGCCGTGCGCGGGAGTTACCGCGTATCGCGCCCTGGTCGAGTTCGCAGCGCTGCGAGCCGGACAATGGCTCGTCTGCCTGGGCACTGGGGGCGTTTCGCTCGCCGCGCTCGGCATCGCCCGCGCCCTCGGCGTACGCGTCATCCTCACCAGCCGCAGCCCGGAGAAACTCGCGCGAGCGCTCGCCCTCGGCGCTGAGCACGGCATCGACACCTCGCACACCCCAGAATGGGGAAACGCCGTGCGTACGCTCACTGCTGGCGAGGGCGTGGATCACGTACTCGAAGTCGGCGGCGCGGGAACACTCGCGCAAAGCGTGCGAGCGCTGCGTCTCGGGGGCAGCTTGAGCGTGATCGGTGTCTTGTCGGGCGCGCTGCCGGAGCTCGATCTACGACCCATCTTGATGCAGGACCTTCGCATCCAAGGCGTCTTCGTCGGCAGCAAAGAAACGTTTTCGAACTTGCTCCAGCTCGTGACGGCTCACGATGTGCATCCACAGATCGACCGCGTGTTCGAATTCGAAGACGCGCGCGCAGCGTTCGAATACGCCGCGAGCGGTCAGCAGTTCGGCAAGGTGGTGATCTCGGTCGGTTGATGCCCCGCGCACCTTTGCCGGTTCGAGAGAGTGGGCGCTCTCGGTCCAGCAGCGCACCTCGAGGCTCGCCGCCAGTTCCCGGCGCGCAACGGCGCACACTCCGTATCGTTGCCGCCCGTTATTTCCCGGGTTGTCGGCACTTGGTGCTGAGCCCGAGCACACTACATTTTTGGCCGAATTTGCAGGTTTCGTCGAGCGCGAACGCGCCGCCTTTGCAGACCAGGATCTGGCTTTCGTCTGGAGTGCAAGCAAACGCCTGACCTTCCAGCTTCTGGTCGCAAGCGTCGCCCAACTTTGCGATCGAGGTATCACAGTTCAGCTTGCCCGCGGACGAGACGCAGCCATTCGCGCCACGGCACAGGTAGAAGCGCTGCATCGTGTGCTGTTTGCAGATCAGAACCTGCGACCGATCACCCGCGCAAGCCTTGAGATTTTCGTCCGAGCACGGGTCACCCTGTTCGGCAATCGAGGTATCGCAGAATGCGCGGCCGTCCGCGTTCTCGCAACCGCGAGGCCCTCGGCACGGGACCAGCGCGTACAACCCTCCGTGGCAAGCAAGCATGCCGTCTTTGGTGCTGCAGCTCGCCGCGCCTTCTTCGTCTCGACTGCACGGATCGCCCGCCTTGTCGCCGCTGAAGTCGCAACTCGTCCCTTTCTCCGTCTGACGGCAGCCTCCGGGGCCGTTGCACGGGGACTCGATGAAGCTGCCGGCTTGGCACACGAGCTCGCGCTTCGCATCGAGACAACGGGCCTCGCCCTTGTCGCACGAGCTCCCCACGGAAGGCTTGCAGCTCGGCAGTGAGAGCGCCACGGCCGCACTCAGAGTCAGCAGGATGATCCGAAGCCACAAAGCGCGACTGAGTCTAGCCCCGGGAGCGACCGGCCTGGGCGATTTTATGACGTCTAGCAAGATCGCTACAACCTGACACAAGCCGCGAACATCACTAACATTTTTAGCGCGACGCCGCCCCACCTTCGCGCGTTCAGAGGAGCCCATTTGCGGTTGGGCCGAGCCGGTTCGAGCGGCATACTCTGGCGTTCACGCGGAGGACGAAATCACATGGGACTTCACATCGGTAGCATTGCGCCGGACTTCGAACAGGATTCGACCGACGGCAAGATCAAATTCCACCACTACATCGACGGCAGTTGGGCGGTGCTGTTCTCACACCCCAAGGACTTTACCCCCGTCTGTACGACGGAGCTCGGCCGTGCGGCAAAGCTGAAGCAAGAGTTCGACAAACGACACGTCAAGATGATCGCCGTCAGCGTCGACGACACGGCATCACACTTGAAGTGGGTGCCGGACATCGAGCAAACGCAGAACACCAAGATGAACTTTCCGATCTTGGCCGACGCGGACCGCAAGGTCTCCAAGCTCTACGACATGATTCACCCCGAAGCGAACGACACGCTGACGGTGCGTTCGGTATTCATCATCGACAACAACAAGAAGATCCGCGCAACGCTCACCTATCCGGCGAGCACGGGCCGCAATTTCACCGAAATCTTGCGCGTGATCGACTCGCTGCAGTTGACCGACAACTTCAAGGTGGCTACCCCCGCGGATTGGAAGGACGGCGATGACTGTGTGATCGTGCCGAGCATCACCGATCCGGCAGAACTCAAACAACGCTTCCCCAAGGGGCACCAAGAGCTCCGCCCCTACCTGCGGATGACACCGCAACCCAACAAGTAGCAGCGGTAAAACGCAGGATTTTCGAACGCGCGAGCTTGCCCTGCAGCTCGCGCGTTCGTCAGCTACGGTGTCGTCCAGCAGCCACCGCGTCGTTCCCGTAAAAGGTTCCGCCGACTCGCGCGAGCTCAATCAAAACTGGCGCGGGAGTAAAACGCGGGCCGAGCAGGCCCACGTAGTGTTCCAGGCGACGAACGATGTCCCGCACGCCGACGGCATCGAGGTAATGAAAAGGCCCGCCGCGAAACGCTGGAAATCCGAGGCCGAAGATCGCGCCCACGTCACCATCGCGCGCGCTGCGCAGGATGCCTTCACCAAAGCAATGCGCGGCCTCGTTGACCATCAGTAGCGAGCAGCGTTGCGCGATCTCGGCGGCGGGCAAGGAGCTCTTGGGGTCCACGCCGAGCAGCGAATAAACCGCCGGATCAACGGCACGCTGCGCCTTCTTTTGCTCGCTGTACGCGTAAAATCCGCGCTGGTTCTTCTTGCCCAAGCGCTCGTCCTTCAGCAGCGCTTCGATGCCGGGCGGCGGGGTCATGCGCGGGCCGAACGCTTCATGCAAGACGTGAGCGACCTTCGCACCGACGTCGATGCCAATCTCGTCCAACAAGGCAATCGGACCGAGCGGAAACCCCCAGCCGACGAGCGCAGCGTCGATCTGTTCGATCGGCACGCCCTCGGCAATCAAAAACGACGCTTCGTTCAAGTACGGGCCGAGAATGCGCGACGTATAGAAGCCGGCACCATCGCGGACGACTATCACCGTCTTGCCTTGGCGCTTGCCGAACTCGACAGCACTCGCGATGACTCGCGGCAGCGTGACGTCGGTCGTCACGACCTCGAGCAGGGGCATTTTGTCGGCCGGCGAAAAGTAGTGCATCCCGATCACTTGCTCGGGACGACGCGCGAAAGCCGCGATCTGGCCGATCGGAAGCGATGAAGTGTTGGACGCGAAAATCGCCGTCTTCGCCGTGTTGCGCTCGACCTCGGCGAGCACTTGACGCTTCAGGTTCAGATCTTCGAACACGGCTTCGATTACCAGGTCGACGCTATCGAAGCCTTCGTAGTCGGTCGTGGCGGTCACCCGAGCCATCTTCAAGTCCCGCTCGGTCGTCGACGACCGACGGCTCTTCACGCGCTCGTCCAAGATCTCGCGAATCGACTTGAGGCCTCGCCCGAGCGCCGCATCGTCGCGATCTTTGAGCCGCACCTCGACCTCAGCGACGGCGGCAGCCAGATACGCGATGCCTGCACCCATCAATCCCGCGCCGAGCATCGCCACCCGGTTGATGCGCCGCACGGAGGCGACAGGCACGTCGAGCCCGCTGTCCTTCTTGAGTTCCGTACTGGCGAAGAATACGTGTCTCAACGCACGAGCGCTGTCGCTCACTACGAGCTCTCCGAACGCATTCGCCTCCGCTTCGAGTCCGTGCGGCAGCCCTTCGGCCATGCCGAGCTTCACTACCTCCAGAATTCGCTCGGGTGCCGGGTAGTTGCCGTGGGTCTTGAGCGTCAGCTCCTGCTTGGCTTTCCCGAAGAGCAGCTTGCGACCGATTGGATTTTCGGTCAGCGCAAGCTCTTTCAACCCATGGCGGTCGAACAACCGCCGCAGGCGCGAGCGTGACGCCTGCGGATTGCGCGCGAGAGAGAGGGCCAAGCGCACGGCGGCTTCCAACAAAATCGCCTGCGGGACGAGCTCGTCGATCAAGCCCAGATCGTGCGCGCGCTTGCCATCCACCTGCTTGCCCGTGAGCAGCAAGTCGAGCGCGTTTTCGATGCCAATCAGGCGCGGCAGACGTTGCGTGCCCCCGAGACCCGGGAGGATGCCCAACTGCACCTCCGGCAAACCGAGCTTGGTCTTCGAGTCGTTGCTGGCCACGCGCGCCGAGCAGGCCAGCGCGAGCTCCAGTCCGCCGCCCAGGCAAGCCCCGTGAATCGCCGCGACTACCGGAACGCGAGAAGCCGCCAAGGCATTCAAAGCGCGTTGACCGGCGCGCGACAGTTCGGCCGCCTGCTCCGCGCGCTCGAAAGCGTGGAGCATTTGAATGTCGGCCCCGGCGATGAAGCCATCCGCCTTGCCCGAAATGAAGACGATCGCGCTCAACGCGGGCTCCTGCTCCAGGCGTGTGAGCACGGTCGAAAACTCCTCGGCGAAGCTGGCCTGGAGCGTGTTCAGGGGCTCGTCCACGACGTCGAATCGCACGACGCCCACGCCGTCCGCGCGCAAATCGACCAGCAACGATGGCCGCGAATCGTGGCCGCTCACTAGCTCGCCTCCAAAACCATGGCGGCGCCAAGGCCGCCAGCCGCGCATGCCGTACACAGCGCGTATTGGCCACCGCGGCGGCGCAGCTCGCGAAGCGCCTGGGAGATCTGGCGCGCGCCGGTGGCCGCAAAGGGATGACCGAGTGCGATCGAGCCGCCAGAGACGTTCAATTTGTCCCAATCGACTTTGCCAATACGTTTGTCCCGGCCCAGCTTGGCTGCAGCGAACGCGTCGCTCTCGAAAGCTTGCACATTGCTCAAGACTTGAGCGGCAAACGCCTCGTGCATGTCGATCAGATCCATGTTCTTGAGCTTTAGCTCTGCTCGATCCAGCGCCAAGGGCGCCGCGTAGGCGGGCCCCATCAACAATTGCTCGGCAGGATCGACCGCCGCGAACGCATAGCTACGCAGGTAGCCGAGCACTTCGAAGCCCAAGGTCTTTGCCTTCTTCTCGGTCATCAACAAAAGAGCGCTCGCGCCGTCGGTGAGCGGCGAACTGTTCCCGGCAGTCACGGAGCCGTACTCCCGATCGAACACGGGCTTGAGCTTGGCGTACGCTTCGAGCTCCGAGTCGTTTCGGATCAGGTTGTCTCGTTCGAGGGGTTCGTAACCAGGAGGTATGAATACGGACATGACTTCTTCACCAAGCCGTCCGTCCGCCCAGGCTTGCGCCGCCAGTGTATGACTGCGATGCGCGAAGGCGTCTTGATCGGCTCGTGAGATGCCATTTTCCTTAGCCATCTTTTCGGCACTTTCGCCCATGGTCAGACCAGTAGAGAGCTCTTTGAGCGCAGGGGGCACAGGCACCAAATCCGCAGGGCTCAGGCTGGCGAAGGCTCGCAATTTTTCGCTCAGTGAGCGCGCCTTGCTAACCTTGACCAGAACCGCGCTGAGACGTTTGCTCGCAGCCATGGGCACGTCACTCGCGCTGTCGGCTCCGCCGGCAATGCCGCAATCGATGACCCCAGCCAGGATCGACTCGGCAACATTGACCGTGGCCTGGTAGCTGGTGGCGCACGCGCGTGCGACGCTATACGCCTCGATCGAGCGCGGCATGCCGGTACCGAGCACGATTTCTCGAGCGATGTTCGGCACGCTCAACGACGGAATGACCTGGCCATAAACGACCTGCTCGATCTCGCGCGGGTCGAGCCCGGTGCGTTGCAGTAGCTCTGCGACCACGATTTTTGCCAGGTCGAGCGCGCTCAAATCTTTGTACGCCGACCCCTGCTTCGCGAACGGAGTGCGCAATCCGGAGACGATCGCCACGCGCCGATCAGCGTTCGACTTTGCCATACCACTGAACGACTAGGCCCCGTGACGCGACGTGTCAAGACAGCGCCGAAGGCGCTCGAACGCGGAGGACTCGGTCCAACGCGTTCGAGCGCTTCAGAAGCGGCACTCAACGCGAGTTCGAAGCGCGACCGTCGCGCTTCGAGTGAGGCTCGCTCAATCCGTTGGGGGTAACACTCTTCATGACGCCGCTGACCGCGGGAGCAGGCCGCAACGTGTCGAAGCGAACCCGCACGCTCACGCGAGTTCCGCGCAACTCATCACACAGTGTACCGGCAAGTGCGAACAGTTGATGACGAACGGCGTCGCCTGCTGTCACGTCCGAGGCGAGGACGAGCTCACCGCGTTGCTTTTTGAGCATGATTCGCAGGAGTGAGTCACAAATCGCCTGGCGCGCAGCGACGGTCGCAGAGTCGAGTGCACCGTTGCTGACCAGGAGCCCCGCATGAATGGCCACGTCGCGCGCGCCGACTTCATCCATCTTGCGACCGATACGCTGCGCAAATGTCGATGCCGACTCGTCCGCCGATTGGGCGATGACCATCGAATTGGGTGCTTGCGCTTGGTACTCTGCGAGCCACGGCGGCCACGTCGAGCCCAGCTCGAGAACGACCACCGACAGCAGTGTTTCGTCCGGTTGTTCCATAACTTCCCTCCGCGTGGCCCTGCGGCCGCGCGCCTCTGTGTCACTACAAAACCCTGGGCAATTTGCCCTACCTCTACGCATGGGACTTTTTTCGGCTCGAATCAGAATTCGATTCGAGGAAATAGTTTCCCAACGTACCAAGATAGGAGATGCCTCCAATTTTTTGGATTCGTCAACCCAGAACGCTCCTCGCCGAGGCCTAGGCGCAAATGATGAACGTTTGGGCGAGCGCGCAGGATGTCCTACACGCACCTCGCGCGTAATGCGCTCCGCGCGAAAGGCAACTGCTTCACCCGCAGTGACCGCGAGTGACGGCCGTCGACAGTCTGTCGTCAGTAGCCGAAGTCGGGCGTGCCGGGCTTCGAGGTGGAAGCACGCACCGGCTTGGCACCCACCTTTGCGACGGGTCGCACGGGTGCGGCTGGACGCACGGCAGCGGCCTTGGGAGTAGACGCTACAGGAGCAGCCGTCTCTGCCGCGGGCGCCGCGCTTTCCACCGCGGCGACCGGCGTCGGCGGTGGCGCGCTGGGAGCAGTGTGTGATTCGGGCTGTGAGATTGGCAGTGCCGCTGGCAAGGGCTGAGCCGCGGTCGTCGCGGCAGCCGCAGCGCTTGCTGCGGTGAGCGACTTGCCGTGCAGCGTGTATGCAGCGTAGGCGCCGCCACCGAGCACCAACAGCCCGACGCAGAGCGCCGCCGCTAGCGCTCCCGCGGCGCTCTTTTTGGGCGCGATCGGAGCCGCGCCGGGTTGAGATGTCGCCCAAGTGCCGGCTGTTTTTTGCCCAACCACCGGCACGTTCGCGTCGCTGATCGACGCCATCGAGCCGCGCGCCCCCGCCGGTAGATGCCCCGCGGGGGAACCTTGCATCGCCGCGGGGACAGCCACCGATTGCCCGCTCTGTGACCAGGCCTCGATCGCCTGCAGCAGCTCTGCCGTGCTCTGAAAGCGCTGCGACACGTCGCGGGCCATCGCCTTGGAGACGATACTGGCGAAGGCCGGATCCAGATCGGGAACGATCGACTGAGGCGGCGGCACGACATCCAACACGATCTTGAACATCAGCTGGTTGAAAGTGCCGGCGTCGAACGGGACGCGCCCCGTGACGGCCTCGAACATGATCACACCCAGCGAATAGACGTCACTCCGCGCGTCTGCTTCACCACTGCCGCTCGCCTGCTCGGGGGACATGTAATACGGCGTGCCCATGACCGCGCCAGTGCGCGTCATCTTCATGCCGTCGCCACCGCCGCTGAGCGGCGAGAACTTGGAGATCCCGAAATCGATGATTTTGACGAAGTCCTTGTTGCCCGCCTTCTCACGCAGAATGAATATGTTGTCGGGCTTCAGATCTCGATGAATGATGCCTGCGGCGTGCGCCGCGCCGAGACCGACCAAGACCTGACGCATCAGCGGGGCGAGTTCGTGTGGCAAGAGTCGCCCGCTGCGCTTGATGCGAGAAGACAGCGGTTCGCCGTCCAAGAACTCCATGATGATGAAGCGATCGCCGTCGGGGAGGTTGCCGAGATCCAGGACCTCCAAGATGTGATCGTTACCGATGCGACCGGCCGCTTGCGCCTCGCGCTCGAAGCGCTGCATCACGTCACTGTTGTGGGCGAACGCCGCGTGCAGCACTTTGATCGCCACACGGCGATTGATACGCACGTTCTCGCCCTCGAAGACGGCGCCCATGCCGCCTTCGCCGATCATCTTCACGATGCGATACTTATTGTCTAGCAGCTGACCGACTTCGAGCGACATCGTGGCGCGTTCCTCCCACAGGACTTGATCCTGTAAGTATACGGCCGAGCTCGAACGCTGCCCGCGAATATTTTTTCGCCGCTCGACGCCTCACTCGGGCATCGGATTACCGCACTGCTTCAGCGGGCCGGGGCGCGTTTTCGCACGCAATTCGCACCCCGACGCGCAAGCGTTCAGGCGACTCGGCGCACAGAGTCCTTCACCGGCGCCGAGGTGCGCGGGCTCGATTTCGGATCGGCCGCAGCGAGCGCCAGGGAAGACTCTCCGAAGCTGAGCTTCACTTCCACGCCCGAGCTTTGCCATTGCCGGGTGACTTCGGCGAGCAGCGCCGAAAATACCGGCTTCGATCGGGCGTCGTTTCGGTCACACGCCACGAAGGAAAGAGTGCCACCACCTGAACGGCTGAGCGCGTTCCCTGCCGCACGCGCCAGTTCGACGCGCGCACTCTGTGCGTGAGCGTCGATGCGTTCATTACACGCAACCAATACGCTCCCGACGGCTGCGCCGCTCACAAACGAACCAGTGAGTTGCTGGGACACGCGCGCAGCGAACGCAGCGGGCGCTTCGGCCTCGTCTTGCGAGAGCACGCGCCGCGCTTTGGCGCTGCGAGTCGCGTCGACCTCCGACGCCGGCCATTCGGCTCCGAGTTCCACGACGATGAGCAGGCCCTCGGCTGACGTAAGTTTTTTCATTGAAGGTCCAGGTCTATAGCCGCTTTGCCCGATAAATCTCGCAAAGTTTGCTCAGTTGGGCCAAATTTCGGGCAAGCTCGGGTGATTCCTGCAACTTTTGTCTCATCTGAACCTACCCCGCGCCACTCGCACTTCCCGGGCAACCCGCGCTTTTGGGGAAATTTAGCGCGCTACTGTCTCGCGTTGCTGACGGTTGCGATGGGCGCGGCCGCGTTCGCAGTCTTGTTCCGGCACACGATCGCGTGGGTCTTCGCCCATGGTTACGGCGCGAGCGATGTACTGGGCGCGTTCCAGAGCTTGCCTTGGTATGCGCGCGTCGCGGTGCCGACGATCGGCGCTGCGCTCGCCGGCTTCTCGGGCGCGATCGGCGCGAAGCTGAAAGGCGGGCATGGCGTCGGTGAAGTGATGGAAGCGGTCGCGCTGGGTAAGGGTCAGATTTCGCTGCGCCTGACATTGCTGAAGGCGCTCGGTTCTTGGCTCGCGATCGTGTCCGGGGGCTCTGTCGGCCGCGAGGGCCCGTTGATCCAATTCGGCGGCGGATTTGGCGGCACGCTGGGGCGCTTGTTTCGCCTACGGGAGCGGCAAATTCGTGCGTTGATCGCAGCGGGGGCCGGCGCTGGCTTCGCCGCCGCGTACAACACGCCGATCGCCGCAGTGCTGTTCGTGGTCGAGGTCGTCACGGGCGTGATCGCGCTCGATCTGGTACTGCCGGTGATCATCGCGGTACCGATCGCGACTGCGCTGACGCGCCTCGCGATTGGCGGCGGACCGATCTACGGACAACGCAGCTTCAGCATGAACTCCAACGCGGAGCTCATGCTGTATGCCGCGCTCGGGCTACTCGCCGGTGTCACCGGGCCCGCGTTCATGGTGTTGCTCAAACGCGGAGAGCTGCTGTTCAGCAGGCTCACTCTGCACCGACCCGCGCGCGCTGCGCTCGGGGGCGCGTTGGTCGGATTGATCGCCATCGCGCTGCCGCAGGTGACGGGCAACGGCTATGAAGCGATCAACCTCATCTTGGGGCAGCAGCTCACGCTCAGCGTGCTGGTCGTGCTCTTCTTCGCGAAGGCCGTGGCGACCACCGCGTCGGTCTCATCGGGTAGCCCAGGCGGCGTATTCACGCCGTCGCTGCTGCTGGGCGCGGCGCTCGGCGGCATCGTCGGTCACTGGGTGGTCCGTTTTGGCCCCGCCGGGAGCAGCGGGGCAATCGCCGCCTATGCGCTGGTCGGTATGGCGGCTGTGGTCGCCGCAACGACGCACGCGCCCTTGATGGCCACGGTACTCGTGTTCGAATTGTCCGGCGACTACGCGATCGTGCTGCCGCTGCTCACCGCGTGCGCGATCGCCACGGTGCTCTCGAGACGAGTGCACCGTGAATCGATCTACACCGAAGAGCTGCGGCGGCGCGGCAGTCAGTGGGAAGTGAAGGTCGTGGCGACCGAATCAGATGTGAATCGCGCGCCCTGAGACGGCGAACGCCGCCTCTTTGACGATCTCGGCGAGCGTCGGATGGGCGTGCGACGTGCGCGCGATGTCCTCCGAGGTCGCACCGAACTCGATGGCAGCGACGGCTTCTGCGATCAGATCACCAGCGTGCGCGCCGAGAATGTGCACGCCTAGGACGCGATCGGTGTCTTGGTGTGCCAAGATCTTCACGCGGCCCTCGGTCGCGCCGAGCGCGCGCGCGCGGCCGTTGGCGGTGAACGGGAAGACGCCCTTCTTGTACGGCACGTTCGAGGCCTTGAGTTCGTCCTCGGTTTTACCGACCGAAGCGATTTCGGGGTGCGTGTACACGACGCCCGGAATTGCGTCGTAGTTCACGTGACCGTAGCCGGTCACGATGTGCTCGACGCAGGCAATGCCCTCTTCCTCGGCCTTGTGCGCGAGCATCGGGCCGCGCACGACGTCACCGATTGCGTAGAAGCCGGCGACATACGTGCGGAAGTGATCGTCGATTGGGATCCGCCCGCGCGGATCGAGCTCGATGCCAACCGTGTCCAGGCCGAGGCCCGTCGTGTTCGGGACGCGACCCACCGAGACCAAGACGCGGTCGCACTCGATGTCCGGCTGCCCTTCGACGCTCACGAACACTTTGTCACCTTCGCGGCGAGTGCCGGTGACTTTGGAGCCGAGCCGAAACTCGATGCCTTGTCGGGTGAAGATGCGCTCGGCTTCCTCCGCGATTTCCGAGTCCATACCGGGTAGGATGCGCTCGAGGTACTCGAGCACCGTGACTTTGGCGCCGAGGCGGTTCCAAACCGAACCGAGTTCGAGCCCGATGTAGCCGGCGCCGATCACCACCAGGTGCTTCGGAACCTCGGGATACGAGAGCGCCTCGGTGCTGGTGCCCACGCGATCGCCGTCGAGCTCGACGCCGCGCAGAGGCGCGACGCTGCTGCCAGTCGCGATCAGCACGTGCTTGGCTTCGAGTTCGTTCGCGTCTTGGCCTTCCACGACGACGCGGCCGCGGCCCGTGATGCGTCCGTGGCCACGGTAACGGGTCACCTTGTTCTTCTTGAACAGGTAAGCGACACCGTTGGTGTTCTGCGACACCACTTTGGTCTTTCGCTCGAGCATGCGCGCGAGGTCCAACTCGACACCGGCCACCTTGACGCCGAAGTCCGCCAAATCGTGGCCAGCGGCGTGATAGCGCTCACTGGCCTCGAGCAAGGCCTTGCTCGGAATGCAACCCACGCGCACACAGGTGCCGCCGAGCGCGTCTTCCTCTTCGATACAGGCCACGTCCAGGCCGAGCTGCGCGGCGCGGATCGCCGCGACGTAGCCGCCCGGACCGGCACCGATCACGATCAAATCATGTTTTTTCACGTTACACCTCGAGCAAGATGCGCGCGGGTTCTTCCATGCACTGCTTGATGCGCTTCAA
>Ga0164308_10000603_pt1 | contig 19557 bp, 15 predicted proteins | sample Whisoiple_246_MG_FD_109983 | JGI IMG/M metagenome (GOLD analysis project Ga0164308, IMG submission 109983) | Soil microbial communities amended with fresh organic matter from upstate New York, USA - Whitman soil sample_246_MG | ecosystem: Environmental > Terrestrial > Soil > Unclassified >...
CTCGAGCAGATCACCGGCACCGCCGTCGACAGCCCGCTCTGCTTCACCTGCGGCACCAAGATGCGCCCCGCCGGCTCCTGCTACGTCTGCGAGGGCTGCGGCAGCACCAGCGGCTGCAGCTGAAATCAACCGAGGTTTCCGTGTCCCCCTGAGGGGCCCTGGATCTGCTCGACAGGAAAGTGAGAACTCCCTTGAACTAACCAAGATGCGGTGTCCCCCTAGGGGCTAGCTCCCCGACTGGGGCATCGCATCTCCGGGGTCGAACTTGGTTGGGCCAGTCACCGACTGACCCGCGAACCTCCGTCAACGACCCCAGGTGGATGAGGAACATCGTGATCAGCCAGACCCAGCACACGAACCAGGGCGACGCCGCCCCGGGGCTGGATGCTGCCTCGAGCGACGGCGCTGATCCGATCCGACTCATCCCCGACCTTGACCGGCCCGGCCTCCCGCGTGGGGGGCCGGGCCGGCCCCACGTCCGGCACCTGTTGAGCGGTATCCGCTCTCGTGCCGCGGCCTGCCGCTGGCCAACGAATCTCTCGTCGACGGTTCAGCGTCGGTGCGAGGTGATCAACTGCACGCGGGCCATCGAGGCCCAGACAAGAACTCGAGGCCCGGTCCTGGCAGACCGGGCCTCGGGGGCACCGACCGAGTGGCCGAATGCGGGGCGTTCACCCGTATCTGACCACCCCCGGTGCCGGCTTGTCCATACGGCATCAGGGGCGGGGGTGAAGAGAGAGATGACCAAGAGGAACACCAGGCAGACGAGCGCGAAGGCTGCGTCGGCTGCCAGCAAGGTGCTGAGCAACCCGAAGGCGGGCAAGGCCGCGAAGTCAGCTGCCGCCAGCGCGTTGTCGCAGACGCCGAAGCGGAAGTGACCCTCGGCGGCCCTCCCTACGGGGAGGGCCGCCACCCCGGCCGTGCCGTCCGACACGACCACTCTCTTCAACCTCTAGGAGGCCCGCATGAAGCGGACCGTGGACAACTCGTTCACCAAGCTCGACGAGAACCTCAACCTCGACCCGTTCGTGCGCCAGAAGGCGCAGACCATCCACAACACCATCCGCGACGACCTCACCAAGGCCGGGCTCATCGCCGGCAGCTTCCTGCAGGGGTCGTTCGCCCGCAAGACGATGCTGAAGCCGCTCAAGGACGTCGACATCGTGTGCCTGCTGCCCACCTACCTGTGGGAGCAGCTGCGCAGCCCCGACGGCCCGGGCAAGGCCATGGAGTCGTTCAAGGCGCCCATCGTGGATCGGTGGCCCGACGTCCAGTTCGACGTGGGTGACGAGCCGTCCGGCAAGGCGCTGCGGCTGACGCTCAGCGACGTCGACTTCACCGTCGACCTCGTGCCGGCCTTCGACACCGACAACGACTACGTCCTCATCGGTGACCGCTTCGAAGGGACCTGGGAGCTGAGCAACACGCGCATCCAGCTGAAGCGTGTCTCTGACCGGAACCAGGCCACGGACGGCCGGTTCGTCCACCAGGTCCGCGAGGTCAAAGCGCTCACGAAGCACCACGAGGAGCTCGACTTCGTCTCCGGCATCGTCGTGGAATCGCTCGCCTACGCAGTCATCGGCCGCAAGATGCTCGACAAGGACGCGGTGGCCGCGGTGCTGGAGTACGCCAAGGACGCCGTCAAGGGTCCGGTGCTCGAGCCAGCCGGAGAAGACGACGTCACCATCAAGTGGACCGACGAGGAGCGGGAGACCGCTGCCCGGGTGTACGCCGAGGCCTCCCGCAAGGCGGCCGAGGCGCTCCGGCTCGAGCGTGCCGGCGACGTGGACGGCGCCATCAGCGTGTGGCACTCGCTGTTCGGGGACGCGTTCCCCGACGCGCCGGCCCGCCCTGTCCTCGACGTGATGACCGCCTTCGCGGCCGGCAGCGTGTCGAGCGCGGGACGTCCGAGCACCACGACGGCCGCGCAGCAGGCCGCGGCCCCGGGCCGCTCCTGGTCCCGCGGACCGGACGGCGGCGAGGGCTCGGTCTTCGGCCAGCCGGGCACGTGGCCCTCGCGCTGAGCGACGTCCTGGAGGACTCGGCGCGCGTGCGCCGGGTCCTCCAGGACGAGCTGTTCGGCGTGACGGTCGACGACCTTCGTGAGCCTCGGTACGGCGGCCTGGTCATCGATCTCACGTTCGCGCCCCTGCCCGAGCTTGCGGCCGCGGGCTACGGGATCGAGCGCGGCCGCGTCAGCGTCAGGCCGAGCGGGGCCATCTACGCGTTCCCGCTCGGGCCCGACCGGACCTGGCATCACCGCAACCCGTCGCCTCTGGGGCTCCGGTTCGGGAAGCTCGCCGGCGACCTGTGCCTGTGGTACCCGAACGACCCGCGGTCGCTGCGATGGGACTGGGACGACGGGCTTGAGCAGTACGTCACTCGAGTGCACCGCCACCTGCTCTTCGAGGAGTACTACCGATGCGAGGGTCAGTGGCCGGTCGAGGACGCGCCGCACGCTGAACCCGTCAACGGCGCACACCCCATCCGGAGCGCCTTCATGCGCAAGGAGGAGCGTCGATGGGCGTCCTGACCATCCACCTGCTGGCCACCGAGGTCGCCACCTACGTGGCTGGGGGCGAGAAGCCGGCAGCGCCCGCGAGCGACGACACCTCCCCGAGCGTGTGGCTCCTCGTGGTCATCACCCTGCTCGGGTCCTCGGTCCTGGCCGGTCTCATCACCAGCGTCCTCGGGAACCTGCGTGCCGCCGCGACAGCGCGACGTGAGGGCTACGCGAACGCGGTCCGGTCGCTCATCGCGCGCGGGGAGTACCCGTACCGAGTCCGGCGCCGCGTCTCTGACCATGCCGACATCCTGTCTGCGCTGGTCGAGCGCGGCCACGACCAGCAGGAGCAGTTGGCGGCCTGCCGGACCTGGGTCGCATCCGAACACCGCGTTCTCGGTCGACTCTTCGAGGAGGCACTGACCGCGATCGACACCACGGTGGGACCTGCCATCAAGGACGCGTGGGACAACCCACCCATCTCGTCGGCCACGGGGATGAACCTCAACGGCTGGGGACCAGGCGACCAGTGGCCCCACGTCGCCAAGCTCGAGCGCGCCATCGCCTACCGGTTCGGGTGGCGCCGTCTCGTTCCCTCACGGGTGTGGCGCCACTGGATCTGAGCCCCTGCGCCGGCCGGGCGCACGAAGGAGACACGCCGACGCGCAACTAACCAAGAACGCTGTCCCCGGGCCTAGTGTCGAGTGGGACAGCGTTCTTCATGGTCAAGCAGGATTCCGAGAGGATCCGGGTGACGTGATCAAGGTCAGCGTCCACGAGTCGAAGTCGTTCGACCCGGCGGTCATGTCGCGGCTGCTCGAGGACGACCCGCTGCCGACGAGGGATGAGGACGACGTCCCCAAGGGTCCGTTCCTGACGCTGGACGGTCGCGTGCACCGGCCGACGAGCGACTTCCTGCGGAGTTACGCCGGCGCGCGGGCCGAGTCCGGTACCGCCCGCCGCTACGCCTCGGACCTGAGGGGCTGGCTGGACTTCCTGTGCAACGTCCGGGGCTACCACCCACACGAGGACTATCGAGACCCGGTGTTCCTCGCCAGCGAGCAGGACTTCGCTGCCTACTGGCGCCGGCGGCAGTACGGACCCGACGAGCACCGTCTGAGCAGCGAGGGGTGGAAGAACGCGCGCAAGGCGATCAAGCGCTTCTACGAGCACACCCAACGTGCGTACTTCCACCCGCCGCCGTTCGAGATCCGGTCCTTCGAGACCAGGGATGGCTACCGAGGCACCCAGATTGCTGGATACGAACCGCGCCGGCGTCGCACAGGGAGCGCCGGCAAGCCACTCACGCCTGGCTGGGCCGAGCAGCTCCTGATGGGAGCGTTGCGGGTCGACCTCAACGGGGCGCAAAACGACTACGCCGGCGCCGACCGCGATCAGGCGCTGATCAGCCTGTGCCTAGGCACCGGGGTGCGCCGTCACAACCTGGCGTACGTCACGACCTACGAGGTTCCATCGCGCAGCGAGCTTCCGTTCACGACCATCCAGGTTGCAGACCTGATCACCAAGAACGACGCGGGCGGCGAGGCACTGACGTTCACCCATCGGCTTCCCGTCGTGCACGGCTACATGGACGGACGGCGCGTCGAGGACGTAGCGCGAAGGCCCTATCGCCCGGCGGGCCCGCTACACATCGTTGAGGCTGACAGCCGAGGCTTCCACTACGTCGACCCGGGTAGCTCCGACCCGAGCAAGGTGCGCAGCAGGTCCTGGCCCGAGACCGACGCCGCCATGCGCCTGCGGCTGGTCAACCCGGACGGAACCACTCCGATCCTCTTCGTCAACACTCTGACCGCCGAGCCCCTGACGTACAGCGGGATGCAGCACGTGGTGGCGGGGGCAGCGCGGTTCGTCCGCGAGCGCGTCAACCCCGACTTCCCGGCCGGCTTCCGACTTCACGACCTTCGCCACACTTACGCAGTGCATCTCGCTGTCGCCATCTACCGAGGAGTCCTGGCGGACGCCGTACGGCACGGCGCGAACCCCAACGACGCCTGGGTGGTTGACCACATCGCGCAGGCGGTGGAGTTCGTCACCTACTCGCTTGGCCACTCGAGTGAGGACAGCACGAAGCTGTACGTGCAGACCGTCCACCGGTTCCTGGGCATCCCGATCGAGCAGTTCCTGGGGCAGCCCTGATGCCAGAGCTCACACGCGGTCATCGAACATCGACCTTCGAGATCCTGGATCTGCTGACTGTCGACCACGAGAGCCTGTCGATCGTCGTCCGTCACGCGGCCGCGAATGCCCCCGAGACGTTCACCTTGGCGGTCACAGACACCCCCGCAGCCCGGCAGTTGATAGACGCGGTGGCGCAGTCGCTCGTCACCGCGTCCGACAGCGACGCGGACTCGCGATGGACCTCGCGACAGACGCTCGAGAAGGGCATGTGGATGGCGGCAGTCATGCTGAGATCTCTTGCCGGACAGGGCATCGACTCGCTCGCGGACCCGCGTGTCACTGTCGACGGCCTTCGGCAGCTGTACGCGCCTTTCTCGAGTTCGGGCAAGCGCAGCGCCTGCTGGCTCCTGGCCAGGGCAGTACGCAACCACCACCCGAACGGCCAACAGCTTGCCTACGTCTTGAAGAACTCCCGGTTCGAGGCCGAAGACCACGAGGCCTTCACCTACGACGTCGACGTGGCGGCCGCCATCGAGAGAGTCGGCCGGCGGGTCTTCCTCGATGCCTACGTCGCGCAGCGTGAGGTATTCGAGACCATCGGGTTCAACATCGCCGGCCGAGCCTGGCTCCGCGTCCCGGCCGAGGAAGTCATCGCCTGGGCAACGACGACCTACCCCGACGTCCGCGCGGTCGATGAAGAACCCGCGGACGCTGAGCAGCTGGTGCGCAGGATCGCCTGGGCAGTGAGCCACCCCGAGTGGTTCGGCTACCGCAAGCACGCCCGCCACCCGTTGGTCAGGGGCCGCGAGATGCGCCGCATCGGACAGGCCCTCTACCCCGACAACGTCACCCTCGTCGGCGCCGCCATCGTCCACTGCCTGGGCGAGCACGCTGGGTTCAACCTGTCCGTGATCTTGGAGAAGTCGGCTGACTCGCTGACCTACGTCGGCGACAACGAAGCACTCGAGCGGTCGATCAAGGCCCGCGGCGGCACAGACGACACCCGGGCCACCCGACTCGACTCGCTCTTCACCGCAGGCGGAGTCACCGAGACCCTGACCGGCCTTACTCGCTTCGCCCGACGCCACCGGGCGCTCGTCGAAGACAACGACAAGCACTCACCCATGAACGACCGTCTGTACGTCGAGCACGTCGTTGACCCGAGCACGGCGAGAATCCTGGTAGCTGACCGGATCCACCACGCGTGGCGTAGCGCCAGGTTCGCCCATGCGTGGACAACTGAGGCCGACTCGATGGAGATGCCAGGTCTTCGGCTGCCGGCGCTGCGCCTGGAGGCTCAACGCCGCACGATGGACGAGGGCCTGACCGCCGACGTCCATGGACACAACGAGAACACCAAGACCCACTACCTGGCTCACGTCCTGCCGGAGCACCTCTTCAACGAGCTCGCCACCGGCGCACAGGACGCGTTCCACGACGAGGCGGTCGGCAAGTTCCAACGCGTCGCCGATGCCACCGACGGCCCAGCGGCGGAACTCGCCGCGGTAGACCCGGCGCAGGTGATGGACGTCGAGATCGGCGTATGTGCGAGCGGCGGGAATGCGCCGGACTCTGACCGCCGGTGCGACCTGGGTATGGTCGCGTGCTTCACCTGTCGCAACGGCTTCCGCATGGTCGACCACGTGCCCGGACTACTCGCGGCTGTCGAGTTCGCCGACATCGTGGAGGCCAACGACCCGGACGAGTGGGCCAACGGTCAAGCCAGCGACCTGAAGTTCTACGCCCAGGAGAGCTTGAACGCCTTCCCGCGACCAGTCGTCGCCAACATCGCCGCGTCCACCGACCTGATCCCGCACATCCTCACCGTCACCGGCATGTACATGGAGATGCGCCATGGCTGAAGTCATCCCGCTTCGACCGCTTCCCGACGCTGTCGAGGTCCCGGGCATCTTCCAGCCGGACCAGCCGATCGCCGAGCTGATCAACGGTGGCGAGCACCTCCTTCACGACCCGGTCTTCGAGGATGACGAATGGGAGATGGCTGGCCACCCGTGTTGGCGCGACAAGGCCGGCACGCAGACGCGCATCAAGTTCAACGGCTTGGACCCGCGCTGGCGGAAGGCCGCCAAGGAGTTGGCGCTGCTGCAGATGAACCCCGGCCTGGCGCCGACGCTGGTGCCCGACAACGCGGTGGCGCAGGCCTGGCCCCAGCTGCAGGAGGCGATCGCCCCGGTCACGTCCCAGGGCAACACGAAGATGCTGTCCCACGCACTGGCTACGATCGACGCTCACCGGGTGGACTTCGCCGAGCCCGAAGCTTGGGAGCGGATGAAGGTGCTGCTCCCGCAACCTGCATCGGTCGAAGAGAAGCAGGCAGGCGCCACCTTGGCCGGGACAACGGTCCGCGGCCGCGCGCAGCAACTGGTGGCACTTTGGCAGGCAACACAGATCAGCGGCCGCCATGACCTCCTTGGTGTGCACCGCCCCTGGGGTGGTCAGCCAGTCACGGACGTCTTCGCCAAGGGGTCGAAGTTCAACCAGGTACGCCCGCACGAGGACATGGGCAACGTGCTCGGCTTCGTTGCGTGGTTCTTCGACAACATCGCCGAGAACATCGTCGAGCACGTCGAGTGGTGGACGTCCAACGTTAGCCAGGACCCGGCCTACAGCAACGAAGTGGCCGCCGAGGAGATGCGCGAACTGCTGCTGGACCTGGCCGCGAAGAACGACAACGCGCTCCCAGCAAGCCACAACGTCAGCGGAGGAACAAGCCTCGCCGCCGCACCGCTCGCTCGCCTCATTGGCATCTACGACGCGGACGAGGCCTACACGATCGGCCGATCGGCGTTCCTGAAGATGCACCCGAAGCCGCGGCTCGTCGTCGGAGTGACGCCGTGCCCTGTGCCCATCGTCGAAGTGCCAGACGCTGATGGAGTCTTGGTGCCCTGGACCCACAGCCTCCTCCCTGCGAAGAACGAGCTCGATGTGTGGCAGCGCCGGCTCGTCTACTACGCGATGTACTACCTGGCTGCGACCGTCATGCTTCGCGACAGCCAGCTCGCGACGCTCCCGATCGACCCGGTCAAGACGGAGGAGATCACCCGCCCCAGCGGAGTGACCTACATCAAGCACACCTTGTCGGCGTTCAAGACGAAGAACCGGCACGCGCCGGTGCCGACCCAGGTCACGGCCAACGGACGCATCGCGCGCATCGTCGAGCTGCTGCACAGACTCCAGCAGGCCTTGCAGTACGAGCCGGCACGCAGTCCCGCCACCGGGCTGCCCTTCCTGTTCGACCAGCGCCTGGGGACCCCGGTCGGCAAGCCGGTGCACGGCTTGTCACGCGACGGGCTGTACCTGGACCAGGCCTTCCTGCTCAACATGAAGAACGGGGCACGTGAGCTGCACCGACGGGGCGTCATCCGGCGCGACCTTGATGACGTGAAGCTGTCGATGCGTCAGGTCCGGATCACCTGCGCACAGGCGTACGCGGTCCGCGAGCACGGCCAGGCACTGGCCGCGGCCTTCGGCCAATGGGACACCAGCACGGTCGCGCGCGGCTACGTCGGTGACGTCTTCCGGCTGATCACCCCGATCGACCCGGAAGAGACGAGAGAGTTTGCCCGCGAAGACATCGGCCGCCGGCTGGTCGACGCCGCCGAGCACCGCGGCGATCCGACCGGGAACGGGCTGAGGCGCATGGAGGAGACGGTCACACGCAACCGGAAGGCGCTGTCGAACCCGCAGCCGCTGACGCCCGCTCGCCTGCGGGCACTCGGCAAGAACAACCCCAACATCGAGCAGGGGCCGCTGACGCTGTGCATCTTCCAGGCCGAGGGCGCACTGTGCGGAGGAAAGGGTAAGCCCGACTTCCGGCTGTGCCTGCCCGGCCAGTGCCGCAACAGCGTGATGAGTCAGGCAGACCGGGCGCGGTACGAACTGATGAGGCGCCAACATCTGGAGCTGTCGTCGCCGGTGTTGCGCCGCGCGGCCGACCGGATGCACGACGCGAACCCAGCCATCGCAGAGGAGTTCGCTGAACTCAGCGACGACGAGGTCGCTGGCATCGTCAAGGACCACGTCGACGACTACATCCGACGCGCACTTGAGGGCCGGCCGTGAACCCCGACATCGCCAAGCTCCTAGACGCGGCCGCCCGCGTGCAGGCAGGCGAGGCACTCACCACCGAACTGCTCGCAGACGCCGGCGTCCCCGTCGACCTGCGACTGCTCGTCGCAGCCACCGCGCTGGCAGCCGCGGACCAACCGGTCACGAAGCTGTCGATGACCACGTCCGCGCCCGCCGCCCGGTCCGCCGCGTACCGGGACCACAGCGACCTGATGGCGAAGCTGAAGGACCTCATCCCAGTCCTGGTGCACGCCCAGCTCGAATCGGTGAGACGAGAGGTCAGCGTGACCCAGCTGGCAGCAGACCTCGAGAAGGCCAACAACACGATCGCCGAGGAGCGCGCCCGCCGCGAGGCAGCCGAGCTGGAGCTCGAGAGCGCTACGAACTACGCCCGGGAACTGCACTGGCAACTCAAGCCCGAGTACGAGGCTGCCCTACGCGAACGCACCGAGAAGGTCCGGCCGCTGCGCCCTGTTCCGGCCACAGACAACTCGGGGCAGTGACAGGGCGATGGGCGTCAGAGAGTCCCGCCGTTGGTGCAACCAGGGTGGGAAGGTCCCGACCAAGTGGAGAGTCCACGGCTCTGACGCCTATGCGTTTGGCGTCAGCTGCTTGGGCGTACAAGGAGGTAGACACCGGGGCCGAAGGCGGCGTCGTCTCCTAGCTCGGGGACGCGTTCGCAGGCGTTCGTTGAGATGCGGCACCGTATCCAGGCGCCACCGACGGTCTGACCCTCGTTCTCTCGGGTGACGTCGTCGTAGGAGTAGGTGACGAACGAGTTGTTGGTCTCCCAGGTGGCACCGATCCACGGCGGGTTGCCGTCGGCGTTGAAGAACCCGGCGAAGGAGGCCAGCACCTTGCCGGTGCGGGCGCTGCGGACGGTGAGGCTGCGGGTGTAGGTGGCGGTCTCCTGGTAGCTGCCCCGCCGGGCGGCGGTGAGCATGTTCCGGCCGTTGGGTGAGGCGAGGAGGGTTCTCTCACCGACCTCGGTGCGCCACAGCAGGCGTCCGGTCTTGGCATCCACGACTCGCTGGTAGCGCCCTCGCGGGACGGCGACCGCGCCGGCCCGCAGTGATGGCGCGGCCGCCCGGAAGCCGGAGCGTGACCGGTCGGCGGCGAGGACCCGGATGGTGTCACGACTCAGGTGGAGGCTTGCGATGCGCACCGTTGGGCCGCCGGGCGCGGGCCACCGGAGCAGTACATCGCGCGGCGAAGCGGCGAGGACGTTGGGCGTGGGGTAGGAGTAGGGCCGGGGTCGTGAACTGGCGAGGACTTGGCCATCGCTGACGCGGAAGCGTCGGATCGACCACCGAGCCTGGTCCCCACTGCGCTGGGGGTGAGTGGTCCTCATTCCGACGAAGGTGCGACCGTCGCTGGCGACCGCCGACAGCCGGTACTGGGTGGTCGGGACGATGACCTTCATAGTGCCGTCGGGGGCGACGAACCCGATGCGCTGCCCTTCGTCGATGTACGCCGGGCCTTCCTGGCGGTAGTTGGTCAAGGTGACCAGGTAGCCGCCGTCGGCTTCGAACACTTGGGTGGGGTGGGCGCCGAGCGGCTCGAGGGAGATGGGGTCCTTGCCCGGGAGAAGCAGTTCGCCGTTGGCTCGAATCTCGAGAGCGGGGACGCGCACGGCCTCGCCTTCGGGAAGGGCGGAGGGGACGACGGACGCGATGTCCGGGGCCGCCGCGACGGCGGCTGGGGTCAGGGGGCAGACCAGCGCGGCCGCCGCGACTGCGGCAGCGAGACGCGTGGGGCCGGTGAGCCGGGACCGAGACTTGAGCCGCACGGCTCCACCTCCATGGGTTGCTTGACGGGGGTGCGGTCGCACCTGTCATCGACACAAGCGCCGTGGCTACCGCAGCCGTTACAACCGCTGTCGGCCTCGGGCGCGCGCGACGACCAACAGTGTCGGGTGCACGACTCGTGGTGGGCGAATCGGTTCAGGTGGCACTCAGGCACTGGCGCCGCTGGGGGCAAGGACGCGCCCGCTAGAGGGGACACCAATACCGGTGCGCAACTGTCCCAACCACTTGGGTGGAGGACCAGACCTGATGCCGCAGCAAGGACACTATTGGGGACCCAAATCAGCGGGGGACACCTACCGCCTGGTCAGGTCCTCGTAAGTGTTCGTTGGCATGAGCCGAGTCGGCTAGCCGACGCACAGAGGCCCCGAGGAGATCATCTCCCCGGGGCCTCTGTGCGTTGCCGATCATGCGTCGGGCGCAAGCGCAGGTGCAGCCGACTCGCGTGGCGCCCTAGGGCTGCCCAGCTGTTACTCCGTGCCCGACACCAGCGCGAGGACACACCGCGGCGCTGGTGCCGGTGGACGGCCACGAGTACCTCCCGGGACCTGGGGACGTCCGATGGGAGGAACGCGGACCAGCAGGGCGCCCCTCTCCCGGGAGAGTCACCTCACGTACTCCGGTCCGTCCTGCCTGACCTCGGCACAACCCTCGAGGGCCAGGAGTCCAGGTCGTCAGCCGGGGATGCCGGGGCCCGGCGCGGTCTCGCCGATCTCGGTGTAGCCACCCCCGGCGAGGACGCCGCGGACGTAGATCACCGTGTAGGTGCGGCCGCAGGCGCCGTCGCACGGCACCTGGATGTCGCCGTACACGGCGCCGTTGAACTGGAACGTGTTGGCGACGGTGCCCCACGAGCCCTCGTCGACGCGCGCCTGCCACCCCGTCACGGTCGCGCCGTTGGGGTTGCCGGGCGTCCACTGCAGGTTGTAGGTCTGCAGCGTGCCGTTGTTGCCGTCGCCGACCACGTAGACGTTGGTCGGCGCGCCGGCCGGTGGCTGGGCGACCTCGATCTCGGCGGACGTGCCGGCCGGCGACTCGCCGTTGGCGTTGACGGCGCGCACGGCGTAGGTGTGGAGGCCGGGCTGCTGGTCCGTCAGCGTGATCGCCCCGTTGACGACGGTGGCGGCGGTCCAGGCCCCCTGGTCGACGCGGACCTCGTAGCGGACGATGTCGCTGCCCCCGTCGGACGCCCCGTCGAAGCCGACCGCGACCGTGGTGCCGTCCGCGAAGGCCACGACGTTCGTGGGCGCCTCCGGAACGGTGCTCGGGGTGACCCGGACCTCGGTGCTCGGCTGGCTCGCACCGCGTGCGTTGACCGCGCGGATGCGGACGTCGTAGCCCTGGCCGTTGACGAGGTCGGAGATGGTTGCGCGCAGGATGTGCGGGAACATGACGTCCGGGGTCACGGTGAGCGCCGCCCAGGTGCCGCCGTCGAGGCTGACCTGGTACGACGTGATCGCGCTGCCACCGTCGGAGCTCGGCGCGCCGAACATGAGGTTCGCCGCGGCGTCGGCGGGCTCGATGCCGAACACGACGGGCACGTCGGGCGCGGCCGCGACGAGCACGTCGTCGAGCGCGGCCTCGGCGCCGGTGCCGACGCGGTTGCTGGCGCGGACGCGGACGTCGTAGGTCTCGCCGTTGACGAACCCGGTCATGGTGAAGGTCCACGGAGCCTGGCCGTCGAGCGCGACGTCGAACCACCAGGACTGGCCGCCGTCGAAGGAGACGTCGTACGACGTCACCTCGGCGCCGTTGTCGTGCAGAGGGGCGCCGAAGGTCACTCTCATCTCCCCGTCGTCGGCGACGACCACGAGGCCGGTCGGCGCCGAGGGCACCAGGGCCAGGGTGAACGTGCGGGGGTTGCTGGTCGCGCCGTCGCCGCGCGCGTTGACCGCGCGGACCCGGAGGTCGTACTCGCGGCCGAGCTCCAGGTCGGTCAGCTCGAAGGAGAGACCGTCGGCGGTCTCGGTGAGCTGCAGCGGCGCCCAGGTCGAGCCGCCGTCGGTGGTGATCCGGTAGCCCGTCACCGAGGCGCCGCCGTCGGACGCGGGCGCCTCGACCGCGAAGCTCGCGGTGGTGCCGTCGAGCTCGGGGGCGTCGATCCAGGGAGCGTCGGGGACGGTGGCGACGAGTGCGTCGAGCGAGGCCGCTGGGCCGGTGCCCCACGTGTTGGTCCAACGCACCCGGACGTCGTAGACGGTGCCGTTGTCGAAGCCCTCCTCGACCACGGTCCACGGCCCGGTGCCGGAGACGGGTGTGCGGGTCCAGTGCGCGCCGCCGTCGTAGGAGATGTCGTAGGAGGTCGCCGGCGTGCCGTTGGCGTGCTCGGGCAGCCCGAACGTGGCCGTGATGGCACCGTCGTCGCCCGTCACGTGCAGGCCGGTCGGCGCGGAGGGCGCGCCGTAGACGTGGGCCGTCCCGACCTCGGACGGGATGCCCGCGCCGATCGCGTTGACCGCTCGGACCCTCAGGTCGACCGTCGTCCCGGGGGCGAGGTCGCTCACGGTGCCGTGGCGGAGGTCGTCGGCCGGGCGTCCGACCGGCTCCGCGACCGAGGCCCAGCCGGCGCCCGTGCTGACCTCGTAGCCGAGGATCGGCGAGCCGCCGTCGTCGGCCGGCGCCGTCCAGGAGTAGTGCACGCTCCCCGCGTCGCCGGTCACGCTGGCGAGCACCGGGGGTCCGGGGACCCGCACCTGCGGGCTCTGCGGAGCGTCCGGGATCGTCGGGCGGGTGCCAGTCACCTCGACGACGACTCGGCGGTTGAGGTTGCGGGTCGGCCCGGTGCCGCCGATGACGGCGGGGCGGGTCGCGCCGTAGCTGACGACCGTGGCCCTGAGTCCGTGATCCGTTGCGACCAGGAGGTCGCACACCCGGGCGGCGCGGGTGCGGGCGATCGCGGCGCTGTGCGTCGTGGGGCCGGCGTAGTCGGCGTACCCCTCGCAGCGGACCGTCGACGCGTTCCCGAGGGCGACGGCGAGCTTGCGGATCCGGGCCGTGGCGGACGCACTGAGGGTCGTGGTGTCGGGGACGTAGAGGCTGTTGCCGTCGACGGTGACGGCGTGGCCCTTCTCGAGGGTGTGACCGAGGACGGTGCTCAGAGGGACGGCGAGCCTGCCGGAGCGGGTCCGGAAGGCCGCACGGGTCTCCTTCAACCTGCCCTGGTAGGTGCTGGGTCGGCGGGGGACCGGCACCTGCGCCTTGCGCTGGGCGGGCGTGCGGGGGTCCACGAACCAGGCCGACGCCGCGGAGGACGCGCCTGCGCTGCTCGTGCGAGCGCTCGGGGGAGCGGTGGCTGCCGAGGCGGCCGGCGCGAACCCCGAGAGCACCGCGGCGAGGCCGGAGGCGGCGACCGCGAGGGCGGCGACCTTCCGCCGAGGAGCGGAGACAGACATGAGCAACCGATCGTCGAGTGACAGGAGACCGCACCGCCCGAGGTGTGCTCGTGACCGATCGGCAGCCGACGCGGCGGCCTGAGTTCAACGACCCGTCGGCCTCGTCTTTGAGCGATGACCGAGGATGTCGGCATGGCTTTCGACGTCGACCGCATCCGCAAGGACTTCCCCGCCCTCGACCAGGGCGTCGCCTACTTCGACGGGCCCGGTGGCACCCAGGTGCCGCGGCAGGTGGGGGAGGCGATCGCCGCCACGCTCACCGGGGGGATCTCGAACCGCGGGACCGTGACGGCTGCCGAGCGGCGCGCCGAGGACGTCGTGGTGGGCGCCCGAGGCGCCGTGGCTGACCTGCTCGGGTGCGACCCGGCTGGCGTGGCGTTCGGACGGTCGATGACGCAGGTGACGTACGACGTGTCGCGGACGCTGAGCAAGGAGTGGGGGCCGGGGGACGAGGTCGTCGTGACGCGCCTCGACCACGACTCCAACATCCGCACGTGGGTGCAGGCGGCGGAGCGGGCGGGTGCGACGGTGCGATGGGTCGGGTTCGACCGGGAGACCGGGGAGCTGGCCGTCGACGACGTACGGGCGGAGCTGTCGGAGCGGACCCGGCTGGTGGCGGTGACGGGAGCGTCGAACGTGCTGGGCACGCGGCCGGACATCCCGGCGATCGCCGAGGCCGTGCACGCGGTCGGGGCGTTGCTGTACGTCGACGGGGTGCACCTGACGCCGCACGCCGCGGTCGACGTGGCCGAGCTCGGGGCCGACTTCTTCGCCTGCTCGCCGTACAAGTTCTTCGGGCCGCACCACGGCCTGGTCGTCGCGGCACCCGAGCTGCTGGAGCGGCTCCGGCCCGACAAGCTGCTGCCGTCGCGCGACTCGGTGCCGGAGCGGTTCGAGCTCGGGACGCTGCCCTACGAGCTGCTCGCGGGCACGACGGCCGCGATCGACTACATCGGGGGCCTCGCGTCGGACGCGAGCGACCGGCGGGCGCGCATCCAGGCGTCGATGCGCGCCGTCGAGGAGCACGAGGAGCGGCTGATTGGGCGCCTGCTCGAGGGCCTGCGCGGGATCGACGGCGTCCGCCGCTACGGTCGCCCGCAGCGGCACACGCCGACCGTGTTCTTCTCGGTCGAGGGCGTCGACGGCCGGGCGGTCTACGAGCACCTGGCGTCGATCGGGGTCAACGCGCCCGCGAGCAACTTCTACGCGATCGAGGCCTCCCGGTGGCTGGGACTGGGCGACGGCGGTGCGGTGCGCGCCGGCCTGGCGCCGTACACGAGCGAGGACGACGTCGACCGGCTGCTCGCCGGTGTCGCCGAGGTCAGTCGCTGAGGTCGACGTCGGCGGCGACGGTGTCGGCGCCGAGGTCGGCGGTGACCAGGTCCTCGAGCGTCCCCAGGTCGGACTCGGCGACGCGCTGGGCGTGCTTCTGGGCGGCGCGGGACGTGCGGGCCGCCGCCGGGGCGGGGGTCGCCCGCATCGCCGCCGCCTGGTCGGCGACCCACGCCCGGAGCTCGGCCAGGGCGCTGTAGGAGAGCCGGTCCGAGCGGCGGGCCGAGGACACGACCAGCTGGTAGGCGGCGCTGTCGGCCCGGCACGACGTGCACGCGGCGTTGGCGGCGAGGGCCCGGTTGTTGGGCACGAGCGCCGGTACGCCGCGGAGGACCACCACCTGCACGGACAGCGCCGTGGCGGCGCAGTCGGTGCAGTCCTGGCTCCAGGCGACGGCCGTGTTGTCCAGGCCGGCCTGGCGGCCGCCGTTCACGTAGACGACCTGCAGGGCGGTGCCGGTCGCGTCGCAGCCGTCGCAGATCGCCGAGCCGGTGGCGGTGACCCGCGCCGTGACGGAACGGCGGAAGGCGGAGCTGACGTCGAAGACGTCGTCGGCCACGACGGGCTGCGCGGCCGAGGGGTTTGCGCTCGCCACGAGGTCGAGGTCGGCGTCGTGGTCCCACGGCGACGGGCCGGACGCGGGTGCCGACGAGCTCCCGGCGACGACGGCCAGGAAGGCGGTCAGCACGACGGCCGCCGCGGCGCGGCGGCTCACGGCTGCTCGCCCATCTGCGCGAAGTTGTCGGCCACGGCGGCGGCGATGGCGACGAGGCTGTCCCGGGTCTTGCGGTGCAGTGAGGACATGTCGGTCAGGGCTCCTTGCTCGAGGGCGTCGTCCCAGGGGACGGTCACCACGTGGGCGCATCTCTTCTCGAAGTGGCGGCGCATCTGGTCGGGCGGGGCCGCACCGCTGCGCTGCGCGTTGACGACGACGACCGCGCGTGAGACGAGGTCCTCGAAGCCGTGCTCGTCCATCCAGTCGAGGGTGAGCGCCCCGGCGCGCCCGCCGTCGATGCCCGAGCGCACCACCAGCACGATCTGGTCGGCCTCGGTGAGGAGACCCTGGTTGGCGCTGTCCAGGATCCCGGTGCCGGTGTCGAGCACGATCAGGTTGTAGAACCGGTCGAGCAGCTCGATCAGCCGGTGGTAGTCGTTGCGGTCCAGGGCGTTCCAGATCCGCGGGTCGTCGTCCGAGGCCAGCACCTCGAGGCGCGACTCCTCGGCCTGGGCGGTGTAGCGGCGGAGGTCGGCGTAGCTGGTGATGTCGTCGAGGTCGCGGAGCACGTCGGTGATCGTGCGGTCGTGCGGCGGGGCCACCCGGTGGGCGAGGTTGCCGGCGTCCGGGTTGGCGTCGACCGCGATCACCCGGTCGCCCCGCAGCATGGCGAACGTGCTGCCCAGGGCCAGGGAGATCGTCGTCTTGCCGACGCCGCCCTTGCGGCTCATGACCACCACGCGGCGCGAGCCGGTGATCGGCGTGCGCAGGCGTCGTTCGAGCTCGTGCCGGCGCTGCTCCACGGCGCTGGGGCCGGGGTTGAGCACGTGCGCGCTGCCGTCGTACACGGCCCGGCGCCAGCCCTGCCCCGGCGCCGCAGGGCGGGGGCGGTACATGATCGCGTCGGTGAAGTCGGCGGCCGACAGCACCGGGGGCGGCGGCTCGGCGACGCCGGCCGTCGCCGGGTCGTCCCAGTCGCGCGCCCGCCGGGCCAGCCGGGTCCAGACGAGGTCGGTGAACGCGCTGGCGACCCGCCACACGACGACGGCGGCACCGACGAGCGGGACCAGGATCAGCGCGATGGAGATGACCGCCAGCGCCATGGCCGCCCAGTCGCGCACCTCCCAGGCCACGTCGAACACCTGCTGCTGGAGCTGGATGCCCGCACGAGCCCGGACGGTGAACTCGGGCAGGTGCCAGATCGTCCACGCCATGGCGAAGGTCAGGACCGGCACGACCACCAGCACCCAGCCGGCGACGAAGCGTCGTGCGTACGGCCGCAGCTCGGTCACCCGGGGGTCGGTGGGGTGGCCGGGGCGGAGGCTGCGCAGCACCGGCCCGACCCGGGCGAAGAGGTCGGGCACGCCGGCGACGTCGGACACGACGTAGTAGCCGTCGAACCGGATGACGGGGATCAGCTGCTGCAGCATCTGCACCTGGAGCACGAGCGCCGACAGGAGCACCAGGCCGCTGCCGGTGGCGCCGTACGCCGCGGCGAGGACCAGGACCGTCAGCACGTTGAAGTAGAGGCCGCCGAGGTCGGTGCGCACCCGACCGGCGCGGCCGAGCCGGTAGGAGTCGGTGACGTCGGTGTAGAACGCCGGGAACACGATGTAGATGCCGACGCCGACGTTCCCGGGATCGGCACCGCTGTAGTGGCAGGCCGCCGCGTGACCGAGCTCGTGGATCACCGCGGCCAGCGTGAGCAGCGCGTAGATCGCGAGCGCGAGTGTCGGCCTCGTGAACACCTCGGTGACGGCCGGCCAGAAGCCGCCGCTCGTGAGCAGCGCGACGTCGGCGACGACCAGGCCGGCGAGCGCGACGAGGACGAACGGCGGCCACAGCGCCGGGCTGAGCACCGCCGCCACCCGCTTGGTCCACCGCGCGGGCAGCAGGGTCGCCTTCACCGTCAGCGCCAGGATCGGCCGGGCCCGGACCGGCCGGGCGACCTCCTCCGCCTCCGCCGGCAGCACCAGGCCGAGCGGCTGGAGACGGGTGGTCACCAGGTGCTCGAGGCCCTCCGCCGTGAGGGTGCGCCCGTACGCCGCGCTGACGTCGGCCGCGACCTCGACCGCCGGGCGGGGCGGCTCCACGTGCACGACGACCAGGTGGAGCAGCTCGGACAGCTGCACCATCTGGTCGTCGCTCCGGCGTACCAGGAAGGCCACGTCGCGCAGCCCGGAGCCCTGGACCGGCCCGAGGAACTGCAGGTCCATGGCGCGACGCCAGCGCTGCTCGGTGGCAGGCCGTGGCTCGGCAAGGTGATCTGCAGTCGTGGGGTTCATCGCTCTGGTGTGCTCTGGACTGCTCTCGGTGGGAGGACGGCGGGTGCGCCAGAGCAACACACCCACCGCCTGATCGGGTCAGGCGTCGGTCACGTCACGTGGACAGACGCGAGGTACTGCATCGCGAGCGCGTTCGCCTGCGAGTTGATCGTGGCCGCGTTGATCGCGATGGCGAGGTTGACGCCGATGACGTTGTTGACGTTGACGCACGCGAACTGACAGCTCAGCGTCTCGCGTCGAGGGAGCGGCACGGCCGCCTGCGCCTCGAGCTCGTCGATGGTCATCTGGGGACGGGGCATCCCGGTTCACCCCCTTCCAACGGTGGGAGGAGCAGTGCCGACGTGGCCTCCCGAGACGGGGGAGGCCACGCGTGGAGCGTCAGCCCTGGGTGACGGTGATCGTCTGGACTGCCGCGGCGCTGGCCATGGCGTTCAGCGACGCCGCGTTGAATGCCAGCGATGAGTTGGACGCCAGGACGGACGCCCAGTTGTTGTTGAAGAAGAGCGTCTCCCGCGACGGAAGCAGCTCGGTGTGCTCGCTCTCGAGCTCTGCGATGGTCAGTTCCCTGCGCATTGGTGTTCACCTCCCCCCGTTGCGCGGTGGAGTGAGGGCACATGAGAGCGAGCCGGCCGTGACACCTCCGTGACCGGCCGCGTGACGGCCCGTGACCGCCCCCAATGTTGGGGAAAACCGATCTCGAACCCACCGCCACCCGGCTGATCTCGCCATGCTGAAGGGTTCCGTTCCGGCGGAGCGAAAGATTCCCGGGGAGGCAGGCATGCCCCAAGACAACAGAGCAGGGGGGCGTTGCTCACGCCTGCGCCTGCTCGGCCGGTGGCAGCTGGTCACCGACGACGAGGATGTGACGCTCGGCCACCGCGAGGAGCGGCTGACGGCCCTGCTCGGCATGGCCGGACGGAGCAGCCGGCTCCACGTCGCCGGCATCCTGTGGCCCGAGAGCACCGACGCGCGGGCCCTGGCCAGCCTGCGCCGCGCCGTCCTCCAGACGCAGAAGGGCAGCCCCGGCCTGCTCGAGGTCGACCGGCTCACGATCGGGCTCGCGGCCGGCGTCGAGGTCGACGTGGACGACGTCCGGCGCGCCGCGGCCGACGACGACCGGGTGGCGGTGGGGCCCCGCGAGCTGCTGGGTCAGCTGGTGGGGGAGGAGCTGCTGACCGACTGGTACGACGAGTGGGTCCTGCGCGAGCGCGAGATCCTCGAGCAGCTCCGGGTGAAGGCGCTGGACCGGGTCGCTCGGCGCGCCCTCGACGCGGGCGACCTGACGCTCGCCGTGGAC
>Ga0164308_10000605_pt1 | contig 19541 bp, 20 predicted proteins | sample Whisoiple_246_MG_FD_109983 | JGI IMG/M metagenome (GOLD analysis project Ga0164308, IMG submission 109983) | Soil microbial communities amended with fresh organic matter from upstate New York, USA - Whitman soil sample_246_MG | ecosystem: Environmental > Terrestrial > Soil > Unclassified >...
TGCACGACCTACGAGGGATGCACCGCGGGCTATCCGGTCACTTGGTGCGAGTACAATGGCGATCACATGGTCGCTCCGAACTCGGGCCAGACGATCTGGGACTTCTTCGCTCAGTTCTGAGCGAACGTCCGCCCGCACTTCGGCCTCTCAGCCGGGGCGTGCTGCGCGCTCGGATCCCCTACCGCGTCGCGCGCGGCGGGCTCATGCTCTAGGCATGTCGAACGTCACGAAGCTCCTGGGGGGAGCCGCCGTGCTCGTGGGTCTCGTCTCCGTCGCCTGCGGCTCGTCCACCCCCGGCGCCTCGACCCCTCGAGCCAGCAAAGGAGAAGCCATGACCCATCGAGTCCTCATCGCCATGACCAGCCACGCCGAGAAGGGCGACACGGGCCAGCCGACCGGCGCCTTCCTGCCGGAGGTCGCGCACCCGTACGACGTCTTTTCCCGCGCCGGCTACGTGATTGAGCTGGTGAGCGTTCGAGGCGGCCAAGTCCCCCTGGACGGAGTCGACGACGCCGACGCTGCCAGTCGCGCCTTTTTGGAGCAGCATCGCGACGACCTAGCGCACACTGCCGCAGCCGCGAGCGTCGACGCGTCTGGCTTCGACGTGATCTTCTTCGCCGGTGGTCACGGCGCGATGTGGGACTTCCCCGAGAGCGCCGCCTTCGCGAAGATCGCCAGCAGCATCTACGAAAAGGGAGGCATCGTCTCCGCCGTGTGCCACGGGCCTGCGGCCCTCGTGAACCTCAAGCTCTCGAGCGGCGAGTACTTGGTCGCCGGCAAGAAGGTGAGCGCTTTCACCAACGACGAGGAGCGCGCGGTCGGCCTCGCCGACGTCGTCCCCTTTCTCCTGGCCGACAAGCTCAGCGAACGCGGCGCCCTGCACCAACCGGCGGCCCTGTGGCAGAAGAAAGTCGTCGTCGATGGGCGCCTCGTGACCGGCCAAAATCCCGCGTCGGCAGCGGGCGTGGCGGAAGCAGTCGTCGGTGTGCTGGCGGAGCGCTGAGCGTTTCCGCGAACGCGCATGTCGCGGATGTGTCCGAGTGGTGTCGGGGGCCGTCGACAACGGAAGGGCCGATCGTTGTGCTAGGGTGCGTCTTTCATCGACGCGTTCTCTTCGGGCCTTTGGCTTTCGACGCGTCTGGGAGGTCCCTTTGCGGATTCAGCTGGGCTACGAGCTCGTCTACGAGCTGCCACAACCAACACCGATGATACTCATGCTGAACGTGCACTTCAGCCGAGCCTCGGATCTCCTGATGCCCGATTGGATGCGGATCGAGCCATCCGTCCCCGTCCAAGGCTATCGCGATAGCTTTGGCAACTGGTGCACCCGCGTCTTGGCCCCCCAGGGTCGGGTCAAGATCTCGAGTCAGGCCGTCATTGCCGATAGCGGGGCGCTCGAGACGATGGCCATCAGCGCCGCCCAGATGCCGGTGCCCAATCTGCCCGAAGAAACGCTGCTGTTTCTGCTGGGCAGTCGCTACTGCGAGACCGACCACCTGTCCGCGCTCGCGTGGCAGCTATTCGGAGGTGTGGCGGAGGGTCTGCCTCGAGTTCGAGCCATCTGCGACTTCGTTCATCGGCACATCACCTTCGGCTACGAGCATGCGGACTCGACGAAGACTGCCCGGGAAGTCTGGCAGAGCAGGAAGGGCGTGTGCCGCGACTACGCGCACCTCGCCATCACGTTCTGTCGAGCGCTCAACATCCCGGCGCGCTACTGCACCGGGTATTTGGGAGACATCGGACTTCCCCCACCCTACGGGCCGATGGACTTCGCCGCTTGGATGGAAGTGTACCTCGGGGGAACCTGGCACACGCTCGACCCGCGCAACAACGCGGCGCGCATCGGTCGAGTGCTGATCGCGCGCGGACGCGACGCAGCGGACGTCGCCATCGTCACCACCTTCGGGCCCAACAAGCTCGAAAGCTTCCGGGTCATGGTCGATGAGGTGCAGGGCGGCGCTTGAACGGCCGTTGGTTGAGCCGGTCCCCATGCGCCCCGACCCCGCCGTAGACCTGTGGGCGCCGCTCGCGCTGACGCCAGAGCTCACACTGCGCAATCGCATCGTGATGGCGCCGATGACGCGCTGCTTTGCGGACGAGCACCTGGTGCCGACGAAGGAAGCGGCGGCCTACTACGCGCGGCGCGCGGATGCGGGGCTCTTGATCAGTGAGGCGACCATCGTGGCGGCGGAGGGGCAGGGTATCTCGCGGACGCCGGGGCTGTTTACGGACGCGCACGAGGCGGGGTGGGCGCGGGTGACGGCAGCGGTGCATGCGCGTGGGGCGCCGATGTTCTGTCAGCTGTGGCACACCGGCAGGACGGCGCATTCGAGCTACACGGGGACGCAGCCGATAGGGCCGTCAGCCGTGCGGCTCGATGGGTTTCTGCCGGGCCGGCGCGCCATTCGGTACGAGATGCCGCGGGCGATGGAGGCGGAGGACTTCGAGCGTACGGGCGCTGCCTTTGCTGCGGCGGCGCGGCGCGCCGAGGCGGCGGGCTTCGATGGCATCGAGATCCATGGCGCGAACGGGTACCTCTTGGATCAGTTTCTGCGGCACGAAACCAATCAGAGGACGGACGAGTACGGTGGGGAGCCGGCGCGGATGGTGCGCTTTCCGCTCGAGGTCCTCGATGCGGTGCTCGCGGCGACGACGCTATCGGTCGGCATGCGGCTGGCGCCGGCGGCGCACGTGAACGTGCAGGCGGACGCGCGGGATCGCGCGGTGTACGAGCTCTATCTGTTGGAGCTTTCGCGCAGGCGGCTTTCGTACGTGCACCTCGGTGCGGCGACGGATCAGCTGGAGAGTCCCGAGCTCGGCGAGCGACCGGGGGACTTCTTGCGGCGCCACTATCCGGGCAAGCTCATTCTTACCGGCGGCTACGATAGGGCGAGCGCGGGCGCACGTTTGGCGGGGGGCGAGGCGGAGCTCATAGCCTTTGGGAGACCGTTTTTGGCGAACCCCGACTTGGTGGAGCGCCTCCGCAGCGGCGCGCCGCTCGCGGCCTACGATAGGAGCCTGCTTTCGCAGCTCTTCTGAGGGGCCTGCTAAGCCGACATCACATCGAGGCGTTTGCGCAGGTCTCGAACCTCGAGCTCGAGGTTGATTGCAGCGGCGGATCCTTCCGACTCCATGAGCCAGCGTGCCGCGCTGCCCACGGAGCCGAAGAACTTGGTCGCAACCGGGCTGCGGACGAACAGGCTCATTGCCGCGAGAACGGCGCGGTTGGCGGTCGCCCGCAGGCCATCCCCTTCGATGACGCAGGCGACCTTGATCAGCTTGTCGCCGTGCTCGTTCACCATGTCGGCCGAGGCCTCGCGGACGTCGTCGTCTGGTGCCGGCGCGTCTGGCTCCACCACGCACAAGAACTTCGCCTTCCCCGGGTGGGCCGCCACGGTTCGGTCGAGCATCGATCGCTGAATGCCGAAGGTCATCTGCTGCGGCTTGTGTCGCCAGATGGCGATGCACGTCTCGCCCTTCTGAGCTGCAATCAGTCCATCACTCGGTCTTTCAACGACGGTCATCTGTTTCGGTTTCTCGTGATGGCTCGCTCACCCCCCTCGTGATCCCTTCCGGCCGCCAGAACCAGCTTACCAGGCTAGGCGAAGGCGGGCATCCACCGGGCCAGGAGGCCTAGCCGCCCAGCCTTCCGATTCCCGATGTGCTTTCGGATTGGTAGGAGACGAGCTTGGGCGGGCCCGCGAAGAATTCGCGAACGAGGGACACGACCTCGAGCGCGGAGCCGCCTGATTCATACGCTTCGGCTGCGGCGCGCGTTTCCCAAATGGTGATGGCCATGAAGGGTTCACCCTCCGCCTCGGGAGCCAAGAGCAGACTCGCCACGTTGCCCGGACAGGCCCGCACCTTGGGAACGGCCACCTCGTTGTACGTCTTCTGTAGGCGTTCTCTCTCGCCCGGCTTGACCGAAAACGAACCCACTCGGATCCACATGAAGTGCTCCCCGTCTTTCTGGCAGGTCGTGCCTGCCGTCCCGCTACCGCAGCCTAACAAGGCCGGTCAGACGTGAAAACGGTCGCGTTCCGCTGGGACTCACCGATTCCAGCTACCCGTGGAGAAACCGTTCCTCTCGTGAGCCGCGTCGGCAGCGGTCACGATGCCCAGCGCGAGGAAAAGGTGCGCGACTTCGAATTCATCCGCTCTGCGATGACGGGCCGTAGGTCCTCGTTGCTCTTCTTGGCCCTGCTCGGCGGGGTGCTGCTCGACGGCTGCACAGGTGGCACGCCGGGCGACGGTCCTGCGACGGGTGGCACTCAGGGCGCTGCCGGCGGTCAGCCGTCGACGGGGGGCGTTGCAACGGGGGGTGTCGCGACTGGTGGGGCAGCCAGCGGCGGAAGCGGTGGCGCGAGCACTGGCGGCGCGGCGTCTGGTGGTGCCTCAGGAGGCGGCCAGGCAACGGGCGGCACGGCTGCCGGTGGGAGCAGCTCCGGTGGCGATGCAGGCACGGGAGGCAGCGCGTCGGGCGGGGGCCCCAGCATTCTCGGTGCCACGCCGCCCATGGGCTGGAACTCGTGGAACGCCTACGGGTGCAACGTGAGCGAAGCGGTCGTCAAGAGCATGGCGGATGCCATGGTCGAGACGGGCATGAAGGACGTCGGCTACGAGTACATCAACATCGACGACTGTTGGATGGACGGACGCGATGGCGACGGAAAGCTGAAGGCGAACACGGCCCAGAACAAGTTTCCGTCGGGCATCGCAGCACTGGCCGACTACATCCACGATTTGGGTCTCAAGATCGGCATCTACGAGACCCCCAACACCAAGACCTGTGCGGCCATCTACGGCGGCTACACCCCGGGGGTGGGTAGCCTCGGCCACGAGGAGGTCGATGCGCAGACCTTTGCGGACTGGGGCATCGACTACCTCAAGTACGACAAATGTCAGGGCTCGCTCGATGCGTTTGCCGTCATGCGGGACGCCATCGAAGCCACCGGCCGCCCCATCTTCCTCAGCATCAATCCGGGCGACCAGGGCCCCTATTGCACGCCCACCCATTGCTCGCTGGACCTCCCGACCGTCGCCAACATGTGGCGCATCGAGTTCGACATCTCGGCCAATTGGGACTCGGTGATCCGGCTCATCGACGCGAACAAGCCAGAGTACGTGGGGGCAGGTCCTGGACACTGGAACGATCCCGACATGCTCGAGGTCGGCAACGGTTTGAACGACGGGGAAGGGCGCGCCCACTTCAGCATGTGGGCGATCATGGCTGCGCCGCTCATCACCGGAAACGACCTGACCGAGATGAGCGCGACCACGCTCGACACGCTCACGAATCCGGAGGTGATTGCCGTCGATCAGGACCCGCTCGGCCAGCAGGGTCGGGTGGTGGCCACGCCGGGCGCCAATCTCGAGGTGTGGTCGAAGGAGTTGACCGGTACGAACACGCGCGCGGTGGCGCTGTTCAATCGGGGCGGCGGGAGTGCCGACATCACCGTTCAATGGAGCGACATCGGTCTGCCGGCGGGAGCAGCCACGGCTCGCGACCTGTGGGCCCAAGAGGACCTCGGCTCGTTCAGCGGCTCGTACATGGCCCAAGACGTGCCGAGTCATGGCGTCGTGATGCTCAAGATCGTCAGCGCGCCTTGAAGGGACGCGCTCGAGCGAACGTCGGCACGAGGGAGCGGACCCGCTTGCAGTATTCTTCGTAAGGATGGCCCAGCTCGCGGCGCAGGGTGCGTTCCTCGAAGTGGACGCCAATCCAGATGTAGATGCTGGTGCCGAGCGCGAATACCAAATGATCCACGGTCATGGTCGGCGTTGCCCACATGCCGACCAAGATCCCGGTCATGATCGGGTGCCGATCGAAACGGTACATCCAGCGCACGTGAAACGGCGGCTCGGTCACCGGACGGCTACGAAGTGCTTGATACGCCTGGCGCAGGCCAAACAGGTGAGAGTGGTCGATCGCAAAGCTGGCGACGAGCAGGTAACCCCACCCTGCGAGACCGAAGCTGGTCACGAGCCAGCGCAGGACGGGCATCTCAACGGACCAGGCGATGCTCGGCATGGGCTGCCAAAAGAGAATCAGCGGCGCGAGCACGAGGAACGTCGCAAATAGGTAAGCCGAGCGTTCGGCAGCGACCGGCACGATGCGCGTCCATTTCTCCTTGAAGCTCGGGCGCGCCATCACACTGTGCTGAAGGCCGAAGGCGACGAGCAGCGCGAGGTCGACCCCGAGCGCAGGACCGAGGCTCAGCTTTCCGACGGGGCCACCGGTGAACGAGCGGAGCCCCAACATGATCGCGACCAGGGCCAGGAGTGTGCCGATTCCCAGCGCGTAGGCCGTCACGCCGAAAGCGAAGACGATCATGCGCTGCGAGAGCGGCAGTGGCCGTTCGGGGGCGCTCTGGGTCGTCATCGCGTTTTGGGGCCCTTCCTCACGTCATGATAGATTCAGATCGAATGGAGCCGGAACGAAAACGGCTAGGGCTCGTCCAGCTTGCGGGGACGAGGGGTACTCGCCCTCTACCAGCGCTTCTTCGGTGAAAAACACTGACGTTCCAAATTCGCCCCAGCTTCGGCTGATTCGGCCTTGACCCTCACGCGGCGTCAGGCCGCAGACTCTTCTCATGAAACGGCAGCGCACGTACCGGGTGAGTGAGGTCGCGCAGGTCACCGGCATCTCGGTGCGAGCGTTGCATTACTACGACCAGATCGGGCTTTTGGCTCCGAACGCGCGCACCGGGGCTGGGTACCGACTGTACGACGACGACGACTTGCTGCGTCTCCAGCAGATCCTGATCGGCCGCGAGCAGGGGCTAGCTTTGGAAGAGATCCGCCGCTCGCTCGATGACCCACGCTTCGACCGCAAACAGGCGCTCTTGGACCAGAAGCGGGAGCTCCAGAAGCGTGCGCAACAGACGACGGCGATGATTCGCGCCATTGATGCCGCTCTCCGGGTTCTCGAGGGCGACGATGAAGAAGGAGAAAACGAGATGAAACAGATGTTCGAAGGTTTCGACCCATCGAAATACGAAGCAGAGGTCAAAGCACGCTGGGGTGACACGGACTCGTACAAGGAGTCGGTGAAGCGGACGAAGAGGTACAGCGCCGATGACTGGAAGCAGGTGCAGGCCGAGCAAGCCTCGATCTACGCCGAGGCGTTCGCTGTACTCGAGGCTGGCAGCGCCCCGGACTCGGTCGAGGCCATGGACGTTGCTGAGCTTCACCGCCTGTCCATCGACCGCTGGTTTTACCCATGCAGCTTCGCGATTCACGCCGGTTTGGCCGACATGTACGAGGCGGATAGTCGTTTCGCCGAAAGCATCGACCGCTTTGGAGCCGGCCTCACCCCGTTTCTGTCTGCGGCCATGCGGGCCAATGCTCACCGCCACGGCAGCTAGCGCGGGTGGTTGGTTGGGGGCGCCGCCACCTTGGGCTAAGCTGCCGCGACACTCGCCATTTGGGCGGGTCCGTGGAGTGAGGGGCCATGAGTGATTCGAGGGACTCGGGATGGCGCAAGGCGAGGGCAGCAGGCCTCCTCCTCGCGCTCCTCGGCGCGGCGTGTGGGTCGGAGATGTCCGACGGTCAGTCGTCGAGTGGCGGCACCTCGGGGGCTGGGGACGGCGGTCAGCCGTCCACTGGGGGCCAAAACACACAGGCTGGCGGGCAGGGCAGCGGCGGTACGGAGTCCGGCGGCAGCTCGGGTGGCGGCAGCGAGCTAGGTGGCTCGGATTCGGGCGGCAGCGATTCCGGCGGAACCGGCGGAACGAGCGATTCGTGCGGGGTTCAGAGTACCGAAGCGATGCCCCCGGGTGCCGCCCGCAGCGCCACCTTCTCTGGCACCGACTCGCAGTACTCCGAGCTCTACTATCAACTGTGCGTGACCCCGGCGGACTGCGTGGCTCCGTGCAGCGAACGCGGCGGAACGGCGGAGTTTTGCGCCGCGCACGTGTGCGTGGACAGCACCGACGACTACTGCTTGCCGCCCACCAAGTGGCGCACCGTGGAGAACGCGCTCGAGGAGAGCGAGTCGTACCTCGAGGCCGCCGAGTCCTCGCTCGATGCAGGCACCGTGGACTTTCAGGACCGACTCATCCTCGAAGACTTCGGCTTCGACATTCCCGCGGCGGCAACGATCGTCGGCGTGACGGCGCGGGTTCGGCGCTCCCAGGACTCGCCCGACCCAGTGGTGGACTATGCCGTGCGACTCGTCCGGGACGGACAGGAGGTCGGGACCGACCTGAAGCGCGATGACGCGTGGCCTGCGCTGCTCGAAGAGGCCGAGTACGGCGGTGAGGCCGAGCTCTGGGGGGAAGAATGGTCCCCCGAGCAGGTCAATTCGGCGGGCTTCGGTTTCGCGATTGGCGCCCTGCCCCTCGCGGGCGGGCGCGCCTACGTCGACGTGGCGTGGCTCATCGTCCACTACCAAGTCTGCGAGTGAATCGGCGGCACGCATCTTGCTCCGACAGGTCCCATGCACCAACGCGGTCCGTGGGCGATCCTTGTCTGTGCGCTCGGCACTCCCCTCCTGCTTGCTGCTGTTGGTTGTGGAGAGAGGCAGCTGACGCGAGAGGAATTTTGTCAGGATTGGGCGAGCGCGGCGTGCGCGCCGGAGACGGTTTCGGCCTGTCAGGAAAGCGAGGCCAAGTGCCAATCGTCGCAAACGGCGAGCTGTCGCAGCTGGCTTCCGATGGATTTCCAGGATGTGGGCGTCCACGATTGCTTGAACGCCGTCCGCAGCGCCTATTCGGATGCCGATCTGGACGCAACCGAGCTCGACGTGGTGTGGCGATTGCGCGGACCCTGTAGCGGCATTGTCGTCGCTGGCGAAGGTGGGGCAGCGTGTGAACGCGACGCGGATTGCAGCGGGTCTTTTGGCCTCACCTGCGTGCTCAAGGATCAAGCGACTGGAACCTGCGAGCGTGCAGAAACGGTGGAGGCAGGGTTTTCGTGCGAGGAGCCGAATCAGCTCTGCGAAGCCGGTTTCTACTGCGATGGCGAGCACTGCATCGTGGCGAGCGACGCGGGTGACAGTTGCAAGAACGACAGCCAGTGTGCAGAGGGGCATTTCTGCCAGGATGAGCAGTGCGAGGAGCAGTCTCCCGTCGGCGCCGACTGCACGACGGACCAAGAGTGCGAGAGCGAGATCTGCTACGAGGTCGACGACCATCAGCGGGTGTGTGTGGACCGCATCAGGCTGTCGCCCGCCGAGCCCGCCTGCGACGGACTCCGGTGACAGCACCGTCCTGCCTCACTGCTCCAAACTGACACGCTGTCCGCTCCAGTCACCCGTGTCATTGAGGGCATGCTCGAGTCGACCGTCTTCCCCCAGTGTGGCACGCCGATTGCTACACCTCGTTCATCATGAACGAGCGCAAGCACACCACGCCTCAGAAGCTTCCTCCACCGCGGCGTCACGATCGGCCAGGCCACCTCGACCCGGGCCATGTGGCGCGGCTGCTCGCGTTTTCCCGAGCAAGACAAGAGCAACCCGACGACAGCGCCTTCCTAGAGTCGAGTGCTGCGGAGGACGACTTTGCCAGCGAGCTCGGCCAAACGACGGTGGCCGGCATGAATGGCGGCGACGCGGTCCTTGCGGGCGAGCTCGATGGCCCCTTCGATGAGGAGGTTGGTGGACCGTTCCTCGTGACGCCGACGAACGACGAGCTCGCAGAAGACATCGACCTCAGCGACCTCGAGGCACCGAGAGCGCCCGAGCTACCCCGGGCCAAGCAGATTGCCGGCTGGCTCAGCAGGCAGTTGGTCGCTGGAGCAGCCACGTTCGCACGCGTTCGACGTCGCAGGGCGGGGTAAACTGCTGGCCGGTCCGCTCACTCTTCCTCGTGAACCACGAGCGGTGTCTGCGCGGCTCGATTCAGATGCAAGGTCACCACGTCGGGCCGGGCGTAGTGGCCGTTCGTATCGACGATCGACTTGGCCTTGTCGATCAAGGCGGGCTCGAGATCCGCGTACAGGATCGCCTCACCATCGCGCAGGGGACCGGCGAGAAAGTCTCCACGGGGAGTGACGATCGCGGTGTAACCACCGCCCGGTTCTAGCTTGGCCACGCTTCCCCCCGAGCCGAGCGCAGCCAGAATCTCCGGTGTGAGGATGGAGGTCACGCTGATGACGAAGGCCTGCGCTTCGAAGGCATGGTGGCGACAGGCGGCATCGATCACGGATGCGATGCCGCCCAGACCTGGCCACATCGCGATGTGGATCTCTTCGCCCTGGGCGCTGAGCGCGTAGCGGAACAGGGGGTTGGCGTGCTCGTAGCAAATGAGCCCGCCTGTGCGGCCGAATGGAAGGTCGAAGAGGGCCAAATCCGTACCGTCACCCCGGCCCCAGACCATGCGTTCGTGGCTCGTCGGCACCAACTTGCGGCGTCGGCCCACGATGTGGCCGTCGGGACCGATGAACAATTGGCCGTTGTAGAGGGTGCCGCCGGCGCGTTCGGAGAGGCCCAGGCACACGCTGACGCTGGCTTCACGGGCCGCGGCGCAGAGCGGCTCCAGCGCTGGCGACGGGATCTCCACCGCCTCGACGTAGAGGCGCTGGAGAAATGCGTTGATGGACATCGGGTCGAGGGCCATCGCCCAGTACGGGTAGCCAGGCACGAAGGCTTCGGGGAAAACCACCAACTCGGCCCCATTCCGGGCCGCCTCTTGGACGGTGTCGACGGCCTTGGCCAAGGTCGCCGCCCGGTCCATGAACACCGGGGCGACCTGCGCAGCCGCAACACGAACTCGCTTCATTGGGTCACTCGGATCGATTCAATCTCGGAGCCTCGCCCGGCCAACGTTCTACGGCACGTTGGTCGGTGAGCCGAGTGCTCATGTTGGCGACGGTGCGTGGGGAAGCGCTTCGCTTCGGCTCACGGAGAATTTGTTCACGAGGCGGGGTGGATTTCCTCCCCTGTGTCATCCCGGGCCCGGGCACTACATCACCCGCGTGATCTCGCGACTTCTGACAAGGGACAAAATTGGCACCAGCGTTCTGCAGGGTTCGTTGATCTTTGCACTATCGTGCGCGTGCTCGAGCAGCGGAACGCCAGCGGATCAGTCCGGCGATCTCGGTACGGGAGGCGCGACCGGCGGCAGCCAGGCGGCGACCGGCGGTGCCCAGACCGGCACGGGCGGCAGCCACACCGGCACCGGTGGAAGCCACACCGCGACTGGCGGCAGCCACAGCGGCACCGGCGGCGGCCAAGATGGTCCGGGCAGCGGTGGAAGCGACACGGCCGGCGGGGGGACCGACGCAGGCACGGGTGGCAGTGAAGATCCCGGATCGGGCGGCGGCGACTCGGACCCAGACGAGCCCGAGGTGACGGTCTTCTTGGCGGGCGATGACGTGAACAGCGATGGTCCTTTGGACACCACGCTCGAAGACCTGAGTTTCAGCGGCGGTGGCCACATCCTGGTCCGTCCCGCCAACATCACGACTGAACCCAACACCAAGCATCCCGTAGCGATTTGGGGTCCCGGGGGCGGCACGGAGCCGAGCTACTACATCCAGCTTTTGAGCCGCATGGCGTCGCAAGGCTTCGTCATCGTGGGCATCCGCGAGTCGACCGGCGACAGCGTCCTGATGTCGGCTGCCATCGATTGGCTCGAGGAGCAAAACGCCGACACCAATAGCCCGATGTACGATCGACTCATTCTCGATCGCGTCGGTGTGTTCGGTCACTCGATGGGTGGGCTGTCCTCGGAAGCGACGGCGCTCGCGGACGACCGCGTGACGACGGCGCTCTTGGACAACAGCGGCGATTTCGACCACAACGCGCTCGTCGACATCACCATTCCGGTCGGCATCATCTACGGCGAAACGGGGCAGGAGGCTCCGAACGCCCAGGGTGACTTCAACAATCCCGGCAATCAGGGCCCGTGTTGGCTCGGCATGATGGCCGGAGGCGGTCATGGCTCGGGTCCTTGGGACGGCGCGGCCGCCAACGTGGCCTGGATGCGCTGGCACCTCGGCGGCGAGAACTCACGCAAGGGTGCCTTCCTCGAGAGCGGCGGCGCGTACAACGACACCGGCGTCTGGACGACCGACTTCAAGAACTGGGACGACTGGAAGAACTGGAACGAATAGCGGACCGGACGACCCCAGGTCGCTCAAGGCGCCTCTGGCCAGTCCATGACGAAGGCGCGCGTCCTCCCCCGGCTGTTGAAGCCGGGCATGCTGACGCCGGCCAGGAACACGTCGCCCGCGGGCGTGCTGGCCGCGGCTGAGACCATTTCGGTGCGGGGGCCCTCCGTGGCCTCGATGTCCCGTTGCTCTCCGTCAGGGCCAAAGTGCACGGCGAGCAGGTGGCTCTCCGAGTCGGTGCCCTCGAACGAACGAGCGAAGAGATACGCGCCGTCCCCCGTGACCGTCAGTACGCCGACTTCATCGCTCGGTCCGTGCGGCACGATGGACGTCCACATCACCTCACCGCCGGGCGAAACGCGCGCCAGAGACACGTCGCCGTCGCTCGTGCCGGCGACGTACAGGTCGCCATCGTCTCCAGCGAAGAGCTCGTTGCAGAAGCTGCAGCCGAGCAGCGAAGAAGACAGCTCCCAGAGCACTTCTCCGTCATCGCCCAGGGCCCGGACGACGGGCGATGCCGTGTAATCCACTCGGACGGCGGCGTAGAGCGCACCCTCCTCGGTTGCCGTCATGTCCTCGACGGAGAGGTAGCCGTTCGCATCCAGGTCGATGCTGCGTTCCAGGTTGCCCGCCGCATCGTACTTGAGCAGAAACGGCCCGCCGTTCGGATCAGCCGGCGCGTGGTCGGTCGTGCCCGCGATGTAGACGGACTCGTCGGGACCCGGGGCCAGCGCAGCGACATAGCTCGACGGCCAGCTGCCGAAGCGAACGGCCCAGAGCTCGTCGCCGTCCAAGCTGAGCCCGCGCAAAAAGATGCCGGGCTGAGCCGGATCATTCGGGTCGCCGCCGATCCTGCCGGCCACCACCAGCGTGTCACCCCCGACCAGAGTCAATGCGGACGCGCGAGCATTCGCCATCGTGAAGAGCACCTCCGCTTTGCCATCGAAGGAAATGGCCGACACGAAGGCGCCCGAGATACCGCCGCCAGCGACCCAGAGGCCCTCGTCCGTCGCGACCAGCGCTTCGGGTTGGTCCCAATCACCCAACTCGAGGAGGCCCAATCCTGGCGCGGGCTCGCACGACGTGTCCGTCGTGCTCGTTCCGTCACTCATGAGCTCCTCGAGGGCGTCGCACTCGCCTGTCCCTCCAGCCCCGTTCGGACCCCCTCCGGAGCCGCCGGACCCGCCAGAGCCAGTAGCGCCGCCCGTCCCTGAACCCCCGACGCCGTCCGCGTCAGCGGCCGTTTGCCCGCCACAAGCGAGCGAAAGCAGGCCGAGCAAAAGCGCCAGGCAAGGGCGGTTCGTCACTCGATCAGCGGGTGAGGCGGCGCACCGGAATGGTCCAGGAATTCACCGCCGCCGTCCCGTGCGAATGTGCATCGTCTTAGAGCGACAGCTCGACGCCGAGCGCGACCAGCCCCTGCCAGCTCGGCACCGTGAGCACCGTCCGCTCCGTCGCGCCCGCGATGGTGGCCTCCCGCGCAGGCGTCAGGGCCTCCACACCGAGGTCCAGAAAAGGACGCAGCCGGCCCAAGGGAAGGCGGCCTCGAGCGAGCAGCGTCGCGCCGCCCGCTACCACGGGAGCCCTCGCTCCGGTCGCAGTCGGCGGGACGGTGAAGGTCGTCAGAACGAGGCGTGGGGCCAGCGCCAGCGAAAGAAACGGCAGGAGGTCGTAGCTCGCGCCCACGGACAGCCCGACGTCGAACATGCCGAACCCCTCGCTCGAGCCGAGGCCGAACCTCACGTCCGTCACCGCTTTCAATTCCAGTCGGGGCAGGATGCGATAACTCACGGCAGCTTGAGGACCGAGCGCACCGGCGATCTCGGTGCCGAAGTGCGCGTAGCTGGCGGCGAGGGCCAAGGTCCACGGTGAGGGCTCACGAGCGGAAGGCTCCGCGGAGGAGGACGCTGCCGCTGCCGCTGGCACGGCGGTCGGCTCCGCCGCTGGGGGCGGCGGAGGCGGAGCGGCCTCCACGGCAGGCTCGGTTGGGGGTGGCGGCTGGGTCGCGACTCCGACGCTGGTGACCGTGGTGGTTGCTGCTCCCGCGGGTAAAGGTCCTTGGCGCTGGCTGCGCAGCTCGAACAGGACTGATGCCAACCAGTGCAAGAGCTCGACCGCGCTGTCGTTGGCTTTGCGGGAGAGGAAGCGAGACTCCACGGTGACGCCGCCTTCCTGCCAGATCCCGCTCACGCGGTCCTTCGAGCACACCAAAAGGAGGGTGACGCCTTGGACTTGTTGAGACAGGAGCTCGCCCATCTGTCGCGCTTCGACGAGCGCGACCTGTTCGGGTGCGAGCTCTGGACAGTCGACGCGGACCTCAGGGTTCGTGCGCGCCGGGGGCTCGGCCCCTCCGAGCTCAGCCCCTCCGAGCTCAGCCCCTCCGACCTCGGCGAGCCCCAACGGAGCCGCCAGGCAGGACGCCACGAGGAGCCGAAAACCGAGAGTTTCGCGGGACCGACACAGCGCCCTCCCCGCCGCAGCCAGGCGAATCACCAGGAGCAAGGGTGCCGAATCTCCGGGGCGCCGCCAAGGTCCCAAGATGCGATGTTTCCTTGGATTCTGGCGCACGGTGATAAAAATCCGCGAAGGACCGCACTTCTTGACCCCGTCCGGGGACTCAGTCATGGACGTCGTGGCATCCTTGTCCCTTCTCACGCTGACCCGCCCCGAGGCGCCGAAGGCCTCAAGTCGCGCCGAGGCGGTCACGGCCCTCCCACTCCCGGAACGTGAAGTCATGTTGCTGGTCCATCGGCAGATGTTCGCGCTGGCCGGCCCGGGGCCGGACCTCGACGACCTGATCCAGACGGCGCTCGAGCAACTGCTCATGGCGAGTTTCGAAGGTCGCAGCTCCTTCAAGACCTTCTGTCACGCGGTCTGTTACCGGGTGTGGCTCAAGCACCTTCGTTCCCGTTATCGCTTCTTGGCCCGCTTCTTCACGTCGGACTCCGCCATCGAGGTGGCCGACGACCAGATGAGCGTCGAGGCGTCACTCGAAGAGCGCGAGCGCACCACTCGCTTGTACGCCGCCCTGGATCGCATCACGCCCAAACGGCGCGCGGTGCTGACCTTGTTCGAGCTCAGTGGACTTTCCACGGCCGAGATCGCGACGATCGTCGACGCGCCGGAGCCGACCGTGCGCACGCGCCTCCGCGACGCGCGAAGGCAGCTCGAAGGCCTGCTCAGGGAAGACGCTTACTTCGGCGCCGGGAAGCCCAGCTCGATCGAACAGGAAGAGGAGGTGGCGCATGACGTCGACTGACCTCGGACAGAGGATGCGGGATGCGCTCGAGGCCACGCGACCCGACGAAGAGGTGGTGTTGCGACGCGTCGCGCGCCAGCGAGCCCTTCGTCTTGCGCGAGCCGGCACTGCTCGGAGCGGCACTGCTCGGACCGGCACCGCGCGCAGCCAGAAGACGCGCGCCGTCGTGGGCGGCGTCCTAGCGGCCGTGCTCCTGGCGTTCGCCGTCGTCTACGGACCGTGGTGGACCCAGGCCGAGACCGAGTCGGCGACCATCGGCCCGAGCCTGGCGCGCGATCTCGAGCTTCACTCCCGCACACCGCGCACGGCCGACGCACGGGCGAGCCGAGAGGAGCCCCCGGACACCACGAAGTCCATCGATGAAGCGGGGAAGACTCCCGTGCCCGCTCGGTCAGAAGCACGGCCGAGAGAGAAGAACCTGCCGGCTGCACGAGCACCCCTGCCTCCGGCACCGACGGTCGCTTCCGCTGACCCGGACGCCCGCTGGGCAGGCGTCACCGAGGCCATGCGCAAGGGAGATTGGGAAGCAGCCAAGGTCGGGCTGGCCTCTCTCTCCGCCAGCGACGACCCGGAGACGAAGGACAGCGCACGCCTTTTGCGGATCCGTCTCGAGCTGCGTACTTCGGCGAACCAAACCCTCGAACCACGCTGGCAGGCCGAGCTGTCCGAGCTCGCACGGTCTGGCAGCACGTCCTCGATTCGCGCCTCGGCCAGGCGCCTCTTGGAAAGCCCGAGCGAACAGCAGTGATGACAGCCGGTCGGCGTAGAATCATCGCGCTCCTGTGTCTGGCCGCCATCCCGGCGGCGTGCGGCACGGTGAAGGTCCCGTTCCTGCCCGTGGACGGGGCCGGCGGAGGCGGTGGCGGCGAGGTTCCCAGCGGCGGTAGCGGCGGCAGACCAGGAGGAGGCACCGGGGGTGACGAGCCGGTGACCATCGGGGGAGCAGGTGGCCTCGGCGGCGGCTTCAGTTTTGGCGCCGCTGGCGGCATGGGCGGCTACGTCGGTGAGCTACTGGTCACGGCAACCTCGACCATCCGAGACGTGGCGGTCGCCGGCTCGCACGTCTACTTCATCGAGTACGGGACGTTCGATGAGCTGGACAACTACAATTTCGATGGGTCCCTCCGGCGCGTCGACACCGACAGCGGCGAGCCCGAGACGCTGCTCAAGAACCTGCAAGGGCCCGCCAAATTGGAGCTCACGACGGCCGAAGCTTTCATCCTGCTCGAACGGAGCAAGACCGTTTCGGCAGATGGGGACCGAGCCGTTGGCCGGGTCGCGCTCACCGGCAGCACGATCGAGATCGTCCCCCACGAGGGAGCCTACGATCGGGCCTTCATCATGGCCGCCTTCGAAGACCGAGCTTACTTCGGCGTCCGCATCGACGCCGCCTGGGCCATCCGCGAGTACCTGCCCGAGGAGTCCGACCGCGTGATCCTCCCCTTCGATGCTCTGACCTTCCCGGCCAATCAGATGTCCGCCGACGCGGCGCACCTGTATTTCTCGGAGAACGGCATCCTCCGTCAGGCGCTGAGCGTCGAAGGCCCGCCAGAGCTCCTGTCGGGCGCCGCGTACACGAACTTCACGCTGGAGGGCGACCGCATCCTCGCGACCAGGGGGCAAGCGCCGATGTACCTCGCCTCCATGCCCAAGGAGGGCGGCGCCTGGTCCAACGTGCTGCGCCTCGGCGATCACGCCTCGTGCAAGGATCTCTTCGTTGTAGGAGCGCGATTCTTCACCGAATGCAGGCCGTCGAGCGGCGCTTCGTACGTGCTGACTGGTCTATGGGCTGGCGGCAATCCGAAGGGCTACAAGCTCGCGCCGAAAGGAACCTGGTCCGGCACGGAGGGCGACTTGTTCATTTCGAACGGCACCGAGCTCGTCCGCTTGTCACTCGACTAGCGGCGAGCGAAGCGTCAGGTGCCTCAGGGCGCCGACGGCCAGGCCATGACGAAGGAGTGCGGGTCCCCCGAGCCGCTATAGCCGGGGCCGGCATAGCCAGCTACGAAGACGTCACCCGCGGGCGTGCTGGCCGCAGCCCAGAGCAGTGCGCTGTTCGAGCCCGCCTTGGTCGTGAGGCTCAACTGCTCGCCGTCAGGGCCAAAATGGACGGCCAGCGCGTCGTTCCTCGAGTCGGGGCCCTCGTTGAAAAAGCCGAAGAGGTAGGCGCCATTCTCGGTCACGGTCAGGTCGCCGACTGAGGCGTAGGGTCCGTGCGATACGATGGACGTCCACAGAACCTTACCGCCAGGCGAAACGCGAGCCAGCGACAGGTCGCCGTACACACCGCCGGCGCTACCGGCCACGTACAGGTCGCCGTCGGTCGCTGCAGAGAGCTTGTAGCAACCGCAGCCGAGCTCTTCCTGAGGGAGCTCCCAAAGCGCCTCTCCGTCATCGCCCAGGGCGCGGAGGAAGGTCGACTGGGCGTCGGGCAGCCGGACGAGGGCGTAGAGCGCGCCCTCCTCGGTCGCCGTCATGTCGTCCACGAACAGGTAGCCATCCCCATTCAGGTCGATATCGCGCTCTAGGTTGCCCGCTGCATCGTACCTGCGCAGAAAGCTCCCGCCGCTCGGGGGATCCTGGTTGCCGGCCGTGGTGGCGACGTAGACGGACTCGTCGGGACCTGGGGCCAGCGCAGCAACATAGTGCTGCGGGCTGTCGAAGCGAGCGGTCCAGAGCTCGTCGCCATCCAGGGTGAGCCGGCGCAGATAGATGCTTTGCGGCGTCGAATCGTCGGCATCATTGCCGATCATTCCGGCCGCTACCAGCGTGTCACCGCCAACCAAAGTCAGTGCGGACACTCCACCATCTGCCATCGTGAAGGCGACCTCCGCTTCGCCATCGAAGGAGAGGGCCGACACGAATCCGCCCGCGTCGCTGTCGTAGCCGCTGAACCAGAGCCCCTCGTCCGTCGCGACCAGGTGCTCGATGTTGTACCAGTCATCCGGCACGATGAAGCCCAAACCCGGCGCCGTCGCCACCTCGCACGTCTCACCCGTCGCGCTCGTTCCTTCACTCAGGAGCTGGTCGAGGACATCGCAGGTCGCCGTCCCGGCGTCCCCGTTCGAACCCCCACCGGAGCCGCCGGAACCGGTGGCGTCGGACCCACCGGAACCGCCCGAGCCCGTCTCGCCGCCCGTCCCTGAACCCCCGCCGCCTTCCGCATCGGCACCCGTGTGCCCGCCGCAAGCGAGCGGAAGCAAGGCGAGCGAAAGCGCCAAGAAGCCGCTCCGGAGGGCGCCCTCCCATCGACGGGCGCGACTTGTCCCAAGGCGGTTCATCACTCGATCAGCAGACTGGTTGGCGCACCAGAATGGGTCAGGAATTCGGAGGGCGCGCCGGGGCGTGAGAGCGCCGGGAGCTAGCGATCCACGCCATCATCTCCGGGTAGTGATACGTCCCGCTGGCCGCGGGGTGGTGCTTCGCAGTCGCGATCATCGCCTGCGCGATCTGATCCACGCTGATCGATTTGTACTTCTCCGGGGTGACGAAGGACAGCAACGGTAGCGCCTTCTCGAGCAACCATGGCGTGTGCTGGGAGCCGATGATCATTCCCGGACGGAACACGCTCACGAGTGCCGGACCGCTCGCGCGCACCGCTTCCTCGGACTCGCCTTTGACGCGGCTGTACCGCGGCATGCCCGCAGCACCGCTGCCGCTCGCCTTCGCAGTCGGGTCCGCACCCGCCGCGCTCATGAACGCCAGATGCTGGACCTTGCCCGAGTCCCGCAGCGCCCGTGCGAACGCCTCGTTCAGAGCAACGTCCACGGCGCGATGCTGTTCGAGCGTGAGCTTCGCGGTCCCGCCTCCGACACCGAGCACGCTGAAGCCTTCCGAATCGCCGTCGAACTCCTTCGCTGCCTCGAGGGTCGCCGCCGCCAGGGGCGCAGGCCTCATATCGGGGACGATCTTCTCCACGAGCTGGCGGCCGCTCTTGCGAGCCATTGCGACGGCGTCGGGGAGCGAGCGACGCGACAGAGTGATGACGCAGTCGAAGTCATCATCGTGCAAGAGCTCGCGCAGCAAGGCGGCTCCGACTGACCCGGAGCCTCCAAGGACGATGGCGGCACGCCGTCTGATCATGGCAAGACCCGCATGGACCAGGGACACTCCGCCGTACAATCGCTGGCGTCAATCACGTGCGGAGTCCTGAGAACGCTGGCGGAGACCTAACCGCCTCCCGCTCCCCAAAGCCCTCCGCAGATGTACATTTGTTGTATGTACA
>Ga0164308_10000607_pt1 | contig 19414 bp, 22 predicted proteins | sample Whisoiple_246_MG_FD_109983 | JGI IMG/M metagenome (GOLD analysis project Ga0164308, IMG submission 109983) | Soil microbial communities amended with fresh organic matter from upstate New York, USA - Whitman soil sample_246_MG | ecosystem: Environmental > Terrestrial > Soil > Unclassified >...
AGAAAACAAAGCAGCTTAGATGCAATGAAGGCAAAAGTCGTCAATCAAATGACGAATCGTCGAGAAAATCAGAAAAAAATCAATGAGTTGATTCGTAAAGACATGGTGGATCACAAGAAAAAAGATTCGTCTCTTGCATGGCGGAACCGAGAATTAAAACCGTTATTTTTACTAGTCTACAATTATCTACCAAAAGACAAAAGGCAATGGCAGTATAGCTATAACACTCTCAAGCCATTAAAGCCTTATATAGATACATTGAGTGAGAAGTATATTCAAAAATATCATCCAAAAGAATATCAACAACTAATGAAAACCTTAGATGGGGAAGTGAACGAATTAAAGAAGGCATACGGAGAAGGGAAGGTAAATCAATACCGGTATAAGAATTACAAGCAGAATAAAATCGATGAATTGTATAAGCGAATGGGTAATGCTTTTTTACAGGAAATGAAAACCTATGATAAAAAACAGCAGCGTGCTCAACGTCTTATCGAGCATGTGAAAACATCCAAACGTCCGAAAGGATTTCAGCAGCATGTGTCGATGCACGCTTCCTTAAAGAGAATGGAACGAGCGTTTAAAAGTGAATATGAAAGCTGGAAAAACCAACAGCATTATGAACGAATGCAACGTGAATCACAACATAATCAACAACAACATTATGAGGATGAAAGGAGTTATTAACGTGGCAAAACAACGTATGAAACTATCATTAACAGAAGAAGCCAAAGACTATATTCAAACGTATATGGAAGAGCATGATATTGGGTTTACAGGTGATGCCATCTCTCAAATTTGCCAGGAACACAAGGAACGAAAAGCGCAAGAATGGTCATTAAAGTATATTACCGAAGTTGTGAGTCATAATCTGCATGATGTATTAAAAGAAGAGCTTAAGAAGATTCGTCTTGGCACAAACGCTGCGGATAAAAACACACAAATTCTCATTGAATATATGAATGGGTTGTTTGCTTTCCATGGCTTTAAGGGACTTATCACTACTAAGATGCGAGAAATGGATAGTACAAGACTTGCACGAGAAACGGTAGAGGAGCGCATTGCTCATCAGCGACAAAAACGGATTGATTGGGAAGAATCTAGAGGTAAAAAATCAATGAATTAAATCTAAAGGGGGAATTAGTATGACAGAGATTGTTTATGAAAACCCATTTAAAAAGAACTTTCGTATTCACTCACATGACATTGACGACAATGAACCCGTTGATTTGGTTCATTGTGCGAATTGTAATCAAATATTACCTGCGTCCGTCAATGAAGAGGCCACGCATAAGTTTTCTTGTCCTCTGTGCCAGAAACGGATTATAAGAAGGTTCCGTGACCGTAAAATGTATGTGACAAAAGTGTATGGAAAGATCTTTCATTATGATGACAAAGTGGTGTATAGTTGTGGGTTTTATCATCACATTTTAAAGTATTGTTATAAATCAAAGGTCATGAAAAAGCTCTCCATTTTGTATCAATATAATATCTCACACAATACCAAAACAGGGTACACATACCTGTTAAAGAAGGGGAAGAATCCTAAATATAATAAGTTTGCAAACCTTTCATTAGGCTGCCTTCCTTTAAAGTGGAGTTTAATAAGAGAACACCTTTTCTATATGAAGGAAGATCCCTTATTTAAAGAATTTGCCAAGAAATTATTACCGGAATGGTTTAACATACCCAACTCATTTGAGGTAAATGATCTAGCAGTTTATTTGCGATATCCGCAGTTAGGACTGTTACCTTACGAAGTGACATCGAGCACTTCATTTCGTGAAGAGTTACGAAAAGCTAAGAAAAAAAGGAAGGAACTTCCCCACCTTCCTTTTAAGAAAAAAACACTAATCAATTGGCTTTTTGATACACCTCTCACCAAACGAGAACAAAAATATATTTGTGAGCATCCGCATTTATTCTTAATTGAAGGTTTATTAACGAAGCTGTTTCGCAATGGGGACATAAGGTATGATGTGTTGGTCAAATTAAATGAAATCAAGCGACTAGAAGATCCTTGGGAGTTGTATTACTTGATGGAAGGAATGTTTGAAGTCAATTATGCAAAAGATTTTTTATCCCTTCAATCTCATTTTACATCTGAAAAGCAATTTGCCCATCATTTTGTGAACTTATTTCATGAGGCACAGCTTAAAGACTATTTTTTATCAGAAAGATTGTTGGGGGTTGTAAAAGATATTATGAGGATGTGGCATCAGTTGGAGGAGATACATTCAGACTTTATCATGCCGAGGGTCTATGATATCCAGGAGTTACATGATACATTGATGATCCCTTTTCTACAGGTAGAGAAGCCGTATCAAGAAATCTTGTATACCAAAGATGAAAAGAACAAGATGGAATCAGACATGCCGATGTCTGATTTTTTATTGGCTAAAAGTAATCACGAACTCATCGAGGCGGGGAGCCTTTTAAATATTTGTGTAGGTTCTTATGCAGAAGCAGCTTTACAAAAAAAGCTTTATATTGTCCTCATTCGTTCGAAAGAAAGTGGACGAATCACGCATTGTCTAGAGATTATCCATAAGAGGGGGTGGGCATTAGTTCAAGCGAAAGGAAAGTATAATCAAATCCCTGTAGCTGCCATTCAGGAAGACATTCAACGTTACTGTGAGCAAAAAGGAATTACCATTCAAACAGGAGATATTCAAATCGAATTAGTCAGTTAATACACATACGCTAGAGGAGGAAAAAGATATGTTGTTTCAAAAAGATGTGGTATTGGTATCGATTAAATGGATTGGCGAAAGGAGCGCCATTGTACGGTATCGCGATCGAGAAGAGGAAGTATTTTTCACACCGGAAGAAGCGAAAAGGTTTCATCAATATATTAGTCATGGAGGTGATATGTTGGTGCCCATGAACATGAAAACCAAAGAGCTGTTCACTTATGTTGATGAGCCTTGGAATGAACAAGAATTAGAGGAGTTAAAAGAAATCTCGTATCAAAAGGAGAACGAGAATCATGAGTAAAGAGTATTTGAAAAAATCAGCCGAAGAGAAGCGAAAAGAAATAGAAGCACTCACCAAGAACATGGATAAACGTGTGGAACAGCATTTTCATTCACCAGAAGATTTAAAAGAGTATCTCTCTTTCATGGGTAAGTTTCATCAGTATTCTTTATCAAACACTCAACTGATTCAGCAACAATTTATGGGCGCACAAGCTGTTGGATCATTTAAATTTTGGAAAGACAAAGGGTTCTCTGTCAATAAGGGAGAGAAGGGCATTAAAATTCTTGTACCAAACAAAACGGTACCTAAATTTAAAGATGAAAATGGAAAATGGAAGTCGATTAATAAAGCGAATGTTCAAGAGAAGAAGCTTATACAAGATGGAAAAAAAGAAGTGACGCAAGGACGATTGTACTTTTCAGTCGGCCATGTGTTTGACGTCAGTCAAACGAACGCAAAAGCAGGTGATTTACCTAAGATTTTTCCGAATCGTTGGTTAGAAGGAAATGTGGAGGATTACAAGATACTTTATAAAGGAATGGAAGCCATCGCTGAAAAGAATGGCATTTCCATTATTGCACCAAAAGAAGAACTAGGCAGTGCAAAGGGCATTTCCTATACCTTAACAAAAGAAGTTGCGTTAAACCCTCGTAATTCTGAAAAGCAAAATGTGAAATCGCTGCTCCACGAACTTACTCATGCCAAACTTCATACAAAAGAAACACATATGAACTATACGGCGGCGGAAAAAGAGTTTCAAGCTGAAATGACAGCTTATACCGTTTCGTCTTACTTTGGCATCGACACGAGTTCGTACTCACTCGATTACCTGTCGAACTGGACGAAGGGAAAAACCTTTGAAGATAAAACCAACCTGTTAAAAGAAGTACATGAGACGTCGGCTGAGTTTATTGGGACGATGGAAGAAACTCTTGTCAATGAACGAGAAAAACACCCGTCTTCTGAAAAAAAGACAGATCAACAAGAGCCTCTGTCTCCTCAAAATGTGTATGAAAAATTGAAGGAAGGATACGAGGCTTATAGAGAAAAACAGCAGAATGAATCCTCGGACGATGTAAAGAGTGTGTTCGAACGTGTGAGAGCTGAGGAAACCTATTATTCAACCAAAATTAAAGTCATTAAAAATGGCTGGATGACCAAAGAAGAAGTGGTGAAACTTGAGCATCAAATGGATTCTGTGACGAAGAAAAATGAACAGGGAGTCATACATGGTCAAATTCAAGAACAGCCTCTTACTTTTCAAACACGTCATGAAATGGGGCATCAGCCGTATTTTCAAAAGCGAACAGGTACCGTCAAACACAAAAAAGATGAACAGGAAATAGAAAGATAACCGAGCGTACACGCTCTTTTTTTTATGCCTAAATGAAACTTAAATGGAGGAATAATGATGAAAAAAGTGACATCTCTTTCAAATGACCAATTTAATACCCTTATTGCAGACAAACGTGAATTAAAGAAATTCATGAAACACCCACAAAATGAAAAAATCGAGGCAGGATGGGCAAATATCAGTGGTGAACAGCTGCAAGAGATTCCTTCTGGCGCGATGTACCTTACACAGTCCGCATTAGACGAAGGAAAACCGCAGGTTTTATTGGTATCGACAGACGAAAACGGACAAAAACAAGCGTATGAAAGTGACACAACCGTTGAGTTTTTAAAGAGTCATGATGTCAGTCCTGTGCTACCAAAAGATCGGGACCAACAGCTACAGGTCAGTTATCGAAAGTTGTTAGAGGCGCACGACCAAGAACAGCCTCAACAAGTAGAGAGTATGTTGACACGTGTGAATGCTGAAAAAGACTATGTACAGTTAAAAGGATTGACTCTAAAAGAAGGCACGTTTACAAGAGATCAGGTGGATGCGATGGAGTCTCGTGTATCGGTGCACTATTACGATCAAAAACAGGCGAAAGAACAAGGACAATATAAAGGTGATTACAAGCAAGAACTTCTTCATGAGCTGGAGAAGCCGAGTGAAGAATCACAATATAAAGCAGCTTATAAACAACAGTTGCTTACACAGTTAGGCATATCACAAGAAAAAACAACCGAAAAAGAACCAAATAAACAAGGAGATCAGGAGAAACAAGAACCTGTTCAACTAAAGGCGAAAGAAGAGACACCACAGGAGAAAGAGCAGCGTTTGGCCAAGATGAGAGAATTTGAACAAAAACATTCGTTTGATAAGGTTTATAGGTTAAAAAAAGAAGTGCTGCAGGAATTAAAAGGGTTAGATTTAACAGATTCGCAGCGTGAGAAATTGACTAAGTTGGAAAAGACCTTAGATACGGAGAAAAAGGATCATGACCAACAGAAAAAAGAGGAGAAATCACAAAATGGGTTTGTGAAATTCTTTGCCCGAAACAAGGGTACTTCTCCTACGCAAAAAAAGAAGGAGTCACAAGAAGTAGAACGTTAAAAAAGGAAAAAGATGAAATGTGATGAGAGGGCTGAAACCCTCTCTTTTTTCATATGGTGAAAAGGAGGAGGGAGTAAGGTGGGAAAGCATCCATATGTCCGAAAGGAGGAATCCATGAAAGCGAGAGAAGTTGATTTGTTGTCGTATTTGGAAGCCAAAGGCGAAACGTTTGTCAAAGAAGGTAAGTATTACCGTCATACCGAGCATGATAGTTTGCTTATCAAAGGGAATATGTACGCGTGGAATAGCCGAAATGAGACAGGGTATGGAGCAATCAGTTTCGCTCAAATGTATTATGGGATGTCATTCCCACAAGCCGTCTTGGATATTAATAAAGGCGATTATAAAGAAGTTTCTCATTTCCATGAACAACCGTCGGTTTCAACGTCAAAAGAGCCTTTTCGCTATCCAAAGGAATTAGAGGTACAGGATCAAACAAAAGCAAAAGAGTATCTCATTAAGGAACGGCATATTGATCCTCGGCTTGTTCATTGGCTCTTTCAAAAAGATTTAATTGCCCAAGACAAACGTAATAATGTGGTATTTAAATGGCGGGAACAGGGAGGAAAGGGTAAAGTGATTGGAGCAGATCGACAAGGAACTGTGCCAATGAAAAATAAGCGTGGTTCCTTTAAACAAGTTCTGCCCAATGATAACCCTCATACGGGATTTTCCGTTGATGTAGGAAAGCCGACGAGCATTCATTTCTTTGAAAGTCCGATTGATTTGCTTTCATATTGGAGCATCCAGGAGAAACAATTACAGAATACACGTCTTATTAGCATGAATGGGTTAAAACCGAAAACCGTCGCCCAGTCGTATCTTGCAGCTCGGCGTGAAGGACTTTCCATCAAAGAACTGGTTTTAGCTGTCGATCATGACCAAGGAGGAAAGGAATTTATCACGAAAATGAACCAAATTGTCAATGCGGATCTCATCAAAGGAGAGCTCCCCTCTAAAGGAAAGGATTGGAATGATGAGTTGAAAAAAAGAGCAAGAGAAAAGCCTTTTTCTAAACACTTTTCTCCTCTACGAAACAAACCGAATGAACAGGAGCTTTCAATGAATGGATAATTTCATCATAAGTATCGGATATTTTCTTCTTTTCGTGATTTTGTTTAAAGGCTCTCTCATGCTTTATCAGGCTATTCGAACGCGTAAACAGCATAAGGCATTATTAAAAGCTGATATGCCTTATATTGATAAAATGGATGGTAGGCAATTTGAAATCTATTTGCAAATTCTTTTTCGACATTTAGGGTATCATCCAGAAGTAACCAAGCAAAGAGGGGACTTTGGCGCTGATTTAGTTATGGAGAGAGATGAAAAAATCGTGGTTCAAGCCAAACGATACGGCTACAAAAACCGAGTCAGTTTATCAGCTGTGCAAGAGGTATACGGGGCGAAAGCCTATTATCGAGCGAATCAAGCTTGGGTGGTGACTAATAGCTATTTCACCAAACAAGCCAAAGAGTTGGCAGCTGCATGTGATGTAAAGTTGGTTGATCGTAGGGATCTGCAAGAACTCATTCGTGCCATTAACCCCACGTTCGAAGCAAAAGAAATCTATGAAAATGTCACACCGGAAGCACGCAAGTGTCCAGAGTGCGGTAAGCAATTAGTGGTGAGACAAGGAAAGGGAGATCGTTTTTTTGGCTGTTCATCTTTTCCTTCCTGTCGTCATACCGAAAAAATAAATAAGTAAAGGTAACAGCAAAGAAATAAAGGTTTTCTAAGATGCTGAAATTTGCATCGAATGGGCTGTTATACGCAAAACAAAAGTTAATTTCGTCAGAGAGCGTTTCTCTGCATGTCAAAATCGATGATTTAATAGGTTTTTGTTCATAAATGATTGTTACGAGAAAGCATCTTTCCATTTATACGGAAGGTGCTTTTTTCGTTTCTTATAAAAATATAAAAAAGGGAGAGCTATTTTTATGAAGAACATCTTTATCAAATCAATGACCGTTCTTACGTTACTAATGGTCGCATTGTTTGGAGTTAATGGCGGAAAAACAGAAGCAGCAAGTAAGCCAGCGAATCAAGATTTAATCATCATTAACAAATACTATAACAAGCTTGCTTATTTTTATAATGGAAAATTAGAAATGGTGGAGCCGGTTGCGACGGGGAAATCGTGGGACAAAACACCGGTCGGATTTTTTAAAGTCGTAAACAAAATTAAAAACCGCCCTTACTATAAAGGAAAGATTCCTGGGGGAGATCCTCACAATCCATTAGGAAAACGTTGGTTAGGATTAAATGCAAACGGTACGTATGGCGATACATACGGCATTCATGGCAACAACAATGAAAGTAGCATTGGAAAATATGTAAGTCAGGGTTGCGTGAGAATGCATAATGCAGATGTTGAAAAGCTTTACGAGAAAGTTCAAGTAGGTACACCGGTTGCTATCACTTATTCCTATAAGAGTTTTATAGATTTAACGAAAGTCTATGGGTACGAGTTTAAAGGTTACAATATGAAAAATTAATAATGAAGGATGATTACCTTTAAGGATAAAGGTAATCATCCTTTTACTGTGTAAACTAGGTGTTACATGTATTTGCGATATGATAAAGTAAATATATAAAATCCTTTTTGTTCCATAAATAATGATGAACTACAAAAAAGGTGAAATTATTTTTAAATAAAATAAGAAAAAAGGGCATAAGAAAGGAAATCATCAATGGTACCCATTTCAATAGAAGCTTATGTGAATAAGCATTGTAAGAATAATCCTGGAGAAGAACCAAATCAGTTAAGGGAAAGTCTGAAACAGGCAGTTAAAGATAAGAAAAATGGAGCGATCTGCATCAACTGTGGTCAAGAAATTTGGGCGATTGGTAGTGCAGTTGCTTATCAGGGATGTTTCTCGTGTTTAACTGGAGAGGCGGATTCCTCGGAAGACTATGAGATCGACGAGGTGTGTTGGTCATAGATTAAAAAATATCTGTTTGAGCTCCAAATGATAATATGCGAAAATACAGCAATGAAAAAAGGCACTTGCTATATACAAGTGCCTTTTCGCTACATTGAATTAATTTGTAATATATTTAATCATTTTAACCTAGATATTTTAGCTTTTAAGTATGAATTCGTATTTTGAATTATTATGCTGAGTGAAATTAGAAGTTGGTGTATTAGGAGTATTTATTTTTTTACTCGGAAGACTAATTAAATAAAGGTTAGAGAATAGGCTTAGTGAAAAAGGGATGAGGTGGATTATATGAAAAAACAAATTTTGTTAATATATGTGGCGATTATTCTGATTTTATCTCCTGATTTTTCATTTGCAACAGAAAGACCTCAGACTTCTCAGAAGACTGTTTCTAGGGCATTGTTAGAAGAAGTATTATTTCAAACCTTATCATCAAAAGAAAAAGTCCAATTTATGAATAAAGTTAAATCTAAACAAATGTTAAAAAAGGAATTAATTAATTGGTTAACTGGTGAGATTTCTGCCGTTATTGGGGGAGATTGGAATAGAGGTCATGAAAAGATATTGGAAATTAAGAAAGAAAACAATCAGAGTTATATTATAGTTGTGCAAGTGATAAGCTTTGATGGTCCACATAATCCCCCCTATGTAGAAGAGACCATAAGTTTTAAGACCAAAGGTTATAGAGTTGAACCAATTGACTATTTCAATAGAGAAATACCAGAAAAGGATTGGCAGAAAATAAATTTATGGTAATTCTCCTTATGGAAGAAAGTGAAACTAAACATAATCATTATTATGTAAACTAGGGATGAATGCAATATACATCATTAAATACAAAAAGCTACTTGCGTTAAAGTAGCTTCTTGTAAAATAACATCAAATGAGAAATTCACCATTATAGGCGATATAAATATGATAACCGTTCTGTTAAAAATATATTCTTAAATATGTTTATGAAAAATTAGTTCGATTTTTTGATCATTTAGTATATTTTTTGGTAACTAGTGAAAGATAATGGCAAACCTAAGAAAAGGAGTACATCAAATGAAGAAAAAATTACCTATAGTACTTGCGTTAATTACTGTATTTCTTATGGTGCCATTTGTAACAAATGCAGAAAGTGATCGTGAACAATCATTTAAAGAGGATTTAAAGAAGGCGGGTTATGTACCGTTAGATCAAGCGATAGCTAAATTTGAGGATACTTATAATGTTAAGGTTAAAGTTCCTAACGCTCCTATAGAATCAAATTATGAAGTAGGAAATGTCAGTGAAAAAGATAAAGTGTTGGAAATGAATTTTATGAAAATCGATGAAGTGAAATCAGAAAACTTTATAGTTTTTGTGAAAAAAGTAGATCAATCAAATAAAGATCTATATGCCGCGGATAAAGTTAAAGATAAGAAAATTACACTAAAAGATGGTACTGTTTCATATTTCAAAGATCACCCTAATACTTATCGATTAGTTTTCAAAAAAGATGGGTTAGAATATTGCTACATGGCAAAAAGCAAAAGTGATTTAACAGAAAAAGAATTTATTGCGATAGCAGATTCTTTTCAATAACCAAAAGCCTAGAATTTTTTCTAGGCTTTTTATTTGTTAAAAGAAGGAAAAAATACTCCTCAGAAGAATATAAACATAGTTAAAAAATGTATATTTACAGGGGGAGTTAAATTGAGGAAGATTAAATTATTTTTACTTGTTTGTGCAAGCTTCTTTATTATCACGTCTGTAGATTTTGTAATACCTAACAATGCTGAAGCAGCTTTTAAATGCTACAGTGGAGAAAGATGCAAAAGTGTGACTTTAACATATGGAAAAGATATATCAAAAAAATCTGCTAACCTTTATTTATATAAAGGGGAAACTGGAACAGTAGATTTTGAAACAAATTCTAATAGTAAACATCAAGTTGCTTTTGCAGCCTATGATTATGATGGGAAAAGAGTATCTAATTGGGGATATGCTACTTACGCAGGTGGATGGGCAGCTAAAGACTTTACTGTTCCATATACAGGATCGTATTATATAAAGGCCTATTGTAAAGGGGGAGAAACTAACACTTGCTCAGGTGGAGGAACAATAAGTAAAAAATAAGTAGATTGTAACTTCAAATACAAAATCACTTGCTATAAAGCAAGTGATTTTTTTGTATATAACGTTCGAAAAGGTATTGATAATTTAACGGACGTTCATTATTTGATTACAAACAAAAACGAACGTAAAAAGTAATAAAGTTTATATCAAAACTTACAGTCCGCAAACGTATACTTTTACGGGCGTATTAATTTACCATATTTTATGTAATGTATAAAATATGGTAAATTATGCTGGGAGGTTAATAATGTAATTATTTATATTTCTAATCAAGAATTAGGGAGGACATATAAATGAAAAAACCGTTTAAGCAACTTTATTTTTTAAAAAGAATAAATAGGTCGCTTGTTGGTGTCACTTCATATTCATTTAGTATATTAAATTCAATGATAAACCCTTGCTCTATACCTTTGATTCATAGTTAAATTACATAAAGCTTTTATGAAGAGAATAAGTTAATCATTATAATTAAGTAATATTCTAGACGTAAAACTATCAATTATATCCTTATACCATTGTTGATAATAATGTTTGTTTGCATGACCTATATAAGTAAATGATGCCTTAAAGGGTTTAGTATAAGTAAAGATAGTACAATTAGTATATGATATGACATTAGCATTTTGATATCTATCAATAAATTCTATTCGACGCTTTAATAAAGTGCATTTAGGAGAAAAGGTAGTGCTGTCAGACAATAATCTATTCTTTAACAGAACTTCTTTTGCTAATTGATTAATAGTACTATATATATAATAATCACGGTTTTTTATAGTGTCAGAAACACTCTTATCTATGATAAGTATCTTTTTTAATTCATTTAATTCTTCTAATGATGTATTTTTTCTTATCCATTCAAATGTTTCAAAGAATCTAGTAGGTGACATAGGAATTAAATCTTTGGATATTTTCATGAAATCAATCTCCTGCGTTTTTTAGATGTAAGGTACTTGGTTCAAAGGTTAATTTTACTAGATTAAAGGGGAAAATTCATCCTTATTTTGTTACTAGACAGGGTTGAAAACAAAGGCAATGAAAAATCCCTACGGAAGGTTGGAAAGCGAAGCAACATTAATCTACTTAATGGAAAAGGCTTGGATAATAAGTCCAGGAGGGAGTGACATGTTGCATACACTAGAAAGAAATCTTTAACCTCGAGTAATTAGTTATTTATTAAGACTAGGATTACTCAATTCCAGATATGTGTAAATAATAAGACGAAGAGAAACAGCCAACCGTTATTAAGTTGAACCTGAAAAATTAGACACTCTTTCAGATATTATTTCTGGAATTAAAATGTAAATTCCGGAAATTTCCAAGTAAGTTGAAGCTTTTACCCAACAATAACCTGCTTCTATGGAAGAGACTATTGTAGCTTTAAAATCATTGTTGAGAATGGCTGAAGAACTTAAACTATTAGTCCATAAATTTAAGATTTAAAATGACAATGAAATGAAAGTTTACTAAAAATAATATAATCATGCCCTATTTAAACCTCTTTTAAGAGGTTTTTTTTCATTCCTTTCTTGAATAGATAGTATTCATAGCATAAATTATTGGTTTATTTGACAATATTTATAATATTTTATTAGTATTATTATACTAATACTATTTATCTATTTGATGAGGGGTTACCTACATAATTAGTATTAAGTATTCGCAATGCACAGCTCCTAAAAGGTTGAGCTTGCTTGAAAGAATATGAAATAAAAGAGAGGAAGATAAGGAAATGCTTGATACAACTAAGCTATTGCTAGATAAGAACACTGATGAAGAATGGGTAAATTTAATGGAGGAAGCTTACGAAATAGGTATACCTATCGAGGAAGTGAAAGAATTTTTATTAAAAGGCAGCAAACATTCATAATTATTATGTAGAAAAGAAAAAACATTAGGAATAAACTTATCCTAATGTTTTTTAATGAAGCGTTTATTTAGTAGCAGCTTCCTTTTTCTCGTTAAGAAACTCTACGAATTTTTCTTTACTTACTTCGGAATCCATTGCGATTTTTGCTAATTCCATCCATTCTTTTGGAAGTACTTCTACCTTTGTTGTCATTATGCTCACTCCCTTTGATAACTACCTACCCAAATTTCGAAAATGTAAACCTATTTTTATATTGAAAATCTATTAAAATTATAAGATATTCCTTACTTTATTAATATACTATTTAAGTCATTTAAAAGTAAATCGAGATTTTGACTTATACTTAGCGTAGCAGGAGAAGTTAACCCTTCTCTTAAGACCGTGGCTATCATTAATTCTCTCGCTTTTTCAATTTCAGATAATAACAAATTGGATACATTAGAGCTGTTAATTGCATTGGTTATTAACAAAATAGCCACCTACTTTATATGATAATTATTTCTCTAATAAAATTATCGGAAGTAATCAAATTTTATGAAGATTAATTATCCATATTTCTATATAATATAGAATTCCTTTTTTATATAAATAGAGGGAATTCATCAAAAAAAAGCCTTTTCTCGGGAAGGGTTAAGGCTTGTTGAAACCCAAGCAATTTGGGAATAAGTATTAGTTTGATTCAAATTGAAAATTTGCATAAACATTTTTTATTATACAGATGCTGATTTTACATTGGTTAAATCATATTATAACGACAGAGTTTATGTCTTCACATAGTAAATCATATTACAAATATCTTCTAAATAACAGATAATTTTCATTCTCTTCCCTAATCTTATGAAGTGACAAGTACGTAGAAGCTATGATATGGTAGCATCTCTACATATTATTTAAAAATAAGAGAATGAGGTGTTTAAATATGAATAAAACTGAACTAGTAGATGCAGTTGCAACAAAATCTGAACTAACGAAACAGGATTCAAAAAAGGCTGTAGGCGCTTTATTTGAAACAATTTCTAATACACTTGCAAAAGAAGAAAAAATTCAATTAGCTGGATTTGGTACATTTGAAATACGTAAGCGTGCAGAGCGTACAGGTCGTAACCCTCAAACAGGTGAACAAATGACAATTCCGGCTTCAAAGTCTCCTGCTTTTAAACCAGGAAAAGAATTAAAAGAGGCCGTTAAATAAATATGTCTTATAAGTAAGCCCCCTCTAGAAGTAGACTTCTAAAGGGGGCTATTTTTCATGGGGGAAATTTTCTAAATATCAACATCTAAATATTATTTAATCAATGTTTCTATTTTCTTGCGTCGTCTTAGAGATAGGATCTTTGCCAAGTCTAAGTTTCCAATTGCCTAACTTATTTTTTAAGTAATCCTTTAAAACATTGCAGGTGTTTTTTTCGTCTTTTATCTCTATTTTTCATAAGGAATCATCACCTTTAGGTTACTTAATAGATTTAATTTATCGCTATTATAACTTATGGGAAAAACCCAATCTTTATGCTAAATCTATAAGTGATAAGTAGTTCATCTTACTACTAAAAGGAATATTTTTATGGACAAGATATTTAAACTTAAATAAAAAAGAAAGCTACCCCATCGTTGCAGGACGAATAGCTTTTAGGGAATTTTTATGCTCTATTTCATATAAAAGTCTGAATGATTTTATAATGAATTTATAAATAATGCAATATAAGATAACCATGAGCATATGAATAAAAGGTGCGCTTTTTATTCATCTTTTCTTCACTTTGCCCTTGAATAATCAGCGTTATATCAAGGATGTATAAAAAGCTGCATAATTCATAATAGAGACCCTTTTAGAACCCTTACTCCCAGAAGGGTTCTCTTTTTATATGTGTACCGGAAGAGGAATTATGTAAACTAATTTTGTATAGCGTATACAGCTTAAAAACAGAAAACACTCCTGTCATTGGCCAGGAGTGTTTTCTGTTACTTGGATGTTATGCAATTGGGTTCTATGAGAGGATGCTTCGCAGCATCTTGAGTAGTTTGTTCCGGATGTGAAAACTTATTCGTTATTGGCTAACTTACATTTTATTTTTATAAATTGACATACTAAATGTATCCAATTTATTTAGGAATCAAAGGTGGAAGTCTAATAATGATGTATGTCTTTCTGTGTTTTTTAGTTTTTAATTTACTAGCATTTTTCGTACCTAAAAGATTAGTTCCTATTGAAATATATGCTACATGTGTTTTTGCTTATGCCTATGGGATAACAACAGATTTAGTGTTAGATCTGCATTACAATCTGTATGGTTATCTTCAAAAAGGGTTTCAATGGTTATCGCTTTTAGCAGTTATTATGTATTTTCCCTCTATTAGTTTTTTATTTTTAAATTTTTATCCATTTAACAAAGCCTTAGGAAGAAAAGTACTTTACATTTTAAGTTGGACACTTTTCTCTGTTGTATTTGAATGGTTCGTAGTTCATACAGACTTTTTTTATTATAATGGCTGGAAATTACAATATTCGGCTCTAGTATACCCAATCATTTTTCTTATTCTTGTGAGTAACTTGAAATTAGTGAGGAGAATAATTGCTAGTAAATGCTAATCATATCTCATAAAAAACAAAAGTAAATTTGCAATATCCTATTTCATGAGTAAAAGAAAAAGCAGGCTTAAGCCTGCTCTTATAGCCTTAAAGGCTATTCTATAGTTAAGAAGTACGTATTAGTTTTTGTGAGGATTCTTGATGCAAAATTTGAAATTGTTGAACAGCTTCTGTCATAGATGGCGTATTCAACTTCTTTAAGATACTACTTCTTTGATACTTAATCGTGCACTCTTCAGTCGAGCAGCTTCAACAATTAAATCAGACGCTACACTTAGAATATTTTCAATACCCATTAATAGTTTTTCGTTTTGATCCATGATAAGACCCTCCTATTTTGTGAGGGCGACCCATGCTATAATAATTATGAAACTAGGAATTTCAAGTAGCAATGGGGTGTTTCTCTGCCAGGAGAAATGCCTTTTTTTAATATAGTTTGGACTTACTAAGATAAAAAAGACCTTTTAAAGGGAAATAAAGGGATATTCAAGTTTATCAATGAGGCAATAAATTATGTAGAAAACTATTTCTCAAACAAGGAACTGTATAAAGTTAATAAACAAGCTGATGAATTAAAGAAATAAAACGCTGAAGTTGCGGAAAGAGAAGGGTTTGAATTGGGTACATAAATATTTAGAAAAGACGAAAATGGTTGCTTTTATTCAACACATAGGTAGTATTCAGAAGCAAATTAAAAAGGAATAACAAAAATCTTAGTAAGAATAAGTAGTTTATGATATACTGCCCATTCATCAGCATATTAGATTTGAAGGTGCTCTCTTTTAAAGAGAGTACCTTTTTTCGTCAAGTGATTAGATACCTTACTTGTTAATGAATATAGATGGAGGTTTTTATATATGGACTATACATTTCCTATGGTTATTTCACTGGTTGCCTTAACATTTGCAATGCAGGCGCAATTGGAAAATAAAAAATTAAGACGACAAATTAAAGAGTTAGAAAAAAGACACTCTTAAAATAATGAGTGCTATCATTTATGATACTTTCAATCGAAGCACCGGCATATTTTTTACTTATCATTGTGGTATGTTACCAGGATACAATATCAATTGGAGATTCACTGGAAGGCTTGAACGGATATATCTTGAATGGGACTCGCACGGTTCTTAGGGTAGGCAGGGGTAGGGCTGCCCCTAACTTACCGGACGTAAATAGAAATGAATAGCCTATGAGTCCAAAAAAAAGGAAAAACTACCCTATAGGTAGTTTTCTTAGAGTTTATAACAAGGGTATTGTGGCTGATGCTCATCCATGCATCTTGAGTAGTATGCTTAAAATAATGAATAATATTCATTCATAAAATTCCTTTTTTTATATGTAAAAGAATAATAAACCAAGGTATGGAGATATTAAGCTTGTGCATAGCGAGAAAGGTGACACATTCTCATGAATATATTAAGGAGGATAACAATGGGAATTTTAAGTGGAAATCCTACAGATGAACCGATGCATTATGGCGAGGTGTTTGGAACATGGTCGTTTCTTTCTACTTCAAAAGGTTTAGTGGCTGGTTATCAAACATTTCTAAACCATGTAGGAGACAAGGATCTACATAAGTTAGTACAAGAGACAATCGAACAGTGTCAGCAAGAAATGAAAGGTGTAGAAAAGCTATTAAAAGAAAATGGAGTAGCTTTACCTCCCACTCCACCTGAACGTCCAGAAGCATGTTTAGATGATATTCCAGTAGGCGCACGTGTTCAAGATCCAGAAGTCGCTGCATATGATGACGCAGGGGATAGAGCAATTACCAACCCTATAGCTAATGATGAAACGACCTTAATAACACGACTTTTCACTTGTTTTCCACCTTCCAATGGTATGTTTAAAACAAATATTTCTATATTCAATTTTTAGAAATAAATTTATATCTAGATTCCAAGCACTCTCTTTTATATTAATTCTGCTTCAATAATATACCTATCAGGCGCATGACCAATGTACTCAAAAGGATAACAAGTTGTTAGAGTAAGAACTGACTTTTCCTTCTTTACAATAACTGTACGATCTTCTGCATCAGTGATCCATGTTTTCTTAATCTTATAGGTATAAGTATGGTCTTCATATTCTACAAGAAGTTGATCACCTTCTTTTAACGTACCAAGTCCAGTAAATACAGTATCTCTATGACCACTCAATACGGTATGTCCATTTCCAGATGGAGTTGTAGTGAGGTCACTTACAAACATTCCAACGCCTTTTTTTAAAACATCTTCGTCGGCGCCCCAATAAACTGGATACTTCTTTTTAATTGCTGGAATAATTAGGTTTGCCACATGTTCACCTGCTTCATGTTGGACTTGAGAATCTGGTATCTGTATTGGATTTACCTTCTTCTGGGGTATTGTTTTTTGATCTGCACTTTCTTCATAGTGCTTTATTTCTTTGTTTGTTAATTCCTCGGCTGATGAACGTCCTTTATTCCAATCTAGGTAATTTAATGATAAGTATTGATAATAGTCCAAACAGTGAACCGAGTCCATTAAATAGACCTACTCATAAATATTACAATTACCTGCAATCGATCAAAACTTCTGTTATCTATTATTACATGCCATTGTTCGTCCCTATTTTCAGGTGTGTAAAAACCCCACCTAACCATTTTAGAACCCAAACCATTCTTTGATATTAAAAGTCTGACTTCTGTGATTCCCTAATGGTATATATGTTTAATAACTAACTATATGAGTAAACTATTCAGTTCTAAAGACTCGTTTATAATAATTGTAAAAAATATTTAATTCCACAAAACTCCTTTCTTAGCTCTATAATGTTTAAAAAATGGAACTAACATAGTTCGAAAACACTTATTTTTTTACAAATTTATTTCATTTTTGAATTTTTAGTTTCATATTCAAATATAAGTAATTTTATAAGGTGCTCTATGCTAAAATAGACGATAAGTTAACCTTGAACTTCTATAAGTTTATATAACGAAGTGAAAATATTAACTATCCAACTATTCAAAAATACATAAACATTGCAGGGGAATTTTTAAATGATACTTATTAAAAATAGTGAAGAAGTAATACGAGAGGCTAAATATCAACTACATACAACAATGGATGACTATCAAACAAAAATTATTTCTATATTTGACAAGCATTATTTTCCTATGAATGAACGAATTAACTTAATGATTCTTCTCTCAGATATAAAAGAGCAGGCTGTATTAATTGGAAAACATGCGGCAATTAAAGGGAATTTGGAGCATGAAGAGCCAAATCAACTAATTACAGAAGTTGTAGAGGAAGTTCCATTCCAATACAGTAAAGAGACTATAACTGACTTGGAAAATAACATCCAAATTAGTAAAAAGAGGATTGAAGATATAGCAAAAAACTGCGGATTAGAAACAGAGGCAATAGTTCATTTAAAGGCTCTTTTACTTAATTTAAAAGTATCTAGTTATATAAATGGACATTATGAAATGTATGTAAAAGATAATACATTATCTAGAGAACGCTCATAGTATATTGAGATAAACTAATTAAAATTAATAATTTAGAGTAAACTACTTAAGAAGCCGAGAGGCATCTCAAAATAATTCTTTAGTTTCCTTACAAGGATAGAAAACCACTGATTAAATTGAACTGCACCCCAATTGTTAGACAAAAACTAATAATTGGTGGTTGGACTTGTCAATATTTATTGGACATTAAGTTAGGCTACTATGATGAATAAGCTTTTTCGTATTCAATAGGAGAAAGATAATGCATTCTTTTGGTATTGTAATAAAGCTCTATATATTTAAATACTTCTTTTCGAGCTTGTCCTGGTGTCGTAAATTTTGCACCATGAATGAGCTCTCTTTTTATGGTGTTATAAAAAGATTCCATTAATGCATTATCATAAGAATTTCCTTTTCTGCTAACACTTGAAACAGCACCGTACTTTTTCAGTATGGCTTGGAAATTACCAACTGTATATTGGGATCCCTGCTCTGTATGGATAATTAATCCTGTTGGAGGATGTTCTTTGTTATATCCTTGTAAAAAAGCGTCTATCACAAGAGAATCTTTCATCCGTGTACTCATGGACCAACCACTCACTTTTCTCGAGTACATATCTACAAATACCGCAAGGTATAAAGTGCCCTTTTGAGTAGGGATATAGGTAATATCACCGACCCATATTTTATTTCGTCCGTCTGTGTGAAAAACTTGATTTAAGAGGTTGGGCCTTTCTATAGAAGGTGATTTTTTATTATAACGTTTATAACGATACCGACTTCCTTTCGCATACAGGTTCATCTGACGCATCAGTTTTCCTACTCTTTTTCGATTTACCTTGATTCCCTTCTTTTCAAGAACCTTTGTAATTCTTAAGCATCCATATCGCCCCTTATGTTCCTTAAATATCTCCTGTATTTCTGTACGTAACACTTCATTTTCTAAAACCCTTTTAGAAGGTTTTCTCTGTAAATATTCATAGTAACCTGATCGTGAGATATTTAATGTTTTACAAGC
>Ga0164308_10000609_pt1 | contig 19391 bp, 16 predicted proteins | sample Whisoiple_246_MG_FD_109983 | JGI IMG/M metagenome (GOLD analysis project Ga0164308, IMG submission 109983) | Soil microbial communities amended with fresh organic matter from upstate New York, USA - Whitman soil sample_246_MG | ecosystem: Environmental > Terrestrial > Soil > Unclassified >...
AGGCCCTGCTGTACACCCTCGCCACTGACGTCGCGCGTGATCGAGGGGTTATCCGACTTGCGCGCGATCTTGTCGATCTCGTCGATGTAGATGATCCCGCGCTGGGCGCGCGCGACGTCAAAGTCGGCCGCCTGGATCAGGCGCAGCAGGATGTTCTCGACGTCCTCGCCGACATAGCCCGCCTCAGTCAGCGACGTGGCATCCGCGATGCAGAACGGCACGTCCAACACCCGCGCCAATGTCTGCGCGAGCAATGTCTTGCCGCTGCCCGTGGGACCCACAAGCAGCACGTTGGACTTCTGAAGCTCAACGTCGTCGACAATGTGTCCGGCGGCTACACGCTTGTAATGGTTGTACACAGCGACCGAGAGGGCCTTCTTCGCGGGCTCCTGACCGACGACGTACCCCTCGAGGAACTCGTAGATCTCGCGCGGCTTGGGAAGTTCCTCCCACCGCACCTCGGAGGTCTCCGCGAGCTCCTCCTCGATGATCTCGTTGCAGAGATCGATGCACTCGTCGCAGATGTACACACCGGGTCCCGCGATGAGCTTCTTCACCTGCTTCTGGCTCTTTCCGCAGAACGAGCACTTGAGCAGGTCGCCGCCATCACCGATGCGTGCCACGAGGTGCTTCCCCTTCGCCTGGGAGCAGCCTGGTTCAGCGGCTCCTGGTGCCTCTATCCGACGGTACCTTGCCTGGCCCCCCGTTCGGGCCCCCCTTGGCACGGTTCACACGGCCGGGGCCGTGCGGACGGAATGTGCCAAGGGGAAAGACCGACGTCAGACCGACGCGCCCGCGGTGGTCTTACGGGTGGAGACGATCTGGTCCACCAGACCGTACGCGAGTGCGTCGTCGGCCGTAAGGATCTTGTCGCGCTCGATGTCCTCGCTGATCTTCTCCAGCGGGGTGGTGGAGTGCTTGGCCAGCATCTCCTCGAGCTGGGTGCGCATCCGCAGGATCTCGTTGGCCGCGATCTCCAGGTCGGAGAGCTGCTCGCGGCCGGTCTGCGAGGACGGCTGGTGGATGAGCACACGGGCGTGCGGGAGCGCCATGCGCTTGCCCGGGGTGCCGGCGGCCAGCAGGACGGCGGCGGCGGAGGCGGCCTGGCCCATGCAGACGGTCTGGATGTCCGGCTTCACGAACTGCATCGTGTCGTAGATCGCGGTGAGCGCGGTGAACGAGCCGCCGGGGCTGTTGATGTAGATCGAGATGTCGCGGTCCGGGTCCATCGACTCCAGGCACAGCAGCTGCGCCATGACGTCGTTGGCCGAGGCGTCGTCGATCTGGACGCCGAGGAAGATCACGCGCTCCTCGAAGAGCTTCGCGTACGGGTCGTACTCACGCACACCCTGCGAGGTGCGCTCCACGAAGCGCGGGACGACGTAGCGGTTGTCCACCTGCGGGCCGGTGTAGAGGCCGCTCGCGGAGGCGCCGGAGAAGTTGTTCATGTGGGTCTTCACCATCCTGGTGGCGTATCTGGGGGCTGGAGGTCTCGGCGTACGAGAGGGTGCGGGGTGCTGCACGCCCGGATCAGGCGCCGGTGCCGCCGCCGCCCGGGATGCCCGACGCGACCGTGATGATCTCGTCGATGAGGCCGTAGTCCTTGGCCTCCTCGGCGGTGTACCAGCGGTCACGGTCGCCGTCGCGGATGATCGTCTCCACGGTCTGGCCGGAGTGGTGGGCGGTGATCTCCGCCATCCGCGTCTTCGTGCGGAGCAGGTACTGCGCCTGGATCTTGATGTCCGAGGCGGTACCGCCGATGCCGGCCGAACCCTGGTGCATGAGGATGTCGGTGTTGGGGAGCGCGAAGCGCTTGCCCGCCGTGCCACCGGTGAGCAGGAACTGGCCCATCGAGGCCGCCATGCCCATACCGATGGTGACCACGTCGTTCGGGATGTACTGCATGGTGTCGTAGACCGCCATGCCGGCCGTCACCGAGCCGCCGGGGCTGTTGATGTAGAGGTAGATGTCCTTGTCGGGTTCCGCGGCAAGGAGCAGAAGCTGTGCGGTGATCTTGTTGGCGATGTCATCGTCGACCTGCTGACCGAGGAAGATGATGCGCTCGCCGAGCAGTCGGCTGTAGACCTGGTCACCGAGGCCTCCACCGAGGGACGGCTCTCCGGCGGCGTAGGGCATCAGATTCGTCACGTATCCACCTGCTCGTCTCTGACGGCTCCGGCCGTCTCAGCGTCTTCGTACCGGGTGGGCCGGGACTACCCGACCCTTCCTCTTCATGGACCCTAACGCGCAGGTGGGACAACGCCATCCCGCTTCCCCAACTGTTCGCTGGGAGCGCAAGGTGAGCAGTCCGCACAAGGGTTCCCGGGTGCTTCCCCGGGCGCGATGGCCGATACGACGGCGGGCCCCGGACGTCGTACGTCCGGGGCCCGCCGCGTGGATCAGGTCAGCGAGCGGAACGGGGCTCAGGCCTCGTTCTTCTCGTCCTTCTCCTCAGCCTTCTCGGTGCCCTCGGCGGCCTCGACCGTCTCGGCGGCCTCGTCCGCTGCCTCTTCCTCGTCCTCGAGCTCGACGATCTCACCGTTGGTGTCCGTGACCTTGGCGGCCTCGACGACGACGGCGAGCGCCTTGCCGCGGGCGACCTCGCCGACGAGCATCGGCACCTGGCCGCCCTCGACGACGGCCTGGGCGAACTGGTCGGGGCTCATGCCGGAGGACGCCGCACGCCGCATGAGGTGCTCGGTGAGCTCCTCCTGGTTGACGTTCAGCTTCTCCTTGTTGACGAGCTCATCGAGGATGAACTGCGTCTTGATGCCCTTGATCGCCTGCTCGGAGGTCTCGTTCTCGAACTCCTCCAGGGTCTTGCCCTGGATCTCGAGGTACTTCTCGAGGTCGAGACCCATCTGACCGAGCTGGTGGTGCTCGAGGTTGTGCTTGCGGGTCTGGACCTCGTCCGCGAGAAGCTTCTCGGGGATCGGGACCTCGGCCAGCTTCAGCAGCTCCTCGAGGACGCGCTCCTGGGCCTGGGTGGCCTGGTCGTACTGCTTGGTGTTCTCGAGGCGCTTGCGGCTGTCCTCGCGAAGCTCGGCGAGCGTGTCGAACTCGCTCGCCATCTGCGCGAAGTCGTCGTCCAGCTCAGGCAGTTCGCGGGCGGAGACGGCGGTGACCTTGACGGTGACCTCCGCTTCCTTGCCCTCGGCGGAGCCGCCCTTCAGCTCGGAGGTGAAGGTGGCCTCGCCACCGGCCTCCAGGCCGGTCACGGCCTCGTCGATGCCGTCGAGGAGCTCGCCGGAGCCGATGGTGTACGAGACACCCGCGGCCACGCCGTCCTCGAGGACCTCTCCGTCGACCTTGGCCTCCAGGTCGATCGTCACGACGTCGCCCTCGGCGGCGGCGCGCTCGACCGGGTTGGTGGAGGCGAAGCGCTCACGGAGCTGCTCCACGGCCTTGTCGACGTCCTCTTCGGTGACTTCGAGTGCGTCCACGGTGACCTCGATGCCGGAGTAGTCCGGAATCTCGATCTCGGGACGGACGTCCACCTCGGCGGTGAAGGCCAGCAGCTCGCCGTCCTTGAGCTCGGTGATGTCGACCTCGGGCTGGCCCAGAACGTTGAGCTCACCCTCGTTGACAGCTTCCGTGTAGAACTTCGGAAGGGCGTCGTTGACGGCCTCCTCCAGCACTGCACCACGGCCGAACCGCTGGTCGATGACGCGGTTCGGGATCTTGCCCTTACGGAAGCCCTTCACCGTGACCTGCTGGTTGATCTTCTTGTACGCCGCGTCGAGGCTGTCCTTGAGCTCCTCGAAGGGCACCTCGATGCTGAGCCGAACCCGAGTCGGGTTCAGGGTCTCCACGGCGCTCTTCACGGTTCGGTCTCCTTGGTGGCTGACTTCTTGGGGTTCTGCTGGGCCGCCGAGAGGCGGCTTCGCGGATCGAGCCCGGTACATCAGACACACGGGCACGCAATTTGCATAGTAACGGCAAGGTGGAGGACTCCCACAATGCGATCTTGCTGGTGGTCGGGGTGGCCGGATTCGAACCGACGACCTTCCGCTCCCAAAGCGGACGCGCTACCAAGCTGCGCCACACCCCGTCGGTGCGACACGAAGGGTACATGCAGACGAGCGCTGCGTCGGCCGCTTTGCACGGGCCGTCACCGGCGGTGTCACGGGGGCGGGCCGATACGGGTGTGCACGCACCTTCCCCGACCCGCTAGGATGCTGTCCGTACCGAGTTCCACCGGGCCCTGCCGGACCCGTGGTGCGGTGCTTGCGGGCGTAGCTCAATGGTAGAGCCCTAGTCTTCCAAACTAGCTACGCGGGTTCGATTCCCGTCGCCCGCTCCAACGGCCCAGGGCCGGGCGGAGGATCTTTCCTCCGCCCGGCCCTGAGTGCTTCCGTGACGCCCCACGCGGGCGCGCCGGCCGCTACGCGGGAGGCAGCGCGTCCCGCAGCGCCCGGGCGGAGGCGGCCGGGTCGTAGCCCTCCGGGACGCCCTCGACCAGGATGATGTCGCCCTTGATGTGCCGCGAGCGCAACGGTGCGATCTCCTGGTACGCGGGCGAGTCCCACCAGGCCCGCGCCTCCTGGATCCCGGGGAAGCCGATCACCACGACGGCGCCCGGCCAGCTTCCCTCCTTCACCTCGTGCGGTGTGACGTGCACCAGGAAGCTGCCGCCGTACGGCTCGAACGTCGCGGGGATCCGCTCGATGTACTCGGCGATCTCCGGGTGCGGGGCGGCGTCCTGCAGGTGGGCTATCGCATAGGCGGGCATGGCGTCCTTCCGGTCGGCGGGGCTGCTGCGTCCGACCGGAGCATGGCACTCACGCGTGCCGGGTTCGATGACCCGTCAGGTAATGGAGGTCCGCCCGCGGGGAGCCGGGCGTCCGAGGCCCTCGTGGGGCGGGCGCGCCGCGGTGCCGAACGCATCGACAGGGCGGGCGGGTCGGCCCCGGGCCATCGGGCACCCGCGCGTGCGACCCGGCGGGCGGGTCGCCTGCCGGGCCGGGCGCTTCCGTGTGCCTCAGAAGCTGATCTGGTTGAGCGTGTCGGCTATCGAGTTCATGAATCTGTTGATCGACGGAGCCATGCCCGTCGAAGCCAGGAAGAAGCCGAACAGCACGGCGACGACCGCCGGGCCGCCCTTGATCGACCCGCCGCGGATCAGCACCACCAGGACGACCCCCAGCAGAAGCACCACAGACAGTGAAATGGCCACGACTGATCACACCCTTGGTCGGTCCGCCTTGCCGGCCCGGTGGCATGCGGTCGGCACACACCTCCGTCGCGCCCATCGTGCCACCAACTCCCCTGCCGATGCTGCCGGGTGAAGGTGGGAAACGGCCGGATCGCGCCATCCTCACGCCCGCGTGCGCCCGGGCACGCACGGGCGCACGCCGTGTCGCACAGGGGGAGCACGGGCCTGGGCGAAAAGGCTGTGCGCCCGCTGTGCGCAGGGCAGTTCGAATAACGATCGATGTGATCGTTTCCGTATCCCCACACTTCATTCACAGCGATTTGCCAGGAGTTCGTGCGACGAAATTCACTCTCGCCAACCTCCCGCCGATATGCGCCATTTAAGACGGATGAATCAGCACGTAACGGGCATCTGCTGATGGTTTTACTTTCGAATGACCGGGAACACGCGTTATTTCTTGAGAGTTTTACGCATGCCGATCGACGGGTCTAAGGTGCAGCAGATGTCCAAAGCTCCGAGCGAAATTCAGAGGGCCCCGTTCACCCCGGAGAGCCGGGAGTCGGAGCCGAGACACGAGCAGGTCCTGACGGCCGAGCGCACTCCCGCCGCCACCTCGAGGCCCGCCCAGGACCGCGCCGGGGCCCCCGCACCGGCCAAGCGCCGTGACGCGTACTTCGACAACGTGAAGTACCTCGCGATCGTGCTCGTCGCCGTGGCCCACGCCTGGGAACCGGTGATGGACGGCAGCCGCATCACACGTGCCCTGTACATGGTCGTGTACACGTTCCACATGCCGGCGTTCATCCTCGTCTCCGGATACTTCTCACGGTCCTTCGACATGAGCTCGCCCAAGGTGAAGCGCCTCGTCACCGGGGTCGTGGTGCCCTACGTGCTCTTCGAGACGGCGTACTCGCTCTTCAAGCGGTACGCGGACGGCGCGGCCGACACCTCCATCACCCTGCTCGACCCGTTGTTCCTCACCTGGTTCCTGATCGCTCTGTTCATCTGGCGCGTGACAACGCCGCTGTGGCAGTCCCTGCGCCACCCCCTGCCGGTCGCCCTCGTCATCGCCATGCTCGCCTCGGTGTCGCCGGAGATCGGTGACGATCTGGACCTGCAGCGCGTCTGCCAGCTCCTGCCGTTCTTCGTGCTCGGCCTGCTGATGAAGCCCGAGCACTTCCAGCTCGTGCGGCGTCGCGAGGTGCGGCTGCTGGCCGTACCGCTGGCCCTCGGGGCCCTGGTGTTCGCCTACTGGGCCGCGCCGCGCATGCGGCTGGGCTGGTTCTACCGCAGCAACAGCGCCCAGGAGATGGACTTCCAGTGGTGGACGGGGCCCGTGATGACCCTGGCCATGTTCGGATGCGCGATGCTGCTGACGGTCGCGTTCCTCGCCTGGGTGCCCCGCCGTCCCATGTGGTTCACCGTGCTGGGGGCCGGAACCATCTGCGGCTACCTGCTGCACGGCTTCCTGATCAAGGGCGCCGTCTACTACGGCCTGTTCGACCGCTACGAGTGGCTCTCCGGCCCCGTCGGGATCGTCCTGGTCTCCGTCGTCGCGGCCGTCGCCGTGACCCTGCTCTGCACCCCGCCGGTCCGGCGCGCCCTGCGCTTCGCGACCGAGCCGGACATGAAGTGGGCGTTCCGCCGGAGCCCCGCCAAGCGCTGAGCCTGTCCGGATCGGCCCCCTGACGCCGGGGGCCGATCCCCCGGGGCGTCAGCCCGCGGCGGGGTTGGCTTGATCCCGCCGTTCGGTCGGCCCGGCACCCCCGTCGAGCCCCAGCAAGCCGCGTACCTGCGCATATTTCTCGGTCAGACGGGTACGGGTCGCCGGCTCGAGCACCGCGAGCCGGTCCGGGTCGGCGTTGTGCGCCAGATCCGACTCCTTGATCAGCAGCGCTCCGGGCGTGGCGAGAATCCGCCCGGTGTACGCGAAGAGGTCCTCGCCGTCCCGCTTGGTGACGGCGAGGACCATGTCTTTCACCCGCCCGGACAGCGGGGCCTCGTCCAGCCACCGCCGCGACAGCGCGCCGTCCTCGATCGCGTCGTGCAGCCAGGCCGCGGCGATCTGCTCCTCGCTCCCTCCCCGGATCCGCACGCCCTCGGCCACCGCGGCCAGGTGCTCCGCGTACGGGCGTCCCGCCTTGTCGGTCTGCTCCCGATGGGCCTCGCGGGCGATCAACTCCACCTGGGACAGGTTCAGATACGGCATCGGCATGGGCCGACTCTACGCCCGGCCCCCGCCTCCTCGGACGGTTCCACGAGTGCACCCCTGATCGTTCGGTAAACTAATTACTGACGATTCCTTGACGCGCTCTTGACCGAAAGAAGGAGACAGGCTCATCGGACACGCAGACACGCTCATCGCCATGGGGGGCGCGTTCCTCGCCGCGGCCGTCCTCGCCCGCGTAGGCGGCCGTATCGGACTGCCGACCATCCCCCTGTTCATCCTGGCCGGGATCCTGCTCGGCCCGCACACCCCCGGGGTCGTCCTCCTCGACGATCCGCACGACCTGGAGATGCTCTCCGCGCTCGGCCTGGTGCTGCTGCTCTTCTACCTCGGCCTCGAGTTCCACCTGGACGACCTGAAGAAAGGCGGGCGCAAGATGGCGCTCGCCGGCGGCACCTATCTCGCTCTGAACGTCGGCGCCGGTCTCGGCTTCGGCTTCGCGCTGGGCTGGGGCACCTCGGAAGCGCTGGTGCTGGCGGGTGTGCTCGGCATCTCGTCGTCCGCCATCGTCACGAAGGTCCTGGTCGACCTCGGCCGGATCGGGAATCCGGAGACCCGGCCGATCCTCGGCATCATCGTCGTCGAGGACGTCTTCCTCGCCCTCTATCTCGCCGCGCTGCAGCCGATCCTGTCCGGGGCGGACAGCCTCGGGGCCGCGGTGCTCGACGGCGGCAAGGCCTTCGGATTCCTGCTGCTGCTCGCCCTGATGGCCCGGTTCGGCACGAAACTCGTCGGCAAGCTGATGAACACCAAGGACGACGAGCTCCTCGTCATCTCCTTCCTCGGTGTCGCCGTCTTCGTGGCCGGGGTCTCGGAGTGGTTCGGCGTGGCCGACGCGATCGGCGCCTTCATGGTCGGCCTGATGCTGGGCAGCACCACCTCGGGCCCCCGCATCCTGAAGCTCGTCCATCCCCTGCGGGACGCGTTCGGAGCGATCTTCTTCTTCGCCTTCGGACTCTCCATCAACCCGGGCGACCTGCCGAGCGTGCTGTGGCCGGTGCTGGCCGCCGTCGCGGTGACCGTGCTGATGAACGTCTTCGCCGGTATGGCCACGGCCAAGATCTACGCCTTCGGGCCGAAGGCCACGGCCAACGTCTCCACCACCCTGGTGGCGCGCGGCGAGTTCGCGCTGATCCTCGCCACCATGGCGGCGGGCGCGGGCCTGGACGAACGGCTCTCGCCGTTCATCGCCGGGTACGTGCTCCTGCTGGCGGTCCTGTCGCCGCTGGCGGCCGGCCGGTCGCACTGGCTCGCCCGGATCCTCCCCGGCGGGCGCACACGGGACCGGGAGACCGAGAAAGAGGCGGTACCGGTCTGAGGGGCGGCCGACCCGGGTGGGGAGGCCCTGGCCGCGCACCCGGGACGACGCCCTCCGGGACTTCTCCACCTTCGGGTGACCGCATGACACGTGCATTGACGTCCGTGCGGTTTCGACCGCTTCCGTACGGTTCAGCCGCGACGGGACAGCAGCAGGAGGGCGCGGTCGTCGTTGACGTCCTTCGCGCAGGCCTCGATCAGATGCCAGGCCGCGCCCTCGAAGCCCGTCGCGACGTAGCGGTCGGCCTCGCCGGTCAGCCGGTCGATGCCCTCCGCGATGTCGCGGTCGGACGCCTCCACCAGGCCGTCGGTGAACAGCATCAGGACGTCCCCGGGTGCCAACGAGCCCTTCACCGCGTCGAACTGCGCTCCGTCGTAGACGCCGAGCAGGGGGCCTTCGGCCGCCTTCTCCTCCCACAGGCCACTGCCCGCGTGCAGTTGGAGGGCGGGGGGATGGCCGGCGGAGAGGAGTTCGTAGTCGCCGGACTCCAGGTCCAGGACGAGGTGGATCGAGGTGGCGAAGCCCTCGTCCCAGTCCTGGCGCAGCAGGTAGCCGTTGGCGGCGGGCAGGAAGCCGTGCGGCGGGAGGGAACCGAGGAGTCCGCCGAAGGCGCCCGACAGGAGGAGGGCGCGGGATCCGGCGTCCATGCCCTTGCCGGAGACGTCCGTGAGGACGACTTCCAGGGTGCGCCCGCCGTGGGTGCGGGCGGCGACGACGAAGTCACCCGAGAAGGACTGGCCGCCGGCGGGGCGCAGCGCCATCTCCCGGTGCCAGCCCTCGGGCAGTCGCGGCAGGGCGCTCTGGACCCGGATCCGCTCGCGCAGGTCGAAGAGCATCGTGCCGCCGCGTCGCCACGGCACCCCGACCCTGGCTCGGAACTGGGCGAGGACGAGCCCGAAGAAACCGCAGGCCGCGACGACCAGGACGGTGCCCGGTGTGACCCGGGCGGGGCCGTCCGCGTAGGGGCCGAGGGCGATGGACTCGACGATCAGGGCGGCGGCCGCCGTCGCGTAGAGGCTCAGCAGACTGGCCGGACGCAGCAGGAGACCGCCCGCCACGATCGGCAGGGCCAAGGCGGTCGGGGAGCACCAGACGGGGTTGAGCAGCGTGGTGCAGGTGATCACCGGGATGATGACCAGCAGGCCGGCCAGGGCTATCCAGTCGGACCCGTCGCCGCGGAAGTAGTCCACCCCGGACCGGCGCAGCGCGATGCGCGCCCGGTGTGCCGATCTGCGCCACCGGGCGGTGAAGGTCTCTGCTCCACTGCGACGTGCCATTGTCGGGACCTTATCCACCCGACGGCCTCCGGTGCAGGGGGACCCGGTGTCAATGTGTTCGAAACCAGGTCGCCCCAGGTCGCACGCCCCTGATAAGCAGGGCTCATGAACACGGATTTGCGCACATTGTCGGCCACGGAGTGGGACTCCTGGCTCGGCTGTATCGAGTTGGCGTTCGGCGGCGTCCCCCTCTCCCCGGAGTCCCGCGAGCTGTACGCCGCGCTGGCCGAACCGGAGCGGGCGCTGGGGCACTGGGACGGTGCCGAATGCGTGGGTACGGCCGGTGCGTACGGCTTCCGGCTGACCGTCCCGGGCGGGGCGGCGGTGCCGGCCGCGGGGATCACGATGGTGAGCGTCGCCTCGACGCACCGGAGGCAGGGGCTGCTGACGTCGATGATGCGGCGCCAGCTGGACGACGTCCGCTCGTGGGGCGAGCCGCTCGCGGTGCTGACGGCCTCGGAGCCCGGCATCTACGGCCGGTTCGGCTACGGCGCGGCGTCGGCGGAGGCGAAGCTGCGGATCGACAGTTCCCGGGTCGGGCTCGCGCTGCCGCCCGGCACGGACGGGGTTCGGGTGCGCCGGTCGTCCCCGCGGGAGGCGCTCGACGCCTGCGAGGCGGTGTACGCGCGTGTGGCGCCGGACCGGCCCGGCACCCTGGTGCGGCAGCCGGGCTGGGAGAGGGTGCCGGTGAGCGACCCGGAGAGCTCCCGGGGCGGGGGCTCTCCGCTCCAGTGCGTGCTCGCGGAGCGGGACGGCGAGGTCACGGGTTACGTCACGTTCCATCTGCGGCCGGGCTGGGACGGCGCCGTACCCAACGGCACGGTCGCGGTGCGCGACCTCGCGGCACTCGACCCCGCGTCGTACGCGGCGCTGTGGCGCTTCCTGTTCGGCATCGACCTGACCTCGGTGGTCGAGTGCGGCAGCCGGCCCGTGGACGACGCGCTGCTCCGGCTGGTCTCGGACGTCCGGCGCTGCGAGGTGCGGGTGCGGGACGGGCTCTACGTGCGGCTGGTCGAGCTGGGTGCGGCGCTGGAGGCCCGCGCCTACCGGGCCCCGGTGGACGTGGTGCTGGAGGTGGAGGACGCCTTCTGCCCGTGGAACGCGGGGCGTTGGCGGCTGACCACCGACGCGGAGGGCGCGGCCACCTGCCGGCGGACGGAGGACGAGCCCGAACTGGCCCTGTCCGTGAACGACCTGGGCGCCGCCTACCTGGGCGGGGTGTCCCTGACGACGCTGGCGGCGGCAGGGACGGTGCGCGAGCTGCGGGAGGGGGCGCTGGCCGCGGCCTCACTGGCGTTCGGCTCGGACACGCAGCCGTGGTGCCCGCACGGTTTCTGATCCGGGCCCTCCCCGGCCTGCCTACCTGCCCGCCGCGGAGGGCTGGCAGGCCGGGCACCAGAAGAGGTTGCGGGCCGCCAGGTCCGCGGTCCGGATCTCGGTGCCGCAGATGTGGCAGGCCTGCCGGGCCCGGCGGTAGACGTACACCTCGCCGCCGTGGTCGTCGACCCGCGGGGGACGGCCCATGGCCTCCGGGAGGTGCTCGGGGCGGACCGTGTCGATGCGGTTGTTCCGCACGCCCTCGCGCATCAGGACGCCGAGGTCGGCCCAGATCGCGTCCCACTCGGCCCGGGTGAGGTCCTTGCCCGCGCGGTACGGGTCGATGCCGTGCCGGAAGAGGACCTCGGCGCGGTAGACGTTCCCGACGCCCGCGACGACCTTCTGGTCCATCAGCAGGGCGGCGACGGTGACGCGGCTGCGGGCGATGCGGAGCCAGGCGCGTTCGCCGTCCTCGTCCGCGCGCAGCGGGTCGGGGCCGAGCCGGTCGTGTATCGCCCGCTTCTCGGGGCCGGTGATCAGGGCGCAGGTGGTGGGGCCGCGCAGGTCGGCGTGGTGGGAGTCGTTGAGCAGGCGCAGCCGGACGGTGTCGGTCGGCGGAGGCGCGGGGACCGTGCCGAAGCCGAGCTTGCCGAAGAGGCCGAGGTGGATGTGGACCCAGGCCGATCCCTCGAAGCCGAGGAAGAGGTGCTTGCCGTGGGCGTCGACACCGGTCAGGACACGTCCGTCCAGCAGGGCCGCGCTGTCGGAGAACTTCCCCTGGGGGCTGCTCACCCGCACCGGGCGGCCCGCGAACCGCTCGTGGTGGTCTGCGGCGAGACGGTGGATCGTATGCCCCTCGGGCACGGCTGTTCTCCTGGTGACGCGCTCGTGCCGCCGGGCGGGAGCCCGGCGGCACGAGGGAAGCGGGTGCGGGCCGTTCAGCCCTGCTGCGGATGGTGGGCCGGGATCGGGGGCAGCTCGCCGGTGTTCTCGTACGCCGAGAGCATCTCGATGCGGCGGGTGTGACGCTCCTCACCCGAGTACGGCGTGGCCAGGAAGATCTCGACGAACTTCGTGGACTCCTCCAGCGTGTGCATGCGGCCGCCGATGGCCACCACGTTGGCGTCGTTGTGCTCGCGGCCGAGCGCGGCGGTCTGCTCGCTCCAGGCGAGCGCGGCGCGGACGCCCTTGACCTTGTTCGCGGCGATCTGCTCGCCGTTCCCGGAGCCGCCGATGACGATGCCGAGGCTGTCCTTGTCCGCTGCCGTCCGCTCGGCGGCGCGGAGGCAGAACGGCGGGTAGTCGTCCTGGGCGTCGTAGATGTGGGGACCGCAGTCGACGGCCTCGTGGCCGTGGGCCGTGAGCCACTCGACGAGGTGGTTCTTCAGTTCGTAGCCGGCATGGTCGGAGCCGAGGTACACGCGCATGGTGCGAAGTGTGGCACGGACCGGGCGGGGTAATGGTCAGCGGGGTCGGGAGCCACCGGGGTTTCCCGGAGGCCCTGTTCAGGTCCGGACCTGTGTGCCGTGCCACTCGGGCAACGATCGGGTCAAGGAAACGGATGAGGGGGTTCCGCTTCTGGTGCCGGCCGGGCTTGAATGCGTGGCCTTGCCTTCGCACCACCACCGCCAAGGCAAGTAATACCGACACACATGATCAGAAAACCTAAGGATTCGATCCATGACGTCGCAGACGACTCTGGCCGGACCGGGTCAACAGCCCGGCGAGCCAGGTAAGCCCGACTCCCAGGACGGGCTCCAGGCAGGTCTCAAGAACCGTCACCTCTCGATGATCGCCATCGGCGGTGTGATCGGGGCGGGCCTCTTCGTCGGCTCCGGAGCCGGCATCGCGGCAGCGGGACCGGCCATTCTCCTGTCGTACGCGCTGGTCGGCCTCATGGTCGTCTTTGTCATGCGAATGCTCGGCGAGATGGCGGTCGCCCGGCCGAGCTCGGGTTCCTTCTCCGCCTACGCCGACCAGGCCCTGGGCCGCTGGGCCGGTTTCTCCATCGGCTGGCTGTACTGGTTCTTCTGGGTCGTGGTGCTCGCCGTCGAGGCCACGGCGGGTGCCAAGATCCTGGAGAGCTGGGTACCCGGCGTCCCGCAGTGGGCCTGGGCCCTGATCGTCATGGTGGTCCTGACGGCGACCAACCTCGTCTCCGTCGGCTCGTACGGCGAGTTCGAGTTCTGGTTCGCCGGGATCAAGGTCGTGGCGATCGGCGCGTTCGTCGTCGTCGGTCTGCTCGCCGTCTTCGGCGTCCTGCCGGGGTCGGACCACGCGGGATCGGGCCTCGCCCACCTCACGGACACCGGCGGGTTCTTCCCCGAGGGGCCGGGGGCCATCCTCACGGGTGTGCTGATGGTCGTCTTCTCCTTCATGGGCAGCGAGATCGTGACGCTGGCGGCGGGTGAGTCCGAGGACCCGCGCCGTGCCGTCTCCAAGGCCACCAACAGCGTGATCTGGCGTATCGCCATCTTCTACCTGGGCTCGATCTTCGTCGTCCTGACCCTGTTGCCGTGGAACGACCCCTCGATCGTCGAGGACGGCTCGTACGTCGCCGCGCTGAACGTCATCGGCATTCCGCACGCCGGGCAGGTCATGGACGTCATCGTGCTGACGGCCGTGCTGTCCTGTCTCAACTCCGGCCTCTACACCGCCTCGCGCATGGCCTTCTCGCTCGGACAGCGCGGGGACGCGCCGAAGGCGTTCTCCACGGTGAACAAGCGGGGCGTGCCGCAGGCGGCGATCCTCTCGTCCGTCGTGTTCGGCTTCGTGGCCGTGTTCTTCAACTACCAGTGGCCCGACACCGTGTTCGCGTTCCTGCTGAACTCCTCCGGCGCGGTCGCCCTGTTCGTGTGGCTGGTGATCTGCTTCACCCAGCTGCGGATGCGCGGCATCATCCTGCGCGAGTCGCCCGAGAAGCTCGTCGTGCGGATGTGGCTCTTCCCGTACCTGACCTGGGCGACGATCGCGATGATCTCCTTCGTCCTCGTCTACATGCTGACCGACGACGCCGGGCGCGAGCAGGTTCTCCTCTCGCTGCTGGTCGCCGCCCTGGTCGTGGCGGTCTCGCTGGTGCGGGACGCGCGCAGCAGGAAGGCGGCGGCACCGGTCGAGTGATCGGTACGCATACCTGACGGCGGATGTCAGGTATACCCGGAAGGCTCTCCCTCGCCACGCGGTCCCGCGAGCGAACGGAGAGCCTTCGTCATGACAGCCACACCCACGGCCGGGAGTTTCCAGACCGGTTTCGCCATCCGTCCCGATCTCCTGGTGGAGGCCCGCGGGGCCGCCGACGTACGGGCCGCCGTCCGGGACGCGGCCGCACACGGCCGGTCCGTGGCCGTCCGCGCGACCGGCCACGGGCTGCCGGGTCCGGTCGAGGGCGGCGTGCTGGTCGACACCCGCCGGATGGACACCGTGGAGATCGATCCGGTGCGCCGCACCGCGCGCATCGGGGCGGGTGCCACCTGGGGGCGGGTCGTCGAGGCGGCCGCCCGGCACGGGCTCGCCCCGCTGAACGGATCGGCGCCGGGCGTCGGCGCCGTCTCGTACACCCTGGGCGGCGGTCTGGGGATCCTGGGCCGGGAGTTCGGCTACGCGGCCGACCATGTGCGCGCGCTGGACGTGGTGACGGCCGACGGCGTCCTGCGCCATGTCACCCCGGACGCCGAACCGGACCTCTTCTGGGGGCTGCGGGGTGGCGGGCACCGGCTGGGTGCCGTGACGGAACTGGAGACCGGCCTGGTGGCCGTGGGCCGGCTGTACGGCGGCTCGCTGGCCTTCGACGGGGCCGCGGCCCCACAGGTGCTGCGGCACTACCTGGAGTGGACCCGGACCGTGCCGGACACCTGCACCTCGTCGCTCGCGGCGCTGAGCTACCCCGACGTCCCGCAGATGCCGCAGGCCCTGCGGGGGCGGTACGCCGTCTCGGTGCGCGTCGCGTACACCGGCTCCGCCGTCGCCGGCGAGGCGCTGGTGGCGCCGCTGCGGGCGATCGGCCCGGCGCTCTCGGACTCGCTGCGGGAGATGCCGTACACGGAGAGCCACACCATTCACAGCGACCCGCCGTTCCCGCACGCGTACTACGGCGAAGGGCTGATGCTGCGCGAGCTGGACGCGGGGAGCGCGACGCGGGTGCTGGAGCTGACCGGGCCGACGGCCCCGATGATGACGGTGGTCCAGATCAACCACCTGGGCGGCGCCCTGGCCTCGCCACCCCCGGCCGGCAACGCGGTGCCGCACCGGGAGGCCGGCTTCCTGCTGCGGCTGCTGGCCATGACGGCCGGGACGGACGTGGCCGCCGCACGGCACCTGTTCGCGCGGGCGGCCGGGGAGACGGCGCCCCACGGCCTGGGCCGCGCGCTGAACTTCTCCTTCGGCGGCGGGGACCGCACCGGAGGCCTGCACGGCCCCGGGACGCGCGAGAGGCTCGCCGGTCTGGTGTCGCGGTACGACCCGGCGAGCCTCTTCGGTGGTGCCTACGGCGTCGGTGACGACGCCGTGTGACCAGCGGCGGCGTCGGAGGCGACGCCCGCCGGCCGTGGTCGTCAGCCTCGGCGGCCGGCCAGCTTCCAGGAGGCGGGCAGGGCGCCCATGGCCAGCGCGGCCTTGAGCGCGTCGCCGATCAGGAACGGCACGAGACCGGCCGCGACGGCCGCGCTCATCGACATGCCCGTGGAGAGCGCCAAATACGGCACGCCGACCGCGTAGATGACGAGGGAGCCGACCGCCATCGTGCCCGCGGTGCGCAGGACGGACCGGTCCCCGCCCCGGCGGGCGAGACCGCCGACGACCGTGGCGGCGAGCAGCATGCCCAGGACGTAGCCGAAGGACGCGCCGCCCGGGCCGGAGGTGCCCTCGGAGAACCACGGCATACCGGCCATGCCGACGAGCGTGTACAGGGCGAGGGAGAGGAATCCGCGGCGGGCGCCGAGCGCGGTGCCGATGAGCAGCGCGGCGAAGGTCTGGCCGGTGACGGGGACCGGGGAGCCGGGGACGGGCACGGCGATCTGGGCCGCGATGCCGGTGAGTGCGGCGCCGCCGACGACCAGCGCGGTGTCCACGGCGTAGCGGTGCCGGGCTGCGGGCAGCAGGTCGGCGAGGACCGCTCCGGAACGGGCGGGGGCGGCAGCAGTACTCATCGGGACTCCGCGGGTGAGGTCGGCAGGCAGGGACGGACTGGAGGTGACGTTAGCCGACGTGCCATCGCTCCATCACCATCAGCCGCCCACAAAGCGGTGGTTGAGGGCTTAGTCGGGTTCACACAAAGAGCGTTGCGCAACAATCCCTCGGCGTGATGCTGGTCACTGAGGCTGAGGTGTACGCGGCCCTCCGTTCGGGAAGGGGCGCCGTCCCGTGAGACTGTAGGTTCCCCATAAATGATCCGAGAGTGATCCGCAGCTCATGCACGACGCGCCCCCCACGCACCCCCCTGTTCCGCCCGAGCCCCTGGCCCAGGGTCTGAAACAGCGCCATCTGACGATGCTCGGCCTGGGCGGGGTGATCGGCGCCGGGCTCTTCGTCGGGTCGGGCGCCGGGATCGCGGTCGCCGGGCCCGCCGTCGTCGTCTCGTATCTGATCGCGGGCGCGCTCGCGATGCTGGTGATGCGGATGCTCGGCGAGATGTCGGCGGCGATGCCGGCGTCCGGGGCGTTCTCGGTGCACGCGGAGCGGGCGCTGGGCCGCTGGGCCGGCTTCTCGGTGGGGTGGCTGTACTGGTTCCTGCTGGTCGTCGTCCTCGCCGTGGAGGCGACGGCCGCCGCGCAGATCGCCCACGGCTGGGTGCCCGCGGTGGACCAGTGGCTCTGGGTGCTGCTGTTCATGGTGGTGTTCACGGTGGCCAACCTGACGGCCGTGAAGAACTTCGGGGAGTTCGAGTTCTGGTTCGCCGCGCTCAAGGTGGGCGCGATCGTGGTCTTCCTGGTGCTCGGTCTGCTGGCCGTCCTCGGCGTGCTGCCCGACACCCGTCCGGTGGGGCTGACGAACCTCACCGGCCAGGGCGGCTTCCTGCCCAACGGCTGGGACGGCGTGGTGTCCGGGGTGCTCACCGTGGTGTTCGCCTTCGGCGGGCTGGAGGTCGTGACGATCGCGGCGGCCGAGACCGACGACCCGGCGCGTGCCGTGGGCCGCGCGGTGCGCAGCGCGGTGGTGCGCATCCTCTTCTTCTACGTCGGCTCGATGCTGGTGATCGTGACCGTGCTGCCGTGGACCGCGCAGCAGGCCGGACTCAGCCCCTACGTGAAGGTCCTGGACTCGATCGGGGTGCCGTCGGCCGGGCAGATCATGAACATCGTGGTGTTCGTGGCCCTGCTCTCGGCGCTCAACGCCAATCTCTACGGCTCGTCCCGGATGATCTTCTCGCTGGCCGAGCGGGGAGAGGCGCCGCGGGGGCTGCTGAGGGTGTCCGGCGGGCAGGGGGGCGGCGTGCCCCGCAGGGCGGTGCTCGCCTCGGTGGCCTTCGGCTTCGTCTCGGTGCTGCTCAATCTGAAGTGGCCCGACTCCGTGTTCCTCTACATGCTCAACTCGGTCGGGGCGGTCCTGCTGTTCGTCTGGGGGCTGATCGCCGCCTCCCAGCTGCGGCTGCGGCGCCGGCTGGAGCGGGAGGCGCCGGGCGCGCTGACGTTGCGGATGTGGTGCTTCCCTTATCTGACCTGGGTGACTCTGGCCGGTCTGCTGGCCGTCCTGCTGCTGATGCTCACCGACGACGTGGCCCGCCCGCAGGTGCTGTGGTCGGCGGGTGCGACCGGTCTGGTGCTGCTCGTCGCGGTCGTACGGGAGCTGCGCTCGAGGTAGTAGGCAGGTGCACACCTTGTGTGAGCCTGGTGACCGTATAGCGGACGTCCGTTCCCCCTGGGCGGGGCCCGTGGCAAGACTGTGGCCCGACCCCTGTCCCGACCAGTGAACAGAGTTTGTCCATGTCCCGGACCTCCGCGCCGCCCCCCACGGACGCCACCGCCCCCGCCGCCGACTCCGCGCTCACCCACGGACTCAAGCAGCGCCACCTGTCGATGATCGCCCTGGGCGGTGTGATCGGAGCGGGGCTCTTCGTCGGCTCGGGTGCGGGCATCGCCGCGGCCGGTCCCTCGATCGTCGTCGCGTACGGCATCTCCGGGCTGCTCGTCATGTTCGTGATGCGGATGCTCGGTGAGATGTCGGCGGCCAACCCCGCCTCCGGCTCCTTCTCCGTCCACGCGGAACGGGCGATCGGCCCCTGGGCGGGATTCACCGCCGGGTGGTCGTTCTGGGTGCTGCTCTGTGTCGCGGTCGGGCTGGAGGGCATCGGCGCCGCGCAGATCGTCACCGGCTGGCTGCCCGGCACCCCGGAATGGGCCTGGGTCGCCCTGTTCATGGTGATCTTCCTCGGCACGAATCTCGCCGCCGTCAAGAACTTCGGTGAGTTCGAGTTCTGGTTCGCCGCCCTCAAGGTCATCGCGATCACCCTGTTCCTGGTGCTGGGTCTCCTCGCGATCCTGGGGGTGCTGCCCGGAACGGACTCCCCCGGCACGTCGAACCTCACCGGCGACGGCGGCTTCATGCCGAACGGTTCGGAGGGACTCATCATCGGTCTGCTCGCCTCCGTCTTCGCGTACGGCGGCCTGGAGACCGTCACCATCGCCGCGGCCGAGTCCGAGAACCCGGTCCAGGGTGTCGCCAAGGCGGTGCGTACGGCGATGTGGCGCATCGCCGTGTTCTACATCGGCTCGATGGCGGTCATCGTGACCCTCGTGCCGTGGGACGACCCCCAGGTCGCCGAGGTCGGCCCGTTCTACGCGATGCTCGACCACCTCGGTATCGGCGGTGCCGCGGAGATCATGAACGTGGTGATCCTCGTCGCCCTGCTGTCGGCGATGAACGCCAACATCTACGGCTCCTCACGCATGGCCTGCTCCCTCGTCGCCCGCGGCCAGGGCCCGAAGGTCCTCGGCAGGATCTCCTCCGGTGTCCCGCGCAACGCCGTGCTCGCCTCCTCGGTGTTCGGCTTCCTGTGCGTGCTGCTCAGCTACTGGCGCCCCGAGGACGTCTTCCCCTGGCTGCTCAACATGATCGGCGCGGTGATCCTGGTCGTCTGGATCTTCATCGCCGTCTCGCAGCTGA
>Ga0164308_10000610_pt1 | contig 19372 bp, 20 predicted proteins | sample Whisoiple_246_MG_FD_109983 | JGI IMG/M metagenome (GOLD analysis project Ga0164308, IMG submission 109983) | Soil microbial communities amended with fresh organic matter from upstate New York, USA - Whitman soil sample_246_MG | ecosystem: Environmental > Terrestrial > Soil > Unclassified >...
GGGAGCGCGCGGGCTGCTGCAAGAGCAAGCACCGCGTCGCACGACCGCCCTTCGTCGTAAGTGAAATTTCGGACTCGAAAGCCGCGCCGGGCAAGGCCCGCCGCTAGGGCGAAAACCGGGGGCGACTGCCCGCGGCGAGGCCGACTCTGACAGATCCGCGGAGGAGTGCAAGCGCGCCGCTCGCGGCGGTCTGGGAGCCTGGGGGAAACCTGGGGGCGGGAGCCCGCTTTTCGCATGAATCGCGCGGTTTGTGGCATGCTGCGGCTGGCATGCAGATCGAGTTGATCGCAACTGCGAGTGAGGATTCGGCGTTCCTGCCTCGGCTCGGCCTGGGCGTCCTGGCCTCGCTGACGCCTGCCGAGGACGAGGTGATTTACACCGACGACCTGGTGAGACCCTTCGACCTCGAAAAGGACGTGAAGGACGTCGACCTGGTCGGCATCAGCGTGGACAGCAAGACCGCGCGCCGCAGCTACGAAATCGCTGCTGCGTATCGCGCACGCGGCGTGAAGGTCGTGCTCGGTGGCATTCATCCGACCGCGGTGCCGGAAGAAGCACTTCACTTTGCGGATTCGGTGGTGCTGAGTGAAGCCGAAGATCTTTGGCCGCAGCTCCTACGTGATTTCAAACGCGGTGAATTGAAGCCGATCTACCAAGGTCCTTTGCCGGATTTGGGCGGCAAGCCCAACCCGCGGCGGGACTTGTTCCGTTCCAAGAAGTACATCCCGTTTCAAGTGGTGCAGACGATGCGCGGCTGTCCGTACCCCTGTGAGTTCTGCAGCGTGTCGACCGCCAACGGGACTACGATGCGCTTCCGCCCCGTGCAAGAGGTGCTCGACGAGCTCGGCACGCTGGGAAAGCTGATCCTGTTTGCCGACGACAACGTGATGATCCACCGCAAATACTCGGCGGAGCTCTTCACTCGGATGATACCGCTGCAAAAGCACTGGATCGGGCAGTGTTCGCTGGCCGCGGTGAAGCGCATCGAGAACGTGAAGTTGATGGCAGAGAGCGGCTGCAAGGCGCTGTTCATCGGTTTCGAGAGCATCGATGACAGCACGCTGCAGCACACCGGCAAGCGCCAAAACCGACCTTCGCAATACCGCGAAGTGATGGACATGCTCCATGACCACGGCATCTCTACTTGGGGCAGCTTCGTGTTCGGCTTCGACACGGACGACCGCGAGGTGTTCGACCGCACCGTCGAGTTCGGCATCGATATGAAGCTGACGATGGCCCTGTACGCCATCCTCACGCCCTATCCAGCGACGAAACTCTACCGAAGACTGAAAGAAGAGCGCCGGCTGACCAATGAACGATGGTGGCTGGGCGGCGACCACGACGCCGGCTCGCCCTACTTCACGCCCAGCAACATGTCGCGTGAAGAGTTGCGCGAGGGCTGGCAACGCGCCTGGCAACGCTTCTATTCGCCACGCGCGATCTGGGATCGTTGGACCGTGCGCACAAGCTCGAGCTGGATCCAAACGCTCGGCTATCTGCCCCTGAACGTGATGCAAAATCGGCTGGTCAAGTACAAGATCGTCGGCGGCGCGCAGCGCTTCCGCTCCGCGCGTGAGTTCGATCCGATGGCCACCGCCATGAGCGCCCTGGCGGCCGCGGATTCCCCCGACCTGACGCCGGCGAAGGGAGAGCCCTTGGTCAAAGGCCGCTCGTTGCGCGTGGTGGGCGCCTGAGCGGCGCGCCACCGCTTGACCGACGGCGCTCGGCCACTAGGCTTCTCGCAGTTTTACGAGACAAGAGATGCTCCTCGCTCTAATTGGTGGCGCCCTGATCGGGCTCAGCGCGTCTCTTTATTGGTCCCTCAACGGCCGCGTCGCGGGCATCAGCGGCATTTTCGGCGGCGCGCTCCTGCAAGCTGATGAAGCGCGCGGGCAAAGGCTGTGGTTCTTGCTCGGGCTGATCGCTTCGGGCGTCGGGTTCGCAGTTTTCACGAACCGCGTCCCTGCGCCCACGCTGCCCTTGTTCCCGCTGGCTGTGGCGGGGTTATTGGTCGGCTTCGGCACGCGCATGGGCGGCGGCTGCACCTCCGGACACGGCGTGTGCGGGTTGAGTCGGCTGTCGCTGCGTTCACTGGTCGCAGTGTTGACGTTCATGAGCACGGCGGCGATTACCGTGTTCATCGTGAGGCACGTGCTCGAGTGGTGGCCGGCCAGATGAAAGCCATGCTGAGCGCGCTAGCTTGCGGTTTGCTGTTCGGCATCGGGCTGTGCATCTCGGGCATGACCGATCCTCGAAACATCATTGCCTTCCTCGATCTCGGCGGACGATGGTCACCCAACCTCGCCGGAGTGATGTTCGGGGCCATCGCGGTGCACCTGAGTTGGCTGCGTTGGCTCGCGCGCGGCGACCAGGCCAATCAGTGCAGCCTTCCGCCCGCGAACTCGAAACACATCGACCGTGCGCTGATCGGCGGCGCGGCGTTGTTCGGCATCGGTTGGGGCGTATCGGGGTACTGTCCAGGGCCGGCGATCGTCGCGCTCGGTTCGGGCTCGCTGGGCGCCTTCGTATCGGTGCTGGCGATGGCGGCGGGGATGATCCTGAACGAGGGGGTACGATGGATGATCAAGCGCTCTGGCAAGCGTTCGCTAGTGGTTCGCTGACCCACGCCGAGTGGACACACGAAACGCACCTACGCATCGCGTTCTTGCATGCGCAGCGCTACTCGCTGGATGAAGCGCACATACGCTTGCGAGCCGGCATCATCCGACTGAACCAGCGGCACGGCCTGATCGAAAGCAGCTCGCGCGGCTACTTCGAGACCCTCACTCGCGTGTGGCTCGTAGTGGTGGCGCACGCGCGCCAGCGCTCGGCCGCCGCGGACTCGCGCGAGCTGCTCGAGCGCTGCCCGGAGCTCTACGATCGAGGCTTGCCCGCACGGTATTACAGCAACGAATTGCTCGCCAGCGAACGCGCACGTGCGATTTTTCTCGAGCCGGATCTCGAGCCCCTGCCCCACGTGCCTTGAGCAGAGTGCGCGATCGTTACAGAGCCACGGCGCGCCGTTGCGAAAGAACACACGCGCGCCACTGAGCTCTGATTGGCGTTTATGTCCGCGCTGGCGCTGATTGCCCCGGGAATTTCGCCATTTTCTGCGCCATTTCACCGGTTCGCAAAAGTACTACCCGGGAAACACCAGTGGTTTCTTGACGTTGCCCGAAAGGGCATCAAAGTTGCAACACGGGGTTGGTAAGAATGAGAGTTTTTGAGTGCTCACAATGTGGCGTTTCCGCAGACGGTCACGTCTGGGGGTTCGCGCTGTTGGCCACTCAAGGCTGGGGCGTGGCCGCAGCAACGAATCCGCCGGGGGCCGCCGAACGCGCCTGGTTGTGTGAGGCTTGCTGCGCTCGCGCAGAGAGCGTCGCGCGCGGCTTGGGCAAGCTGAGTGCGCCCAAGCCGCAACGCGAAGAAGGTGCGCGCGAAGATCAGCGGCTCAAGGTCCTGATCGTCGACGATCATCTGCTGATGTTGCGCAGCATGGTGCGGACGCTCGCGGGCTGCGAGACCGTAATCACCACCAGCCCACGCGAAGCGTGGTCGGTGCTCCAGAGCGTCCGTTTCGACGTGATCGTTTCCGATGTGATGATGCCGGAAATCAGCGGCCCGGAACTGTACGCGCGTTGCTTTGCCTACTCCCCCGAACTCGCGCGCCGCTTCATCTTCACCAGCGCCGATCCCATGCGCGCGCAGCGCGACATCGAGCGCATGGTGAAATCTTTGGGCGTCGCGCAGGCGCCCCCCTTGCTGGCGAAACCGACCTCGCGTTCGGCGTTGATGTCTGCCCTTGCAGCGGTCACGCAGGGCACGGCGCACGAATCCGGAACGTACGTGTTGCGGAGCACGTACGACGTCTCGTCGCGCCGGGGCTGAGCAATTCGGCTACGCTTGACGTTGCGGCGGCGAGTTCTACAGACTCCCGTCCGATGACTCAAAGCAAGCGAATGGCTGAGGCCTCTGGAACCATCACCCTCGGTGGCGACTTGGTCGTCAATCGCCTCGGTTACGGGGCCATGCAGCTGACCGGGGCCGGCGTGTGGGGCGAGCCCAAGGATCCGGAAGAAGCGCTGCGCGTTCTCCGCCGCCTCGTGGAGCTCGGGGTCAACTTCATCGATACGGCCGACGCCTATGGACCGTTCGTGTCGGAGCTGCTGATTAAAAAAGCACTGCATCCCTATGCAAAGGGTCTGGTGATTGCCACCAAAGCGGGGCTTACCCGCCAGGGCCCCAACCGCTGGACACCGGTGGGGCGCCCTGAGTACCTGCGGCAGCAAGTCGAGCTCAGTCTTCGCCACCTGGGTCTCGAGCGCATCGATCTACTGCAGTTACATCGCGTCGATCCCCAAGTGCCCATGGCGGACTCCTTGGGAGAGCTCGTTCGCCTGCAAAAGGAGGGCAAGATTCACCACTTGGGCCTCAGTGAAGTGAGCGTCGCGCAGCTCGACCAAGCGCGTAAAATCGCGCCTATCGTCTCGGTTCAAAACTTGTTCAACTTGACCAACCGCTCATCCGAGGCCCTGCTCGATCATGCGGCGAAGCTGGGCGTGGCGTTCATCCCCTGGTTCCCGCTGGCGACCGGAGCGTTGGCGAAGCCCGGCGGTCCGCTGCACGCCTTGGCCGAAAAGCACCAAGCTACTCCCTCCCAGCTAGCGCTCGCTTGGTTACTTCGCCGCTCGCCGGCCATGTTGCCCATCCCCGGCACTTCCAGCGTGAAGCACTTGGAGGAAAACATCGCGGGCGCCGAGCTGTCGCTCAGCGATACTGAGTTCGAGGCGATTGGGCGCGCCGCGTGAAATTCGGCTCAGGCTTCCTCGAGCGTGATGCCGGCGTACAGTTCGTCGAGCGAAAACTGCAGTCCCATGGCGGCAACTTCCACGCGCTGGCCCGGTCGGATCTCGGAGGTATCCCAGCCTGCTTCGTTGCGTGAAACGAGCGTGACCTGCTTCCGTCGGTGAGAGATGAACAGCACGGCGTGTAGGCTCGGGCACTGCCGGTAGTGGTTGAGCTTTTCGCCGCGGTCGTAGTCCTCGGTCGATTTGCTGGTGACTTCGACGAGCAAAGTCGGATTCGTGATGGCGTTGCGATCCATTGTCGCAAGCTCTCGGTCTCCACAGACGACGCTCACGTCAGGGAAAGTGGAGAGACCGGTCGCTTCGATGTACACTTTTAAGTCCGACGTCGAAACGCGACAGCGACCGAGCAGTGCGTTACTCAAAATCCGAATCGCAGCAGCCGCGAGATCCGCGTGCTCAGGCGTTCCGCCAGCCATCGCGTAAATCTCGCCGTCGCAATATTCGAGCTTCACGTCGCTCATCTCGAGCGCCGATAGGTACTCCTCGTAGCTGTAGTGGACACGCCGAGCGGTGGTCACGACCCGGACTTTAGCACTGCTCGCCTGGAAGGGGAGAAGCTACCGCTCTTCCACGCGGTAGGCTGCCCCCGTCAGCAAATCGCTCAGGTACAGCTTGCCGTCGGGGCCGACCGCGACGCCGGAGAGCGAACCTGCGGGGAGCCCGGTGTCGACCGAGCCGAGCGCGGTGCCGTCCAGCTCGAACCAGGCAATACGACTCGTGGCGTTGTCGGTGACGATCAGTCGATCGCCCGAAAGCGCGAGGCCGCTCGGCGCAGTGAGTGAACCGGGAGCCACGACTTCGATCAACGAAACGCCGTCCATTCGTCGATGAACGGCGATCGGATCGAGCGTAGGCACGTTCGCGCCTGGCGCACCTTCCGCGATCGCGAGCCGCAAGATTCGGCCGCCTGCGGTGTCTGCCACGTAGAGCTGCCCGTGCTCGCGATCGAGCGCCAAGTGGCTCGGCACTTCAGGCACGCGCTCGAGCTGGCCTGCGACGTAGCGGCTGAGCTCACCGTCCGCATGGTCCTCGCCGCCGATCGCGTGCGGCACGTGAAAGTCGTAGCGATCGAGCGCGCCCAGTTTGCCGTTGAACACCCAGTACACATTGTCGCGCTCGAAGGCGATGCCCATGCAGAACGGCGACTCGTGCAGCATGTCGATGTGCGTGCCGTTTTGATCCGGCTTCGGCACCGCCCCGAAGATGGTCGGATCCGAAGACCAGAGCACCGGCCCGGAATAGTCGATCGCATCGTCTTCGTAGTTGTCGGTGCGCGCTTCCCCGCAAGTCGCCAAATTGCCGTTGTCACCGAAGGCGATCGAGGTCGGCCGGCGCATGAAGTGCCAGGCGTTGCCGTCTTTTTTGATCGTCATACTCGGCGTCGGAGTGCCCGCGCCCTCTACCAAGGCGACCTCGCCTTCGAGCGCAGCACAACCCGTGCGCGCGGTCTCCAGGCACGGCTGGTTGCTCGGGACGCGCCGCAGAGTCACCCATAGCTCCCCGGCGCGGAGCGGATCGAACGCCAGGGCGGTCGCGGTCCACGCGCGGGGGGCCTCGTAAAGGGGTAACAGTTCGATGCTCGTGGGCACGCCGGCGGCGGGCGACGCCGCGTGAGATTCATCCGGCTTCTCGAGCGGACTCGAGCTGCAACTCACCAGCGCCATGGCCAGGACCATGCTCCGCACCCCGAGGGCAACCGACCGCATGCCCAAGGGTGAAGCCAGAGCCGCGCCGAGTAAAGGTGTGCGCGCGAGCACTAACGCCGGCTCCGTCTGTCCCCCTTGCGAGTCGCGGCGCGACGCCGAAGGCTGGGCCGGCTCGAGCCGCGTTGAGTGACCATCAACCAAAAGAAGCCCTGGCAACGCCCGTCGGCTCAGGCTTCCTCGCCGTCGAACTCGCCTTCTTCCGGGAACTCGTCCAGGCCGATGCCGCCGCGGACGGGAATGGCGCGCGCGTGGCCAACCTTTTCGAGCACCATCGCCAGCGCCGCGCGGTCATCCACCGCCGGTAAGAAGCTGCGCGTGCCGTCCCAGAGATCGAGCGCGATGTGGGAGGGCATGTCGAGCACGATGCGATCGATTTGTGCCCACTTGAAGCGCCGCGCGCGTGGCCACCCGAGGGACGAATCGCGATAATCGACGCCGTCCCCGCGCACCCGCACGCCGCGCATGTTGGTGCGCAGAAACGACGAGATGGCGCCCAACAAGAGCAAGCCCGCGCAGGCCCGCGCGCTGATCATGCCGCGCACGCCGCGCTCGACGATGTTGACGTACAGCCAGCTATTCGAAGAGCTGTGTTCGGCCGCGATCACCGCGGCCACGCCGGCCAGCGCCATCGCCAGATAAACCAGCGATGGGATTCGGGCCGCAAATGGCGGACCGAACGAGCTCTCCGTCGGACGATACGTCATATCGAAACCGGGCGGTCGTGACGGGCGAGCCATGTGGATTAAACGTAACGCTGCGAGCAATCCTTGGAAAGCGCGCGCGAATCGTTTGCCGGCGCGCGGGCAGCCGATGAGTTCTCGTGAGAGCGTCGCTTTCCCGTATCGGCCAAGATCGGCGCTGGCGCGCGCGGCGTTTTGCCCTCATCCGCAACTGCGCTAGGCGACGAAACCGATGTCTACCTCCGTGCTCCGTCGTGCTCCCGGCTCACCCGCGCTGTTACCCTCGCTCGTGCGGCGCGAAGCCGACGCGATGCTCGCCGAACTCGAGCTCGCGCACGCTGAGCTGAGCGTGCTGCTCACCAATGACGCGCAGATCCATGCGCTGAACTTGGAACACCGCCAAAAGGACAAGCCCACTGACGTGCTCTCGTTCGCGCTCGATGAAGGGGGCGGCGCGAACGGCTTCGTGAGCGGCACCCGCATTCTCGGCGACGTGGTGATTTCGCTCGACACCGCGGCGCGGCAGGCTCGCGGGCGGAAGCGGGAGCTGCTGCCCGAAGTGCGCTTTTTGCTCGCCCACGGTCTGCTCCACCTGCTCGGCTACGACCACGGCGATCCCGGGGAAAAACGCGTGATGGACGCCATGACCCGGCGATTGGTGCGAGCGGTTGAGACGAATTTCGAGAAATCGCTGAAAAGTTCCGGTGAAAGCCAGAGGCGCCCCGCTGGAGCATCCTCGACCACGGGGCCGAAGGGTGCGAAGCGAAAAGCCCGGGCTCGCGCAAGGCATGCGAAATGATTGCTAAGTCCGCGCTCTATAACGAAAAACCGGCCTGGTTCCATGGTCCATTCACGGTCCAGCATGGAACAAGCTAATGGGCGATAGGGGGTGATTAAACCGGCCTTCGGGACGCCTTTCCGGGACCCCCCCTTGCCTGCGCCGCGGAAAAAAAGGCATATCCCAAGCCGCCAACATTTTTTCCCCTTGAAACGGCGCTAAGAACCCTGTTATCGCTTCGCCCGTGCCTAGGACGACTGAAACGGCGGGTTAAAACCCTGTCGGCGCAGTCGGGTGGGCCGCAGACGGCCGAAATATTGGATTTCTGACAGGAGGAAGCGCATGGCTGGCAAAAGGTTGACGAAGGCTCAGGTGATCGCCGAGCTCGCAAACGCATCGGATTTGGACAAGAAGAGCGTGGGTCGCGTGTTCGAAGGGCTGCAAGAGCTCATCCGCAAGCAACTCTCGGCTCGCGGCCCCGGCGAGTTCGTCGTTCCGGGTTTGGTGAAACTCCGCGTGGTGAAGAAGCCGGCGACCAAAGAGCGCCAGGGCATCAACCCCTTCACCAAGGAACCGATCACGATTCCGGCGAAGCCCGCGAGCAAGAAGGTCCGCGCGACCGCTCTCAAGAACCTCAAAGACTTGGTTCAGTGAGCTCGGCGCCGCGCTCCTGCGTGGCCCCGCTCACCCGATAGCGCCGTTCGCGGCAAACGACTTGTCCCCGGCTTCGCAAGGAGTCCGGGGACAAGTCGTTTTTGTAGCTTCGCTGCAGAAAGAGGATGCGGCCCCCCCCCGGCGCCGCCCTCGTTGTACGCCGGACTCCCGGTTTGGTTCCCTTGCTGACAACGCGGCAGCGCACGGGTTCCTCTGTTGTTTTTTGGGGTTTTTCACGCCCCAGCCGCGCACCGGAGCCTCACCCCTGGGCGCCTGCGCGCAGGGGTGGCGCCGTGTCATCGTGAGGCGGGCTCACCAGTAAAAGGTCACGCCGGCGCGCAGCAGAGCGCCGCTGTCCGAGTCGCTGTGCCGACGAGGATCGCCGCTGATGAAGTGACCGGAGTCACGCCAATCATCGTCGGTGCGGCCGCGAATGAAGCCCACCACATCGCCGGCAATGGCGACGCGGTGCGAGACGCGCACTTCGAGACCGAGGCCCAGTTGGCCGCCGAAATAGGATTGGTGCTCGTCGCTCTCTCTAACCACCACCTCGTCGCCCGAGCTGCGCACGTAGGTCAGGCCAGTGCGACTGAACCCGAGGCCGCCCAGCGCGTAGAGCTGCACCACATCCCGCGGATTGAAAAAGACCAGCGTATTGAGCAGCAAGGCCGCTTCGCTGCGCCAATAGCCGCGATGTTCGGGGCCCCTCAGAAAGTCGAGGCCCACTTCGAAGGCCAGCGCAGGCAGCGCCCGGTAGCGAAAACCGAAACCCAGCCCGCCCGTCCCCGAATCTGCCCTCGGCTGATCGGCGACCAACGCTCCCTCGAAGTGCAGATTGAAGCCCCACTCACGAAAGCGCCGATGCTGCCGCTTCCGTGGCGGCTCCTTCTCTGGATCCGCCTGCTGGACGCGTGCCTCAGGCCCAGGCGGAGTGGCAGGCGGGTAAAAGGCAGCAGGCGGGACTGCCGGCACGCCGGCCGGTGGGCCAGAGGGCTCGGGCCGCGGCGAGGGCGGGCCATTGGGCGGCTGACTCGACGGGGGCGCAGGCGCCGCGTTCGCTTCGCAAAACCAGCCGTCGGGGCAGTCCTCGCCCGCGGCTCGTGCCAGGGCGGGCGCGAGCAGTACGAGCGCAACGGGCAAAACAAATACGAGACGACGCGCCATCCAGGGGGTTCTCCTCGAGCCTTGCGAGGGCTCCCTGCTGAAGTTAGCAACCTGGGTGCCAGCCGGTAGCCTGGAAATTCAGCCCAGAACGGCGGGCAGTCGTGGGGCGCGTAAAGATCTGGTTACAGGGCTGTGGCACCGTCGGCCCACAGTCGGGCCAGCCTTTCGCGGAAAGATCGCGTTCTCTAACGCCAAGCGAGCGAAATCGCACTACACCAGCGGCGGTCATGGCCGCGGTCATTCTCAAGGCAGGTCACGTGCAGCCGGTCTGGGCCGGGCACCCGTGGGTGTTCGCGCAAGCCATCGAGCGCATCGAGGGCGGCGCCACCGCGGGTGACGAAATCCTCGTGCGTGACACCCGAGGGAACACGCTCGGACGCGGTCTGTATTCGCCGGGCTCGGCCATCCCTGTGCGGCTGTTCACGCGCGATGCCAACACGCCGATCGACGGCGCCTTGTTCGCCTCGCGGATCGAGCGCGCGATTCAGCGCCGTACCGCGCTCGGCTTGCCCTCCGCAGCCACTAACGCAGTGCGCTTGGTTCACGCGGAAGGTGACGATTTGCCTGGCTTGGTGGTCGACCAGCTGGGCGACGTAGTGGCCGTGCAAATGGGCACGATCGGCCTGAAACGTCGGGAAGGCGTGATCTTGGAGCTGCTCTCCAAGCTGCTGAAGCCTCGAGCCATCATCGACCGCACCCCGCTGACGCACGCCAAAACAGAGGGGTTTTCTCCCAACCAAGGCGTGGTGCGGGGCGACAGCACGATCGATGCGTTCGAATTCTCGGAACGCGGTCTGAAGTTCAAAATCCCGTTTTCACTCGGGCACAAGACCGGCTTCTACGTCGATCAACGGCCACTGCGCGCACGCATCGAAGAGCTGTCGCGCGGACTGCGCGTGCTCGATACGTACAGCTTCGTGGGCGCAGTCGCGCTCTCGGCCGCGCGCGGCGGGGCGCGAGAAGTGCACGCCGTAGATGCCAGTGCGCTAGCGCTGGAGATCGGCGCGGAGTGCGCCGCGCTGAACGGCCTCAACGAGCGCGTCATTTTCGAACGCGCCGACGCAGTGGAGGTACTGAACCAAGCCGGTCGCAAGGGCGGCTACGACTTGGTGATCTGTGATCCGCCGAAGCTTGCGCCTTCGCGCGCTGCGAAAGCCAGGGCGCTGGAGAACATGCGAAAGCTGGCTGCCAGTGGTTGCCGCGCCACGCGTCCCGGCGGGCTCTTGGTGGTCTGCTCTTGTTCGGCTGCAATCGGCCTGAACGAACTGACGCGCGCGGTGGCTCTGGGCGCGCGTGACGTGGGCGCGCATGCCTTGGTCTTGGAGCGCTTCTTCCAAGGACCGGATCACCCGGTGCCTGCTGCCTTCCCGGAAGGACTGTATCTGTGCTCCCTGCTCGTGGAAGTCGTCCCCGGTTGAAGCATGCTGCCGATTCGCTCGCTTCCCGCCTTGTTGCCGAACCGCTTGCGCGGTTTGCTGTTCGATCTGGACGACACCCTGCTCGATCACAGCCGCCTGAGCGAAGCGGCGTACTCGGCCCTTTTCCGACTGCGCGAGGCGGGGTTCGAATGTTATGCGGTCACCGGCCGCCCCGCAGGTTGGGCTGCCGTGATCGTGAATCAGTGGCCAATCCAAGGCGCCGTGGCCGAAAATGGCGCGATCGCTTTCTTCGCCGATGAGGATGGCCTGCACGCGTTGGATCCCGTGCCAGTGGTCGAGCGTCGAGGGCGCCAACAGCGGCTGTCCACGCTGTGTGCCGAGATTCAAAATGAGTTCCCGGAGCTCGTCCCCGCCGATGACGTCTCCCTGAGACGCACCGATTTCACCTTCGACATCGGCGAGCACCAACTCGTACCTAAAGACCGCGTCGCCGCCCTGCGCCGCTTCGCCGAAGCACACGGGGCGAGCACCTTGGCCTCCAGCGTTCACGTGCACGTGAGCTTCGATCGCGCCGACAAGGCCGCTGGCGTCGTGCGCTTGATTCACGAGCTCAGCAAACGCGATCCGAGCGCAATTCTCTCCAGCTATGCATTCATCGGCGACAGCGAGAACGACGCCAGCTGCTTCGCTGCATTCCGGCAAAGCATCGGCGTGCGCAACTTGAGCGGTCGCCCCACGGTCCCCCCGCGCTTCATCACCGACAGTGAACGCGGCAAAGGCTTCGTCGAGGCCGCGGATGCGCTGATCGCGGCCGGCGTTCGAGCACCCACTCCGTGAAACCAGCTCGCGCGAGGGGTTGAGCGCGGCACGGCACGCTCCGGCGAGCCACGGGTTGAAGTTTACGGCGTCGGGTGGCGCTCGGCCGCCCGCACGCGGCGGTCGACGTTGCGTGTCAGCCTTTATTGTGGCCCGAGCGCAGCTTCAGACGGCGGCCACTCGACTGCCGCGCAGAAATGCTACAAAGCCGCTGCCCATGACTACCGAGAGCGAACTCGCTGCCGCAGGCCTTGCCTACCTCTACCCAAACTACCGTCAGCCGCCGTTCGTTTTCGTGCGCGGCGAGGGCGCCTACCTGTTCGATGCATCGGGCAAACGCTACCTCGATCTGTACGCCGGAATTGCGGTGAGCACCTTGGGGCACGCGCATCCCAAGCTGACGGCCGCCATCGCCGCTCAAGCCGGCAAGCTGCTCCATGTGTCGAACTACTTCTACAACGAGCCCAACGTGCGCTTGGCCGAGAAGCTTTGTCGGCTGACTGGAATGGATCGCGCGTTCTTCTGCAACTCCGGCACCGAGGCAATCGAAGCCACACTGAAGCTCGCGCGTCGCTACTTTTACGCGCAGGGGCAGACCTCTCGTCAGCGTATCATCGCCTTCCACAACTCGTTCCACGGTCGCACGCTGGGAGCGCTGGCCGCGACCGGCCAAGACAAGTACAAGGATGGTTTCGGTCCGCTGCCTGGAGTCACCCACGTGGCTTACGGCGACGTGCAAGCGGTACGCGCGGCAATGGGGCCGGATGTCGCCGGCATCTTGGTCGAGCCGGTGCAGGGCGAAGGCGGCGTGCTGCCCGCTCCTCCCGGTTTTCTGCAGCAATTGCGCGAGCTCACCCGTGAGGCGGGCGCCTTGCTATTGGCAGACGAGGTTCAGACCGGCGTAGGTCGAACCGGCAAATTTTTGGCCTTCCAGAACGAAGGCGTAGAGCCCGACGCAATCGCGCTTGCCAAGGCGTTGGGCGGCGGCGTGCCAATCGGCGCAATGGTGTGCAAGAAGTTCTTACAAGACGCGCTGCCGCCGGGTAGTCATGGCTCCACGTTTGGCGGAAACCCGCTGGCATCGGCCGCTGCTTTGGCCGTGCTCGACGTGCTCGAGAACGACGGCCTCATGGCCCAAGTGGAAAGCCGAGGGGCGGAGCTCGCTCAGCTGTTGGCCAGGACGGCAAGCAAGTTTCCCAAGCTGGTCGAATGCGCGCGTGGACGCGGCCTGCTTCAGGCCCTGGTACTCAAGGAAGGCGTCGATGCCCGCAAAGTCATGACGTTCCTGCAAGAGTCCGGGGTGCTGTTGACCATCGCTGGCGGACAAGCGTTGCGCTTTTCTCCACCGCTGATCATCAGCCGCGCCGAGCTCGAAGAGGGCGTGACGCTGCTGGACCGAGCGCTTTCCGCCTACGCCTGAGCCTCCCGCGAGCGATCATTGGGCGACCCAGGAACAACGGCCAATCCGTCGGGCAGCGCACAGGAGCCGCACGTGGCCTGCGCTACGTGCGGCTCGGCGGTGGACCCGCTGCGCGCGGAGCGTGTGGCGCACGTTCGCGATCGCTTTCGCTACTTTTGCAGCGGCGGGTGCCGTGACCGCTACGACATGAACGCCACCGGCACCCCTTTGCCGGTCCCGCGCGAAGGCCAAGAAGATCTGCTGATTCGCGTGCGCGCAGCCGCCAGCGGCGCGAGCGAAGCGTCGATCGCTGCGGAATCGCAGCTACAAAGCTCCAATGCCATTGCGCTCGACTCTGGTACGGACTCGTTCGAAGGACGCGGCGCCGCGCCCGAGGAGCTGGCCTACGACTCCGAGTCGGAAGCAGCGCCGCTATCCAGCCCCCGGAGCCAACGCGATCCCGAGCTTGCTCCGGTCGATGTGGGCGGTGTCTTGCTGCTGCTCTCGGTGCTGGGAGCGGTGCTTTCGATCGCGCTGATTCTGGCGGGAGACTCGTCGATCGCAGAGGCCGCGCGGCTGACGGTAATGATGGTCGCGGCCCTGTCTTTGGCCGCCGAGTCATTGATGGGAGCGCGTCAACCGACCGAACTTCACCCTGCGGCATTGCTCGCGGCGCCGCTCGTGGGCAGCGCGCTTGCGCTCGGAGCTCGGCTGCTTTCGGAACCCCACACGAGCACTGCCATCACCGTCGCTTCGGTCGTGATTGCGGGCAGCGCCGCGAGTGCTGCCGCGATGCGTCGCGCACGCAGACCGATCGACGCCCAGCGCCGACTGATCGAAAGCGAACTCGACAAACCGTGTCACCGCATCGTCGCGGAGGAGCTGGTCAGCGCGCGAGCGAGCGATCTGCGTCCCGGTGAAGAAATCGTAGTCGAGAGCGGCGAATCGATGCCGGTGGACGCCACGATCACCGCCGGGAGCGCGGAAGTCTTGCCCTGGCTCGGCGCGACCTCGCCCAGCACCCGCGGTGAAGGCGACGCGATCGTCGCGGGCGCAAAGGTCGAAAGTGGCCGATTGCGGGCCGTCGTCGGCTGGGCCGGCTTCGATCGGGCGTTCATGCGCTTGACCAACGACCCACGGCGGCGGGCCGATGTGTTTGCGCCCATGGCACGCCTGGGCCGGCTGATCGCCGAGCGTTTTGCGCCATTCGTGGCGGGCTTTGCCGCGCTCTCCGCGTTTGCCGGAAGCAGCGACAACATGCAGTTGCTGTTGCTCGCGGTGGGCGTACTCGGCGCGATCGCGCAGCCCGGGGTGGCAGAGATCGGTGGGCTGCATGTTGCCCGCGGCGTGCTCGAGTCACTCCGGCGCGGAATCGTATTTCGCACCGCTGTCGGTTTCGAGCGCGCAGGCTCAGTGACCGCGACCGCCTTTTCCGCGCGCGGCACGCTGCTCTTGGGTGAACCCGAGGTCGCAAACATCGAAGCGTTTGCCACGCTCAGCGCGGAGCAGGTGCTGGCGTTGGTCTCGGGTGCCGAGAGCGGGGAGAGCCACCCGGTGGCAACCGCGGTCCTGCGAGCGGCGCGCGCCCGCGGCGTACGCCCGGACGGGGTGCGCAGCCCCAGCGTGCAACCGGGGTTGGGCGTAACCGCCGTAGCTGCGAGCGGGCAGACCCTGGTCGTGGGAACCCGCGGCTTGATGCTGCGCGAACGAATCAGCGTGGCCTCGGCCGAAGCCCGAATCACCGATCTGGAAACGATGGGGCGCAGCGTGCTGCTGGTTGCGCTCGGCGGTCGCTTGGTGGGCTTGGTGGGCCTGCAAGACGGCCTGCGCCCCGGCGCACGCGCCGCGGTTCAACATCTTCTAGACGTGAGCGTCGAACCCGTTTTGCTGTCGGGTGACGCGCGTGAAACCTGCGAGGCGATCGGACGCGCGCTCGACATCGATCACTTGCGCCCGGAAATCCCGCCCAACGAACGCGGCGACGAGATCAGGCGGCTGGCCGACAGCGGTGCGGTCGTCGCGGTGGTCGGTCGCAGCCCGGCCGACGACAGCGCGCTGGCCGCCGCCGACGTATCGATTGCCCTCTCTTCTGCCGGTTCGAGCACGTCCGAGTGGACGGTACAGCTCGCCTCGGACGACGTTCGGGACGCCGCCTATGCGGTGCGTCTAGCCCACGACACCCGCCGTGAAGCTCGAATTGGCCTGGCGTTGACGCTCGCGCCGGCATTGATCGGCGCACTGCTTGCGACCCTGAACTTGGTCCCCGTCGCGCTCGCGCCGTTGTTCGCACTCGCAGGCACGCTCGCGGCTCTGCTCAGGGCCCGTCTCTGAGTGCGACGGTCCTCCGTGCCTCGACCGCACGGCCGGTGACGGGCTCTGGGGATCGCATTCGGTGTGGCGCGGAAGCGCGCTATTTAGGCTGGGTTGAGTCGCCCATGCGCAGCTCTTGACCGCCCGAGCCGCGAGGGGGAAAGTTGGTTGGTGAAAAGCGGGGAAACCCATAGCCCGCACGGCGGAAAGAAACTGAAGGCTCCCGACGCCGATCGTCTGCGCGCCGACCTCGAGGCGTACATGACCCGCCGCGGTCTTCGCTCGACCGAGCAGCGCCGGGTCATCATCGACACCTTCTTCGGCGCGACCGAGCACATCACGATCGATACCCTGTTGCGTGAGGTGCGCGCAGTCGACTCGCGCGTCGGTTACGCGACCGTCTACCGGACGATGAAGCTTTTGACCGAAAGCGGGGTGGTCCAAGAGCACAAATTCGGTGATGGCTTCACGCGCTACGAGCTATCTGACGACGACGCACACCACGATCATTTGATTTGTATGGAGTGCGGCAAAATCACCGAATTCGAAGAGGACGCGATCGAAGAGCTGCAAGCCAAAATTGCCAAGCGACATGGCTTTTTGGTGCGTGCACACAAGCACGAGATGTACGGCGTGTGCGCGGATTGCCAGAGCAAGGCGCGCGTCGGTCGGCGCTAATTTCGACTCGGCGGCTAGTCGCGCTCGAGCGTCCGGCGATCGGTCACGATGAAGCGACTGGCGACGTCACCACTGGTCACAGGTAGCTCGCCGAGCAGCTGAAAGTCGAAGGCAACGACGAGTGACTGCGCGGGAGGGCAAAAGTCCGGCAGGGTCGCGTCGTAGAAGCCGCTGCCATAGCCGAGCCGATGCCCATCCGCGGAGACGGCCAACGCCGGCACGACCAAGAGTTCAATCTGACCGCGCTCCGCCCGCGGCGCGTCGGGCGGCGGTTCGCAGAAGCGCTGACCGCGCTCGAGCAGCTCGGTCAACTCTCGGACACGCGCAAAACCGGTGCGAAAGCCGCTCGCGGTCGGCTCGAGAAAGGGAAAGTAAACCTGCTTTTCCGCGGCCAGCGCAGCAGCCGCCAACGGCCGCACGTCTACCTCTCGGCGCTCGCTCATTGGCCAAAACAACCCGACCGCTCGCGCGTCCGAGAACTGCGGGTGCGCGAGCACATTCGCCACGATGCGCGCGGAGGCTTGGGCGAGCACGCTTTCCGGATGCGCCGCACGCAAACCCCGCATGCGCAGACGCAGCTGTTTTTTGGCGCGATACTTGAGATCGGCCAGCGTTTCTGGGTCGAACAGGTCCACGAAAGGATCCTTAGCAGGCCGATGCGTGGCGCGCGAATTGCGATAGGCTGCGCCGCAGTGAAAGTCGGTTTCGTGGTCCCCGCCTATCAGGCGGAAAAAAGCGTGGCGGCGGTGGTTCGTAGCTTATTCGAAGCGCTGGCCTCCCAGGGCAGCGAGGCGCATGTCACGGTCGTCGATGACGGCTCGACCGACGGCACGAGCGAAGCGGCGCGCCAAGCGGGCGCGCAGGTCGTGCGCCACGCGAAAAACCAAGGGAAGGGCTGCGCGCTACGCACCGGCTTCCGCGCGCTGCTCGAGCGCGGGGCCGACGCGGCCGTGTGCGTCGATGCCGATGGTCAACACCCGCCCGAGGAGGCGCTGCGTTTGGCGCGCGATCCGGCGCCGCGCAGTGCGCTCGTGCTGGGCGTGCGCGATCTGATCAGAGACGGCGCCCCACCAGCCAACGTATTTTCGAATCGCTTCTCCAATCGCTTTCTGTCGTTCGCGCTCGGACGCACGCTGTCGGACACGCAGTGCGGGCTCCGCCGTTACCCGCTGCCGGAAACGCTCGCCTTGGCTGGCCGCGCCGAGGGCTATGGCTACGAAGCCGAGCTGATCTTACGCGCCGCACGCTTGGGCTGGGACATCGTCGAAGTGCCGGTGCGCGTGATTTATCCGCCGGAGAGCGAACGCGTCACCCACTTTCATAGCGTGCGCGATCCTGCACGCATCGTGTACCGCGTGCTGTTCACGCTCGCGACCGCGCCCAGGCAACGGTGATGAGCTTCGTCGGGCGCCACTTTGGAAAGTTGATTTTAGGGGCATTGCTCGGTTCGGTTGCGATTGCGCATTGGGGTATCAACGCTCGTGCACGCGTCAGCCCACCATCGATCGCCGAGCCACGCGGCGATGCCACGCGAGCATCCCCCACCCTGCGTCGCTTCGGTGACTCCTATGCGCTGAGCCGCGGCAAGCTGTTGGAAGTCGGTCTGCGCGGCACGCCACAGCAGATTGGCTTCGAACACGCGCGGCTGCTCTATCCCGAGATGGTGGCCAACGAGGGCATCTTGTTGAGCCGCTTTCAGGAACAAGTGCCCAACGCAGTTGCGCGCCGCTTGCTCCTGGATTTAGCCGAACTTCGCTATGCGCACGTCGATCGCGGCATGAGTCTGGAGCGGCGCGAAGAGATCGCCGCGGGTGCGCGCGGCTTCCAACCGGACCCGTACGCCGGTTTGTTCCCGACCTATCAGCGCTTCGTGTACCTGAACGCTTTGTACGACATGGCGCTGTCGTTCGAGCACTCGCCCTTGATCGGTTGCACGACGATCACGCTCGGCGGCGATGCGCTCGAGGGCGGCGGCGGCATTTTGGCGCGCGCCTTCGACTTCGAAGTCGACGAGGTGTTCGATCGCCACAAGGCGGTCTTTTTGATCCGCGAAGCGGGAAAGCTCGCGTTTGCTTCGGTAGCCTGGCCCGGCCTCGTGGGCGTGGTGAGCGGCATGAACGAAAGCGGCGTGGCCGTCGTCGTCCACGGCGCTCGCGGCGGATCGCCCGCGGCGGAGGGTGAGCCGGTGGTCCACGCGCTCCGGCGCGTGCTTTCGACGGCGCACGACACGGACGAGGCGCTGCGCGCACTCGCCGAACGTCCGGCGATGGTCAGCCACATCGTGATCCTGAGCGATGAACAGGGCCGCGCCGCAGTCATCGAGCGCGTGCCGGGTAAGGCCAATTTCGTGCGTTTTCTGCCGGGCAAAGCCGCCACCACCAATCACTTCGAAGGCCCGAACGCACAGGATCCCAAAAATCTGAAGGTGCGCGAAAAGACGTCGACACTACCGCGGCGCAGCCGAGCCGACGAACTCCTGGGCCGCTTGCCCGCTCGCCTTTCGCCTGCCGAGGCGGTGAACGACGCCATCGCAGTCCTGCGCGATCGCGAGGGGCCGGGCGATCGCCCGCTTGCGCTCGGCGATCGCTCGGCAATCAACGCCTTGATCGCGACTCATGGCGTCGTCATGGATACCAAGCAGAGGATCTTGTGGGTCAGCGAGAGCCCGCACTTGCTTGGGCGGTTCGTGGCCTTCGACCTGAAGCGATTGCTGGCTTCGGACTACGATCCGGAGCATCCCGGTGAGCTGCCAGCAACTTCCGAGGATCCGCTGCTCACCAGCGGCGACTACGCGCGCTTCCGACCCGAGAGCCGCTAAGGGTCTGTCCCTGATTTCAGGTCCTCCCGTAAGCGTGCCCGTGCCCGTGCCCGTGCCCGGAAGGTGGAAAATTGCTTTCCATTGGATGGCGCGTGTGCTCCATGGGGGAGTCGATGGTTCGA